>Ga0193699_10000145_pt1 | contig 32891 bp, 37 predicted proteins | sample L3c2metaG_FD_160095 | JGI IMG/M metagenome (GOLD analysis project Ga0193699, IMG submission 160095) | Soil microbial communities from a riparian zone of the East river system, Colorado, United States - L3c2 | ecosystem: Environmental > Terrestrial > Soil > Riparian zone | place: USA: East...
TCGGTCACGTAGACGTTGCCGTCGGCATCGACCGCCAGCGCCCGGGGCGCCGGCACCGCGATCGTCGCCTCGACGCTCGCCGTCGGACCGCTCGGCGCCAGGCGCAGCACGTTGGGTTTCGTGGCTTCGGCACAGGAGTTCGTCAAGCTGCACCGCACCACATACAGGTCGCCGTCGTTCACTCCCCCGCTTTTGTCAATCGCCAGCGACTGCACCTTCTCCCCCGCCAGCGCGATGCTTTCGACGTAGTGGCCTTCTGAGTCGAAGCGCTGGATCCGGTCCTCATCGCCGACGTAGACGTCGTCGTCGGGGGCGAGGGCGATGAAGTTGCCGACCTCTGGCCATACTTCGAACTGCCCTTTCCCGCTTCCCCTGATACCCGCCTGGCAGACGTCGCCCGAGGCCGCGGTGCAGAGGTTGCGTTCGGCTTCGCTGGTCCCGAGTTCTTTGCTTTTGGTCTTGTTGACTTCCCCGCCAAACGTCAACAGGAACTCGGCTTCGCCCCCCGGTCCGCCGTCGGGGTCGAACTTCTGCACTCGCGCGGTGGCCCAGTCGGTGACATACACGTCGCCTTCGCTGTCGACGGCGATTCCCAACCTCCGATCGAGCTGGCCGTCTCCGCCTCCTTCAAGTCCTTCCCGGCACCCCGTCTGCGCCGTGCAGGTCTGCAGTTCTTCTGCGCCGGTGCGCACTCCCCAGCCCCAGGCCTTCACGAACACACCCCAGATGCTGAACTCGTCGATCCGTTTGTTGACCCTGTCAGCCACGAAGACGTCGCCCGTCGCTTCGTCGGTCACCACGCCGCCCGGAACCCAACACTCGCCCGCCCCCGATCCCGTCGGGCAGGCGTCCCAGAGGGTGTCCGGAGCGGCGGCACTGGCGCCGGCCGGCGCCAGTGCGAGCAGGGTCAGGGCGAGTGCCAGGGTCCCTACCGTGGATATGAGGCGCTTCATCATCCTGCCCTCTGGCTGTCGTTGGTTCGCTCGTGAGCGCCCCGGTTGCGATGAGTACGTTTTTGCCGTTTCCTCCCCACACAGCGGCTCTTGCCGCCGCTGTGGGCCCTGCGCTTGCCCTTGGGGCAACGCGATGAAGTGCCCCCCTTGACGTTCCCGGCCCCTTTGAAGGCGGCCGAGGCGGGGGTCGCATCATCGGGAGCCGAGGCCGGTCCCTGACAGGTGTCGCCTTCGCAGCTCGCCGGCGGCTTTGGCGGCGGCGGGTAGCCGCCGCCTTCCCTTGCGTCATAGACGTCGATCAGGCCTGGGTCCTGGGGAAGGAGGCTGGCCGAGGTGGTGAAGAAGACGTCGCGGCCGCCTTCTGAGGCGTCGATCAGTTCTGAGTCTTCTGGGCTCTGGCCCGAGGAGATCAGGCTGAGGCAGCCGCCTGAGCTTTCGACGTAGAGGTCTGCGCCCGCTTCTTCGCAGGCTTCCTTGCCCGGTGCCCGTTGCCACTCGTAGACATCGACCCTGCCGTTGGAGTCGCGCGGCAGCAGGTCGTCGTAGCTTTCGAAGAAGAGGCGGTTGCCATTGTCTGAAAGCAGGCGGGTGGGGTGGAGCTGTTCAGACCAACCGGGGATCGTTGCCGCGGTCCAGAGCGGGCGTTCCGAGGAGCCCAGGTTTCGCCCCTGCGGCCTCGCCCCGCTCGGGTTGCAAGAGACGCAGCGAAGCTCTCCCGCTCCGCCGCCTTCGTCGGCGTCATAGAGGTAGGCCTCGTTGTCGAGGACGCCGACGGAGACGTCGGTGTTGTCATAGCCGCTGAGGCGGGCGGCGTTGGCGAAGGCCAGGTGCAGGCCGTCGGGGCTGACGCGCGAGCGGCGGGCGAAGGGCTGGGTGTCGGCCAGGTTCGGATTGCCGATCAGCCGCGCGATGAAGACGAAGCCCCCGCCTGCTTTGCGCAGGTAGAGGTTTTGCGCGCCCGCCAGCGCTTCATCGCCCGTGCCGTTTTGCTGGGAGCCGGTGAGCTTTTCGGTCGAGACGAAGTAGATCCGCGCCAGGTCTTCGCTGAAGCCCGCGACTCCGAGCACGCCTTTGGCGATCGGCTTGGATTTGGCTTCTTCGACGTCGTATTCGAAGAGTTCTTCGGTGCTTTCGGTACTGAGGCCATAAATCGCCCTCGTGCCCTGTGGGTCGGCGCCCCAGAAGCGCGCTTTGCCGGTTTTGGCGATCGCCACGGTGCAGGCCAGCTCGGAGTCGGTGCAGCTACCCGACTGAACCGGGCTCTGTTCCTCGGTCGCGTTGAAGCGCAGGTAGAGATCTCCGGGACCGAGGCCGAGAAACCCTTCGCCGAGGGCGGGATCGCGCGAGTCGGTCCAAAAGACCTTCGAGCCGTCGGCCGAGAGGGCCCCGAGGACGCTCGCTTCCCGGAAGCCGTTGACCGCGCCTTCGAAGGTGCCCGCGGAGGAGTTGGTGCAGGTCGCATGGCCGTTGGGCAGGGCGCTGATGAGGCGCAGGGGCCCTTCTGTGGAGGTGAGGTAGACCTGATTGATCCCCGCGGTCTGGCAGGCGTCGGGGGTGAGCGCCCCGGACGCTCGAAGAACAGTGTGGGATTGGTCTTCTGAGAAGCCCTGGGGGTCGGGAATGAAGAATTCGGGTTCGAGCTCACCGGGCTCGGAGCCAAAGCCCGGTGGCGTCACGTTCGTCAGCAGCTCGTATTGCGATTCCGGATCGCAGTAGTTGCGCCGGTAGAGGCCTTCCAATCCGGCCGGAGCGCCTGGAACGAGCCCCAGCACCGAGTCCTGCAGGAACCAGCCCTCGCAGAGGTTCTCGTCGAAGATCTTGAACTGACCGGTGAAGCCGGGTGGCTGTATATAGGGGCTGCTGCGCGGCGGGGAGATCGAGTCGGTCGACCAACCGTCGGCCCCGCGCACGGCGAGGTACTGGTTGGTCAGCGGCGCGGCTTCGGGATCGGCGAAGGGGCGCAGCGAGGAGAAGGCGAGCCTCAGCCCGTCGGCCGAGCTCTTCCTCAGTGCGGAGAATGCCCCGGCGACTTCCCCCGCGATCACGTCGCCGCCGTTTTTGTCGAGCGGGCTGACCATCTCATAGGCCCGGCAGTCGGGCAGCTTCGCCGAGGCTTCGGTGCGGAAGGCCTGGTTGGGACAGTCGGTCCTGGTCGTTGCAAGCGGGAAGGTGGTGAAGGTCCCTTCGGCGCCGTCCACCCCTTCTTTGCCCCCAACCCCGAAGACCGGACCACCACCCGAGCTCTGGACGACGAAGCGGTAGTGGTAGGTCGTTCCCGGTTCGAGGCCGCCGAGGAAGACACCCGCGGTGGTGAGCGCTTTGTTGGTGACCTGGCTGGTCAGCTTCGAGCCCGGCGCCAGCGGCTGTTCCCGATCGCAGCCCCCTTCGGAGCATTTGCCCGTCCCGTACTGGACGTAGTAGGTGGCGTCGGGCCAGAATTCGGGGCTGATCTCCGCCTTAAGCGTCGCGCCGGCGCTCTGCACGGAGGTCGCGTACTGGGCCTCGATGCGCGGCGGGACTTTGGGCGGTGGGCAGAGGTCGGGGTCCGGCGGCGGACCGTAGGCGCGGACGTAGCTGTTAACAGGGTTGAAGTTCGAGACGTAGTAGTCGGACCCCTCGATCCCGCAGGCCGAGCTCGCCGCGATCCCGATCGATTCGTCAAAGCCGTCGGAGAAGGGGAACCCCGGCGCCTCGATCCCCGCCGGAGTGAACTTGTGGACCCTGAGCACGGCCGGGCCAATTTGTGCGCCGTCGGTCACGTAGACGTTGCCGTCGGCATCGACCGCCAGCGCCCGGGGCGCCGGCACCGCGATCGTCGCCTCGACGCTCGCCGTCGGACCGCTCGGCGCCAGGCGCAGCACGTTGGGTTTCGTGGCCGCGATAGTGCTGTGGTTCGCACAGAAAGAGACCAGATTGCAAAGCACCACATACAGGTCGCCGTCGTTCACCCCCCCGCTGCGATCGATCGCCAGCGACTCCACCCTCTCTCCCGGAAGCGCGATGCTTTCGATGTAGTGGCCTTCTGAGTCGAAGCGCTGGATCCGGTCCTCATCGCCGACGTAGATGTCGTCGTCGGGGGCGAGGGCGATGAAGTTGCCGACCTCTGGCCATACTTCGAACTGCCCTTTCCCGCTTCCCCTGACACCCGCCTGGCAGACGTCGCCCGAGGCCGCGGTGCAGAGGTTGCGTTCGGCTTCGTTCGATCCCGGTTCTTCGCTTTTGGTCTTGTTGACTTCCCCGCCAAACGTCAACAGGAACTCGGCTTCGCCCCCCGGTCCGCCGTCGGGGTCGAACTTCTGCACTCGCGCGGTGTTCCAGCCGGTGACATACACGTCGCCTTCGCTGTCAACTGCGACTCCCAACAGTCCATCGAGCTGGCCGTCTCCGCCTCCTTCAAGTCCTTCCCGGCACCCCGTCTGCGTCGTGCAGGTCTGCAGTTCGGACGCGCCGCTGCGCACTCCCCAGCCCCATGCCTTCACGAACACGCCCCAGATGCTGAACTCGTCGATCCGGCGATTGGTGAGGTCGGCTACAAAGACGTCGCCCGTCGCTTCGTCGGTCACCACGCCGCCGGGGAGTATGCACTCACCCGCCCCCGATCCCGTCGGGCAGGCGTCCCAGAGGGTGTCCGGAGCGGCGGCACTGGCGCCGGCCGGCGCCAGTGCGAGCAGGGTCAGGGCGAGTGCCAGCGCCACGCCGACACCCAGACGGGTGGTCGGCGTGGCGAGTGTGGATCGATCTGGCATCGGCCGCCGACCTGGGCCGATCAGGGAGCCGTTACGGCCCAGGTGCCGTATGAGAACGCTCCAGCCGCTCCCGTTCCCGGGAGAACCCGCTGCAAAATCGTCCCCGTAGTTCCGGCTCCGGTGCCGGAGGTACCTGGATTCGCGAATTCGACCGGTTCATTCCAAGCTGGATTTGACGGGTTCACACTCAACTCGAAAACGCAGAGGACACCAGGGGGCGCCTCTGGATTTGCAGCACTCGGTTCGCCCGCGTGTTCTTCGTTCTTGCAGACCGTCGGATCGCCGCCAGAAGCAATGAAATGCGCGTTCGCTTCCCCGATCAGAGCGGCGAGGGGGATCGGAAAGGAGATCGGAGCGTATGCCTGGGTGAAAAAGCCGGTGCCAGCTTCGCTCCCCATGAAGTAAGTACCGGTCTCAGTCGCTTCGCTGGGCAGCACGCCGCCCGCGGTCCAGGGTGAGCCGTTTTTGCCCGCTTTGCCTTCTTTGCCCGCTGGGCCTTCTTTGCCTTGAGCACCAGTGTCACCCTTGTCACCCTTCGCGCCCTGAGCGCCCGCCGGTCCAGCCGGACCCGCGGGACCCGCCGGTCCAGCGGGTCCGGTCGCGCCTTTCGGCCCGCGCGGGCCCTTCTTGGCCTTGGCCGAGGCGGTGGCTTTTCCGCCGTTGTTCGTCGCGGCGTAGGCGCCGCCGAGCATGGCGAAGACGAGGGCGATGACGGCGACCGTCAGGCCCGCCTTGCCGAAAGGTTCGCGGAGGCGCTTGCCTGCGCCGTTACGTAGTGGCGAGAACATCAAATCTCTCTCCTTGTCCCTATCCCTGTGTGGGTACTGCCGCGGAGCCCTCCCTGAGGCGCCGCTGGAACGAGGATAAAAGAAATGGTTTACAAATGCAAGGAGAAGTTTTTGAGATGAAGGTTTGCGGCTTTAAGTCTTAGTCGCCTGGCTCCTTTTTGGAGGCCGCAAGCAAGGTTGCGACGTCCTCGAGATCACGGTCGCGACCGGACTCCCGCTTGAGCCGGATCAAGTCATCGAGACCGACCGCGCGAATGCGGATCCCTGCGACGGTTGCCTCCACCGCTCGCGGTCGCATCTCATCGTAGGGGCGCCCACCGGGGATCTCATCGGGGTCAAAAAGATCGAGGCCGCCGGCGGCGGTGCGCAGCGTGAAGTTGCCGCCGTTGAAGAGAGCCTCGGGATCGAGTGGATCGACGTCGAGAAGGTCCGCGTCGACCCCGAAGAGCTTTGCGTCGAGCTCACCGAGGGCGACGGCGAGTCGTCTCATGTTCTCTGTCGTCCACTCGATCAGGACGTCGACATCCCGCGTGTTGCGGAGATGGCCGTGAGCGTTCACCGCAACGCCGCCGATCGTCAGGTACTCGACACCGCGGCGCTCGAGGGCCTCGAAAATACGCACCGGGTCGAGCGGCCCGCGATCGAGCTCGTCGGGGAGATCCTCAAGCATCGTCCGCCGTGTCGCGCGGGGCGAGCGGCCTCAGCTGGGCCCGGGCGAGGCTATCGCCGAACCGCATCCATTCGAACAGGCTTTCCAGGCGCTGGGCAGGGGTCAGCTCCGCTTCGGCTGCGAGGTGAACGGGATCGGCCTGACTGCCGGAAAGCGGAAGCAGTTCGAGGTCGGGTTCGAAGCCGAGGGCTTCGAGACAGGCCGTCAGGCGCTCGAACGAAGGCGACTCGTGCCCGTTTTCGATCCGGCTGATCGCCGGAGCCGCTATGCCCGTGCGGATGGCAAGCTGCTTCTGGGAAATGCCGGCGCGGCGACGGGCGTCTCGAAGCACCCGCCCGAGCAGAGGAGTGTCAAGGGGTTGCATAACGGATACGTTAACACCCGCTCGAGACCTACGCTGCCAGGCGCTTGGCCTCTTCGCGACCTACGTATGGCGCGAGGGCGAGCTCGACCAGGTCGGGGAGGAGCTCGGGGAGACGCTGGGCGCCGCCGGAGTTGAGGCGGCGAACGATCAGGGTGGCTATGCCGCCGATCAGGGCCTGGTCGCGGACTTCCATGTCGAGCTCGGAGGGCGGTGGCTCGGGGCGCAGGGTGCCGGCGAGGAGCTGCATCGCCTCGCGGTAGCGGGCGGCGATGTCGCCACCCGCGGCGAGGGGCTCGACCAGGAAGCAGCTGGCGACGGCGGCGTCGCGGGAGAGGACGTCGAGCAGGGCGGCGAGGCGAGCGCGGACTCGCTCCGGCCACTCCTTCCCCGCCCCCGGCGCCGCCAGCATCGAGTCGAGGACGTGGGCCTCGATCATCTCGTAGGCGGCGCCGAAGCAGTCCTCCTTGCCCTCGAAGTACTCGTAGAAGGTGCGGCGGGAGATCTTCGCCGCGGCGGCGATGGCGGCGATCGTCGTCGCGTTGTAGCCGTGCTCGGCTACCGCCTCGACGACGCCGTTGAGCAGGCGTTCGCGCTGGTTCTCGGCGACGAAGACGCGGGGCAGCCCGTGGCGGCCGGGCGGCAGCCTGTCGCCCGGGGTAACCGTCCCCGCTGCCTGGCGGCCCCCGTCAGCCATTGCCCTGGGCTGTCGCGGGCACCGCCGGCCGCGACTCGCCCGCCCCAAGGTAGGGAGCCAGGGCGATGTCGATCAGTTCGGGGTAGAGCTCCCCCAGTTTCGCCGCGACGCCCATCTCGAGGCGCTCGCGCAGCAGCCAGGCGAGGCCGGCGGCGGTCGCTTCCTCGTGGCTGGCCGGCAGGTCGACCGAGGCCGTCGGCAGGGCGCGCCCCTCGCGGAGCTTGGCCGCGAGCCGGTCGAGTGCAGTCTCGAAGCGGCTCTCCAACTCGGGTCCTCCGGTCTGCGCCTCGACCAGACAGAGGCGCGCCCTCTCCGGAGCCTCCACTATCAGCCTCGTAGTCGCCCGCAGCCCGGTCGCCACCTGCTCCGGCCAGGAGAGCTCGTCCGCCTCACCGGCCTCGCGGATCGCCGCCGCCATCTGGTCCACACCCCAGGCCACAGCCCGGTCGAAGGCGACGGCGAAGCACTCTTCCTTGCTCTCGAAGAACTCGTAGAAGGTGACCGAGGAGACGCCTGCTTCTTTGACGATGGCTTCGATCGAGGTGCCCACGCAACCGCGCTCGGCGATCAGTCGCTCGGCCGCGTCGAGGATCCGCTCACGTTGCGGCGAGGGAAGCGCGAGGTCAGACAGCCCTGCCCCCCGCCCCGGAGACGGCTTGGAGGCCAGTCTTTGCGAGAGGTACTGCATGGGTCGAGGGTAGCCGACTTGAGAAAGATTTCATATCTGGCAAAAAAGGAGTAGTTTTTATAGGGCGTATGTCAGCGGAAGCCTCAGCAGCGATCAACCAGATCGATTCGCTTGGAGCAAACCGAGGCTCTGAGCTCGATGTGCGCGAGGGGGCGATGGAAGGAGTCTTGGCCGTCTGCGGCGAGGTCGGCTTCCGCGAGACTTCGGTGCGCGCGATCCTCGAACACAGCGGCGGACACCGGGCGCAGTTCTACCAGCACTTCGAGAGCAAGGAGGACTGTTTCGCCCAGGCTTACGCCGTCTGGATCGAGCGGCTCTGCGTCAGCGTGCTGGAAGCGGCAGCGACCACTCCTGGCTGGGAGGCCGGCGTCCGCGAGGCGATCGTGCGCCTGTTCCAGTTCGTCACCGCACGGCCGGCAATCGCCCGAGCGCTCTTCGTCGAGGTGCAGATCGCCGGCGAGCCGGCGCTTGCCCGCCACGAGGCTGCGGTCGAACGCCTCGCCGCGGCGATCGACAGCGCCCGCGCCGACATCGACCCGGCCGAGGCGCCGCCGGAGGCGACCGGCGTCTTCGTCGTCGGCGGGATCGAGTCCTGCGTCGCCGAGGCGCTCGGCGCCGGCGACCCGGGGCGCCTCTGGGACAGCCTGCCCGAGTTGATGCACTTCGCCGCAGGCTCCTACTTCGGCAAGGAGGAGGCCGAAGGCGCCTTCGAGCGGGCGAGCATCCTCTTGGAGCGTGAGCGAGCACGGATGATGGGTGTCGAGGAGGAGGCGGAGAAGGGATGACCGAGTTGCGGCTGATCGCCGGCACCGGGCTCGCCGAGCCCGCCGAAGTCGAGGCCGTTCCGACGCTGCGCCTCCCCCCCGGTCGCCACGGCATCCCCGCCGATCTGGTCCGCGCGCATCAGCGCCTGCGCCTGCTCGAGGCCGCGGCGACGGCCGTCGCCGAGCAGGGCTACGGCCGCATAACCGCGGCGCGCGTGACCGAACTGGCCGGTGTCTCAAGCCGCACCTTCTACCAGCACTTCGAGGACCTCTGGGCCTGCCTTCTGGCGGCGTACGAGACGGAGGCGAGCCACCTCTGCCAGGAGATCGAGGGCGCCTGCGCGGCGCTGGTCGAGGAGCGCGGGCCGATCGCCGAAGCGGACCGCCGCTGCCGGGCGCGGGCCGGTATCGCCGCAGCGCTCGGCTTCCTCGCCGCCGCGCCCGACGTCGCCCGCCTGCTCAGCGCCGAGCCACCGCCCCAGATCGCGGCGCTCAGCGCCGCCCGCCGCGATCTGATCGAGCGCCTCGGCGCGATGCTGCGCGACGTGCTCGCCGACCCCGCCGGCGCGACGCCCTTGCCGGGGCTGGAGCGACGCCTGATCGGCGCCGCGCTGGCCCTGGTCTCGACCCGCGCGGCGAGCGGGGACCCGCAGCGCTTGCAGGATCTGGAGCGGGAGCTGAGCGAGCTCCTGCTTGCTTCGCTGTAACGGGCCTCTACAGCTGGGTCGCGATCAGAACGATCAAGGCGGCGAAGCCGGCTATGAAGGATCCGGCCAGCGCGATCACGCCCTGAGTCATCGTGCGCTGCAGCCCGTCGAAGCGAGCGTTCATCTCAGAAAAGCCGGTCTCCATTCGCCGTTCCAACGAGTCGAAGCGTTGGTCGGTATGTGCCGCGAAGTCATCCAGTCGCTCATCTGTCCAGCTCTCTCTCATGGTCTCCATGATTGCACCGTAAAGATTTCGACGTCACGAGTGGCGCGCAGAATCAAAATCTTCTGCAACGCATATGAGCCAGATGCATCTACGGCACTCCCCGGCGCTGTAAATTGCCTAAGTGACGAAAGTCACGTATATCCCTTCACTGTAGAAGCGAAATCCGTCTCTGACGCGCCCTAGCTTCCTTCGCCGTCAACAGAAAAGCGGCCGGGGCGCAGCGTGAACTGCCCCCGGCCTGGCACAGGAAGGGGTACTTCCCATGCACGGCAAGGCTAACGGGGCGCGTCCCAAGCGCTCCAATCACACACAGGACATCCGCGATCAGGCGGTTGCCTTGATCCACGTCCTAGCGCTCCATCCAACGCACTTGATCATCCCCGATCTGGTGCGCGAGCTAATCGATGATCCCGAGGACTTCGCCGAGGGAGACCGCTACGAGCGAGCGGTCCGTGATCTGACGGGCGTCGGGCTTCTCCAATGCGAGGGCGGCTTGATCCAGCCAACGCGAGCGGCCCTCCGCTTCATCGAGATTCTGGAGGCGTGAGGTGAAGTGCGCTGATCGCTTCGCCAAGAACCTGCGGCGCTGTCGCAGGCGGTCGGGGATGTCGCAAGAACAGGTCGGCCTCCGTGCCGCCCTTCACCGGACCGAGATTGGTCTGTTGGAGCGCGGGGCGCGAGTCCCGCGCATCGACACGCTGGTCAAGGTCGCCGCCGCGCTCGACATCGACCCCGCCGAGTTGTTGGAGGGGATCGATTGGGAGCCGGGCGAGATCACCGTTGGGCAGTTCATCGAAACCGACGTTCCGGGCCTTGGAATCGTCCATCGGCGGTTTGAGGTTGAGCGCGAGGGCAATGCCTAGCTCCGCGACGGGCCGCTCTGCACTTCATCGAGATCATCGAAAACAGTCTGCGCTAGCAAGGCAAAAAGGTCGTCCGCACCGTTGAATAGATTGCGAACTGTGTTCAACACCCCCGGAACAGGAGCAGCAAATAGAGATGGAGGAGATGCAGATGGGTCGACCCACAAGGCACATCGGTGGCCGGGTCCCTGCGGATCTGGCCGATGCATTCGAGCAATTTGCCGAGCAAGAGGACCGCACGGTCTCAGCGGAGCTTCGTCGCGCGATCAGAACGCACCTGTCGCAGAATGGCGGGTACTCCCAGTCCTCCCAAGAACACCCTCAAGAAAGGGCCGCGTAGCGGCCCCCCTCGACTTCCCAAAGCTTGGGCAGAACCGACTGTCAATCGGTGAGCCCTGCCCCGGTCAGCAGCGTGCACATATAGCGCTGACTGGCCGGGAAGTCGCCCGGCGCTAGGTCCCTCGCAAGTTCCTAGCGTAAACACCGCCGCGGACCACAGGTTCGTGGGGTCCGGGTGATGCATAAAATCGGCCGTCTGTAGGCAGCGGCGCCGAGGTCGCTACCGTTGCAGCGATGACTTCCTCCAGCGACAGGCGCAGGCAGAAGACGGAGAAGGGACTGGAGATCCCGGTCCCGACCAAAGGCGACTTCGATGCCGCTCTCTCTAAGGTCGCTCCGCCAGCAGGTCGTAAACGCCCTGGCGGGAAAGACCGGCCTCAGAAGCGATCTGAGTAACCGGGACGCCCGACTTCTGCGCTTGCTGGCAGAAGCCCCGTAGGTCTTCGGTCGCTTGTCGCTTTGCGGCGTCGGCGCTCTCGCGGCGTTTGGCGGCGCCCCGGATGCTCCGCAGGATGCCTGTCTGCTCGCTCACTTCGCCGCCTTGTCGAGCATCGAGTGGAACATCGAGCGGCCGTCGCGGAAGCGTTCGTTGTAGCGCCAGGCGTACTCGTCCAGGTAGGACTGAAGCCATTTCTGCGACACCTTCTTGTAGGTGCCGCGCATCCCCGTCTTGAGGTTGCCGAAGAAGCCCTCAATCGTGTTCGTATGGATGTCGCCGTGGACGTAGACGCCCGCCGAGTGGTTGATGATGCTGTGGCCCGCGTATTCTCGGCCAAGCGGCCGGTAGGAGCGCCAGTCGTCCGTGAAGATGATCGAGTTCGGGTTGACGTTCGCCCGCACGGCTCCACTCAGCGGCTCGCCCCGGCGCGACTTGATCACCCGCAGCTTGACCCGCCCGCCGCGCTCGACCATGCCCAGCACCGAGACTTGGCGCTCGCGCCACTGAGCCGCTTCTTTTTTAGTCATTCGCGGCCCGCGTGGGCGACCGTGGACGCCGGTCTCGTCAACCTCGACCTTGCCCTTCAGCGGCTTGGCGTCGTCCTTCATCAGCTCGTTGCGGATCTTGTTAAACATGCGCCAGGCGGTCTTGTAGTGGACTCCAAGCTCTCGCTCTAGCTGTTTCGCGGATATGCCGCATCGCGTACTCGTCATCAAATACATGGCGTAGTACCAAAGCTGAAGCGAGGTCGAGGACTTGTGGAAGATCGTGCCGGCCGTGGGATGGACGTGGTGCCCGCAACCGGTGCAAGTCCACGACTGCCGCCCCTGTTTGGTCGCGTAGCGCTTGAAGACGCGCTCAGAGCCGCACTTGGGGCAGTAGGCGTGTTCTCCGTCCGGGGAGTGCCGGGTCCGCCACAGATGCTCTAGACAGGCGGCGTCATCGGGGAAGTCCCGTAGGAACTCGGTGACGGAATAGTCCGATGTCGAGGACTTCGCTCGGCGCGGTTCGTGGCGGTTGGCCGGTGGCATGGTGTAAAGATACTTGACAGACTTGACATTGTCAAGTTACTTGACGCTGTCGCTCTCGCACGATACGGTGATCTCCATGAACGACTCCGGCGGTCCCTATGTCTTGATCGCGGCGCTTTGCGAAACCGCGATCGTCGCGCGAGACGGACGCGTAAGCGTCATCAATGTCATTGAGCAGGTTGGCAATGTCCAGCAAGGGCCCGATGTGCCTGATGAGATGCCCCCGTTCGTTTTCCCCGCCCAATTCGTGATCGATCTGGTCGGAGGCTCAGCCAAAGGTCGCTTTGCGATCCTGCTGCAGCCGGAGGACCCGTCAGGGATGAAGTTGCCAGCGCAAGAGTTCCCGGTCCAGTTTGGCGAAGGGACTGGGGCGCGCGTGCGCGGCAGCATCCAACTCGAACTGACGAACGAGGGCCGCTATTGGATCGACGTAATCCTCAGACGTGGCAGAGGGTCGACCCAGGCGGAGGAGCTGCTTACCCGAATGCCCCTAAACGTTCAGTACCAACCACAGAAAACGATGCCTGGTGGTTCTGAAGACCAAGAATGACCTGATCTTCTTTGCCTCCGGAAAACTTGATTTCTGATGGCGACTGAAGCTGCTGCAGCGCCTTGCGTAGCTCTGCCTCAGACCAGTCGCCGTTCGTAAATTCGGCAATACGAAGCGTGATCGATGCAGCCAGCTCATGCGCCTCTCGATCAGTTAGGGGGGAGAGATCCCAAGTCTCAGGAACAAGCCAAGCCTCGAAATCGGCCAACGAGTCTTCCCCGCCAAGATAGCGGCGGAGTCGCGCTTCGATTGCTTGGGTTATTGAGTCCGGCATGTCTCGTCCTCTCAAGCGGGTTACGAAGAAGGAACTACGTGCTCTCTTCAATCGTGGAGCCTATTGCGAACCTAGCCAAGTTGGAAAGATCGAAAGAGATATTGAACGATCGAGAAATATTGCGCAAGGTCTTTGTCGCAAGTTGCGGATGCCACATGGCTCTCAATCCCAAATCGTCGCATATCGACTACCCGGTCTGGGAAAAGTCGCGCTGGTGCATCAATACGTCCGGCCAGACGGGACCGTGCGTGGGAAACCAGACCCCAAGTATCTCGTTGTTGATGGCGTGATCCACGCGCTGCATTTAAAGCCCTCGGGACACGATCAGAAGTAAAAAGGCTGCGACTCAGAGGCCGTTACGCGGGTCCTTCGGCGGCTGCTTCCAGCTTGCCCCGTCCCACGTAAGCAATGCCGCTAAGTCTTCGATGCGGTCTCGCAGCCATGCTGCCGTCCGCTTGAATCGCCGGGCCATCAGGGGATCGTAGCCGCTGAGCTTCTACAGTGATGGGATATACGTGACGAAAGTCACAGCCGCTATAGACACCCGCGTTCGAGGGTAGGAGATTCCCGTGCCAACCGCGTCCCAGAAGCCATTGGAGTTGATTCTTGCTCGCAATCTGATGTCGGCCCTGTCGACCCCTGCTTTCCTGGTCGACGAGGGCGGGCTGCTCGTCTTCTACAACGAGGCGGCGGGAATGCTGCTGGGCAAATCGTGGGAGGAGCTGGGCACCGTCGGGCCGCTGGAGTGGGGCGCTCTCTTCGGCCCCTTCGACCGGGACGGCCAGCCGATCCCCTATGACGAGCTGCCGCTGGTCGTCGCCGTCCGCGACGATCGCCCGGCCCACGCCAATTTCGAGATCCACTCGATCGACGGCACCCGTCACCAGATCGAGGCCTCCGCCTTCCCGATCCAGACCACGCACGGATCGCGCGGGGCGATCGCCGTCTTCTGGCCCGCCGCCGAAAACGGAGCCGGGGCCTGAGGTGAAGGCCAAGCTCTGGGGCACGCGAGGCTCGATCCCTTCCCCAGGGCCGGAGACGATCCGCTACGGCGGCAACACCTCCTGCGTCGGCGTCACCCTCTCCGACGGCTCGCTGCTGGCGCTCGATGCCGGCACCGGCATCCGCAACCTCGGCCTCTCCCTACCCGACGAGCCGACCCGCCTGCACATCCTCCTCACCCACCTGCACCTCGACCACATCCAGGGCCTGGTCTTCTTCGCCCCCGCCTTCCGCCCCCAGACCGAGATCGTCATCTGGGGTCCCGCCTCGCCGGAGGCCTCGCTGCGCGACCGCATCGCCCGCTACATCTCGGCGCCGCTCTCACCGGTCGAGGTGCGCGAGTTGCCCTGCGACGTCTCCTTCCGCAGCACGCCGGAGACGGAGTGGGAGATCGGTCCGGCGCGGATCCGCGCCGCCTCGATCTCCCACCGCGGCCCGACGCTCGGCTACCGGATCGACGACGGCGAGGACTCGCTCGCCTACATCCCTGACCACGAGCCCGCTCTGGGCGCCGACCTCGACACGCTCGAGGAGGAGTGGATCTCCGGCTTCGGCCTCGCCCGCGACGCCTCGCTGCTGATCCACGACGGCCAATACGCCGACTCCGAGTATCCCGACCACCTCGGCTGGGGACACTCCTCGATCTCACACGCGCTCAGCTTCGCCCGCCGCACCGGCGCCGGCCGCACCGTCCTCTTCCACCACGATCCGCTGCATTCCGACGAGCGGCTCGATCTGCTCGGGGTGGAAGCAGAGGAACGCTGGGTGGCGACAGGGGGTGCGCCGGAGGCAGTCGAGATGGCGCTCGAGGGAGCCGAGCTGGACGTGCGGACGCGGGTACCGAGCCCGATCGTCGCGCCTGGCTAAACATCCGTCCCTATCTCGGTACGAATGGAGTACTTTTCTCGTTTGGTCCGTTACGCTGCGTCCTGGGATGTCCTTCGCCTCCAGTCGGATCGATTCCAGGACTGAGCGCTCTGCGCTGGTCCGAGGCGCCCTCTCGGTTGCGCGCCGCTCCCACGCCGGCCAGTTCCGTCAGACCGGTTGCGACGAGATCGCCTTCATCGAGCATCTGCTGGCCGTCGGCGAGCTATTGGCGGGGCAGAACTACCCTGACGAGGTGCTTGCCGCCGGCCTCCTGCACGACGTCGCCGAGCACGCCCAGGTCGAGCCTGAGTCGCTGCGCGGCCGCTTCGGCGATGAGGTCGTCGACCTCGTCGAAGCCCTGACCGAAGACCCGACGATCCGCGACTACGAGGAACGCAAGAAGGAGCATCGCGAGAGGGTGGCCGCAGCGGGGTCGAATGCGCAGGCGATCTTCGCCGCCGACAAGAGCACCAACGTCGCCGTCCTGCGCAAGGCCTACAAGGTCCTCGGCGAGGCAGTCGACGAGGATCTGCCGGTCTCCCTCGACGCCAAGATCCTCGTCTGGGAGTTCGACCTCGAAATGCTCTTCTCGAATTCGCCGGGCACCGCACTGGTCGAAAGGTTTGCCGAGGAGATGGTCGGGCTGTGGGGCCAGCGCGCCGAGGGCGAGCAGGCGTCCCTATGTTGAGCGGTCCTCCTCGTTCCGCGTCAGGCTGAGGCGCTGCCGCAGCGGCAGGACTCCCCAGAGCAGGACGAACATCGTGGCAGCGGCCACGCCGAAGACCACCGTGGCAATCCCGCCGAAGAGGACGTCCGTGATCAGGGTGACCGCGCCGGTCATCGCCAGCGCCAGGAAGACAAGGCCGACGATCGAGAGGCGGTTGGAGACGTAGACCAGCTCCTTCTTCTGTTGCAGGTGAAAGGTCAGCCGGTGGTAGGCGGTGGGCGAGATCAGCAAGGCGGCCGAGATCGCAGTGCAGAGCAGCGTCGCGAAATAGACCTTTTCCTGGAATGGAGTGATCTTGGTGAAGTTCTGCTGGAACGGAACGGCGAGCAGGAAGGCAAAGAGGACCTGAACGCCCGGCAGCGCCACCCGCAGCTCCTGGAGGAGCTCGGCGAGATTGCGGTCGAGGCGTTCGTCCTCGGTCTCCTTGCGCCCCGACGGCCGATCGTTCATATGCGACCCAAGATACCCGCGCAGTCGTCTTTTCCATCGCTAGGCGGTTCAAAGCTCGACCGCACCCTTAGGATCGCGGCGTGGGACGACTCGCGGTCATTCTCGGCAGCGGCGCTGCCGGCCCGGGTGGTGCGGAGATCGCCGCGGCCGCCGAGCGCCACGCGGTCGTGCTGCAGCGCCACGGCCCCGCCGATGCATACGTCCTTCCTCACCGGATCGACCACGAGGCCAACCTGCGCTCCCTTGTCGAGGCCGGCTGCGAGCGGGTGCTGGCGACCTGCTCGGTGGGCTCGCTCGACGCCGGCCTCGCCGTCGGCAGCTTCGTCTGCCCGCACGATTTCATCGCCCTGCAAGTGACGGTCACCAGCTTCGAAGACCCGCGCGGCCATGCGATGCCAGGCTTCGACGCAGGCTGGCGCGGCGAGGTCCTCGCCGCCTGGAAGGGGAGCGGCGCAGGAGAGCTGCGCGACGGCGGGGTTTACTGGCAGACCAATGGCCCGCGCTTCGAGACGCCTGCCGAGATCGGCCTGCTCGCCGCCCACGCCGACTTGGTCGGGATGACGCTGGCCTCGGAGTGCATCGTCGCCGGCGAGTTGGGACTGCCCTACGCGGCCATCTGCGTGGTCGACAACCTGGCGAACGGGATCGGGGCACAGCCGCTGTCCCCAGCCGAGGTGGAAGGCCACCGCGAGACCAACGCGTCCCGCCTGCGCGACGACCTCGCTGCCGCCCTCCCCGCGCTCGCCGGACGTGCCGGTGCTTAGAGGTCCATATGGGCACTGATCCACCGGCACGTCCCTTGGCGGTGACGGGGGCGACGCTCGACGGCGAAACGGTCGGGCTGCGCTGCTCGGACGGGGCGATCGCGGCTATCGGTCCCGACGTCGTCGCCAAGGACGGCGACGAGACGATCGACGCGGACGGGATGCCGCTCGTTCCCACCCTGGTCAACGGCCACACCCACGCCGCGATGACGCTGTTCCGCGGCTATGGCGGCGACCTGCCGTTGATGCGCTGGCTGGAGGAGAAGATCTGGCCGGTCGAGGCCAAGCTCGAGGCCGAGGATGTCTATTGGGGCACGCGGCTCGCCTGCGCCGAGATGATCCGCACCGGCACCGGCTGCTTCTGGGACATGTATTGGCAGCCCGAGGCGACCGCCCGGGCGGTCGAGGACGCCGGGATGCGGGCGACGATCGGCGGGCCGCTCTTCGACGCCGACGGCCGTACCGCCGAGGCGCAGGCCCGGGTGAGCGCAGAGCTCGAGGCGCTGGCCGGCAGTCCCGGCGATACCGATGCCGCGCTCGCGCCGCACTCGATCTACACGGTCAGCGAAGAGCTGCTGCGCTGGGCCGGAGAGCAGGCCACCGAGCGCGAGCTGGCGCTCCAGATTCACCTCTCCGAGACCGAGCAGGAGGTGACGAGCTGCCTCACCGCACACGGCGAACGGCCCGCTGCACATCTCGACCGGCTCGGCCTGCTCGGCGAGCGCACGGTGCTCGCCCACGGCGTCTGGCTCGACCAGGCGGAGCTGGAGCTGATCGCGGAGCGCGGCGCCACCTTGGTCGCCAATCCAGTCGCCAACATGAAGCTGGCGGTCGGCGGGATCTTCCCCTACCCGGCAGCGCGCCAGGCCGGTGTTGCAGTCGGGCTCGGCACCGACGGCCCCGGCTCCAACGACTCGCTCGACCTGCTCTCCGACCTCAAGGCCTTCGCCCTTACTCAACGCCACGCCGCCGGCGACGCGACCGTCATCCCGGCGGACGAGGCGCTGGAGATCGCGACCGGCGCCTGCGCGCCGCTGCTCGGCGCTGGCGCCGAGCAGCTCACCGCCGGAGCGCCGGCCGACTTCCTGCTCCTGCGCGGCAACTCGCCGGAACTCGGCATCGGCGACCTCGCCTCCGACCTCGTCTACGCCGCAAGCGGCTCGGTCGTCGACACGACCGTCGTCGCCGGCCGGGTGCTGATGCGTGGCGGCGAGGTCGAGGGCACGGCGGAGATCGTCGCCCGCGCCGCCGAGCGGGCGCGACGGCTCGGGATCGGCTGACTTGCCGAAGACCGTTGCGTACCAGAGGTGAAGGCGGGCGGCATCGGGGTATAGGCTCGCTTCGAGTGCCTGCTGAAGAGGTCACCGAGGAAGTCTCGTCCGCCGCCGCCTCGGCAGTCCGCTACGAGAACGCGACCAAACGCTACGGCGACAGCGCCGAAGCCGCGGTCGAACGGCTGAACCTGGAGGTTCCGGCCGGTGAGGTCTGCGTTCTCGTCGGTCCGTCGGGCTGCGGCAAGACGACCGCGATGCGCCTGGTCAACCGCACGGTCGAGCTGAGCGAAGGCGATGTGCTGATCGGCGGCGAGTCGGTGCGCGAGCGCGACCCGGCACGGTTGCGGCGCGAGATCGGCTATGTGATCCAGGAGGTCGGCCTCTTCCCCCACCGCACGATCGCCCAGAACGTCGGCACGGTGCCTCAGCTGCTGGGCTGGAAGAAGGAGCGGACCCGGGCGCGTACCGCCGAGCTGATGGAGCTGATCGGGCTCGACCCGGAGCTGGGCGAGCGCTATCCGGCGCAGCTCTCCGGCGGCCAGCAGCAACGTGTCGGGGTGGCGCGGGCGCTCGCCGCCGACCCGCCGGTGATGCTGATGGACGAGCCCTTCGGCGCGATCGACCCGATCAACCGCGAGCGCCTGCAGAACGAGTTCCTCCGCCTGCAGGCGGAGATCCGCAAGACGATCCTCTTCGTCACCCACGACATCGACGAGGCGATCAAGATGGGCGACCGGATCGCGATCATGCGCAAGGGCGGCCACCTCGCCCAGTTCGCGACGCCTGCCGAACTGCTGATGGCACCCGCCGACGAGTTCGTCGAGGACTTCGTCGGTGCGGATAGGGCCCTGAAGCGACTGGCGCTGATACGCGTCTCCGACATCGACCTCTGGGAGGCGCCGCTCGCCTACGTCGGGCAGCCGACCGCCGAGGTGCGGGCGAAGCTGCGGGGCGCCGAGGTCGCCTACCCCTTGCTGGTCGACTCGGAGCGGCGGCCGCTCGGCTGGCTCTCCGAGCGCGACCTGGCCGCCGAGACGGTGCCGGCGCAGCCGGACTCGCCGCTCGGCCCACTGCTCGACCGCGACGACGTGATGCGCGACGCGCTCGCCGACCTGCTGCAGGGCGAGGCGCAGTACGCCGCCGTCACCGACCACAGCGGCCGCATCGACGGCGTGCTCTCGGTCGAGATCATCTCCGAGTTCCTCGCCTCGCCCAAGGCGAAGACCGACGAGAACAGCGCCGTGGAGCGGCCCCATGGATAGCCGGCTGCTGTCGCTCGCCACCGTCGGAGAAGTCGGCAAGAGCTTTTTCCACGAACGCACGTCCGAGACGCTGCCCTGCCAGGCGCAGGAAAGCAAGCTCTTCTGCTTTGACTGGGCGAAGGAAAACATCGGCAGCTTCGGCATGCCGACTCTGCAGCACCTCGAACTGGTCGTGTTCTCGGTCCTCGCCGGCTTTGCGATCGCATTTGTCCTGGCGCTGCTGGCGCATCGGCGGCGCTGGCTGCGGGCGCCTCTGTTGGGCGCCACCGGCGTTCTCTACACCGTGCCCAGCATCGCCTTCTTCTTCCTCCTGCTGCCGATCACCGGGCTCGGCCGCGACTCGGTGATCATCGCCCTCAGCGCCTACACGCTGCAGATCATCTACCGCAACACGCTCGCGGGCCTCGCCAATGTGCCCGCGGCGGTCAAGGACGCCGCCCGAGGCATGGGTCTGACCGATCGGCAGATCCTCTGGCGGGTCGAGCTACCGCTGGCAACGCCGGAGATCGTCGCCGGCCTGCGCATCGCCACGGTCAGCACCGTCGCGATCGCAACCCTGGCGGTGCTGGCCAGTGGCGGTGGGCTCGGGGTGAAGATATACGCGGGCGGCAACCTCCACTTCGCGACCAGCATCATCGTCGCCGGCGGGATCGCGATCCTGATGGCGATGAGCTTCGATGTGATCCTGGTCGGCATTCAGCGGCTCGCAACGCCCTGGCGGAGGACGGCGGAATCGTGATCGGCTCCCTCCTCCCTCCCTTCCTGCCAGCCTCGATCGGCGGCGCGATCGAATTCATCTTCGAGCCGCAGAGCTCGAGCGTCACCGGCGGCAAGAAGGTCGGCGGCTTCGAACAGGTGGTCGAACTGACGATCACCCAGCTCGAGTTGACCCTCCTGGCCCTGGCCGTGGCCCTCGTCGTGGCGTTGCCGGTCGGCCTCTATCTCGGTCACCGGGGCACCGGTGAACTGCTGGCGATCGCAATCGGGAACGCGGGCCGGGCAATCCCGGAGTTGGCCCTGATCGCCCTGATGGCGGTGGTATTTGGCGTCGGCTTTCAGTACGTGACGATCGCCCTCGCGGTGCTCGGCATCCCACCAATCCTCACCAACGCCTTCGTCGGCATCCGCCAGGTCGACCGGGCCCCGATCGACGCAGCCAGGGGAATGGGGATGACCGAGGCCGAGATCCTCTTCCGTGTAGAGATGCCGTTGGCGATCCCAACCCTGATGGCCGGCATCCGCGGGGCAACGATCGCGATCGTTGCGACGGCGACGATCGCCCCTCTGGCCGGCGTCCTCACGCTTGGCGATTTCATCATCAACCGCAACGTCTACGGCGCCAGCGGCCTACTCGCGGGGGGCATTCTTGTAGCCCTGCTCGCCCTGGTGCTGGAGTTCTCGCTTGCGGCCCTGCAACGGGCGCTTACCTCGAAGGGATTGAAGGTAAGCGCCGCCTGACCCGGTATGAGTCGACCACATCAACCCATCACGAGAGAGGAATCACCAGTGAGAATCAACACCAATGGTGCGCGGGCCGCGGTAGCGGTGCTCCTTGCACTCTTCCTCAGCCTCGGAGTCGCCGCCTGTGGCTCGAGCAACGACGACAGCACTGAAAGCGGCGGCACGGAAGGCGGCGGTGCGATCGTCTCCAACCCCGCAAACGGCAAGGTCAGCCTGACGATCGGTTCGAAGAACTTCCCCGAACAGGAAATCCTCGGGGAAATCTATGCCCAGGCCCTGAAAGCCGCCGGCTACAAGGTGAAGAGCGCGCTCAACCTGGGTTCTGAAACGGTCGCGCACCAGGCGGTCAAGTCCGGGCAGATCTCCGGCTACCCGGAGTACGCAAGCACGGCGCTCACCTCGTTTTTCGGCATCGAACCTGAAGAAGTCCCCGCCGGCGCACAGCCCGCCTATGAAAAGGCGAAAGCCGAATTCGAAAAGGAAGGCCTGACTGCCTTCCCGCCGACGCCGTTCGCCAGCGCCAACGCGGTTGGCACGCTGAAGAAGACGGCCGACGAACTTGGCCTGAAAACCATCTCGGACCTGGAAGGCCAGTCGGAAAAACTGACCCTGTACGGGTCGCCCGAGTGTCGCCAGCGGATCGACTGCCTGGCCGGGCTCGAAAAGTACTACGACCTGAAGTTCAAGTCGTTCACTCCGATAGACATCGGCCTGCGCTACAAGGTGCTCGAAAACGGCCAGGCCGACCTCTCAATCCTCTTCACCACCGATCCGCAGCTGTCGGCGGAGAAGGACAAGTTCGTCATCCTCGAAGACGACAAGGAAGTCTTCCCGGCGGGCAACATCATCTTCGTGAGCAAGGCCTCGACGGCTGAAAAAGCCGGACCCGACTACGAAAAGACGATCGTCGCGGTCCAGAAAGGCCTGACGCTGCCGGTCATGCAGGAGCTCGACGCCCGGGTCGAACTCGAAAAGCAGTCGCCGGCCAAGGCCGCTGCCTCCTACCTCGAAGAAGCCGGCTACACCGGCTAGCGACCAGCAACAACCCGCCGACGGGCCGAAAAGCGGACTCCGAGTCCGCTTTTCGGCCCGTCGGCGGTGTGGCGCTCGATCCGGGCGAAGGAGACGTGGGCCGCCCAGGCGGCGGAGAGGCCCGCGATTGCCGCCAGGAGCAGCGCCACCCGCGGGTCGTAGGCTTCGGAGAGCCAGCCGGTCAACGGTCCCCCGATCGGGGTCGAGCCGAGGAAGACGACCGAGTAGAGCGCCATCACCCGGCCCCGCATCGCCGGCTCGACCGCCAGCTGCAGAGTCGAGTTGATGCTCGCCGCGAAGGTGACTGCGGCGCCGCCGAGCAGGGCGAGCGTCGGGATCTCGAATGCCAGCGCCGGCATCGCCGCCGAGAGCAGGGCCGAGACACCGAAGGCAAGCGCCGCGGCGGCGATCAGGCGCGGGCCGGTGCGACCGTGGGCGCCGGTGATCAGTGCGCCGGCGACCGAGCCGACGCCCATCGCCGAGACCAGCACCGCGTAGGTGCCAGCGCCGCCGTCGAAGCTGAAGCGCGCAAGCAGCGGCAGCACCACTTGGAAGTTGAAGCCGAAGGTGCCGACCAGCGCCATCAGCGCCAGCGGCACCGCCAACGCCGGCGTCCGCTTGACGTAGCGCAGCCCGGCGCGGATCGCCCCCGGCTCACGGCCGCCGGTGGGAGCTGCGCGCAGCTGCGCGGGATCCATCCGCCAGAGGGCGACGATCATCGCCGCGAAGGTGAGGGCGTTGACGCCGAAGCAGGGTCCTACGCCGAAGGCCGCGATCAGCAGCCCGCCGATCGCCGGACCGACGATCCGCGCCGACTGGACGATGACGCTGTTGAGGCTGACCGCGTTGACGACCCGATCCGGCCCGACCATCTCGATCACGAAGCTCTGCCGGGTCGGGTTGTCGACCGCGTTGACGGCACCCATCGCAAAGACCGCGAGGTAGACCATCCAGGGGGCGACCGTCCCGCCCTCGGTCACCGCGAAGAGGCCGATCGCCGGGAGTGCCATCAGCGCCTGGGTCACCATCAGCAGGCCTCGCTTGGGAAAGCGGTCGGCGAGCAGCCCGCCCCAGGCGCCGAAGAGGAGCATCGGCAGGAACTGCAGGGCGGTGGTCAGGCCGACGGCGACGCCGCTGCCGGTGAGGCTGAGGATCAGCCAGACCGCGGCCACCGTCTGCATCCAGTTGCCGGACAGCGAGACGACCTGGCCGGCGAAGTAGCGCCGGTAGTTGGGGACCGAGAGCGAGTGGAAGCTGCGCCTCACCGCGGCGCTCAACTCCGCTCCTCCAGGATCCCCTCCAGAATCTCAGCCGCTCGCTCGAGGGTCTCGATGTCGCCGGCCGGAAGGTCGCGCATGCGACGCGCCAGGTAGGCGTTCTTGCGGCGGCGCAGCCGGCGTAGGCGCTCGCGCCCCGCCGGGGTGATGCTGACCAGGGCGCTGCGCCCGTCCTCGGGGTCCGGCGCTCTCTCCACCAGGCCGGCTTCGCCGAGAACCCGCAGCGTCCGGGTCGCCGTCGGCCGCTTGACCCGCTCGATCTCGGCCAGCTCGCTGGGCGTGAGCGGCCCGCACCGCTCAACGGTCACCAGCGCTGCCGCCGAAGTTGGCGTCAGCTCGCCCACCGCCCCCGCGGCCTCCTGGCGCAAACGCCGCGAGGTCCGCACGATCGCCATCCGCAACCTCGCAGCGGAGTCGGTGAGCGTAGTGTCGGTCGCCAGAGTCATTAGCTTAGGTAATTAGGTTAGCAAACTACTCTTCCGAGACTTCCGGTGCGCTTTATGTGCGAGGGGACACGTAAAGCGCACCGGAAGAAGGAGGCGCGACTGACCCTCCGCGGGTAGGCGTGCGGCAGGCGACGTCGAAAGAGCCTCGGATGAGCGCCGAGGTTGCCGAGAAACCGGTTCGCTACGGGCCGGGGATGGACGCGCGCAGCACGCGCGCAGCCGAAATCCTCAACACGCCGATGCTGATCGCGGCAGCGCTGACGCTGCCGATGGTGGCGATCTCCGAGTCGCATCCGGGCGGCCTGCTCGAGGATCTCGCTCGGGTCCTCAACTGGGTCACCTGGGCCGCATTTGCAATCGAGCTGGTGGTGATGCTGGCCGTCGTACCGGACCGTCGTACCTGGCTCCGCCACCACCCGCTCGACCTGATCATCGTCGTCCTCACCCCGCCGCTCCTGCCGGCGAGCCTGCAGGGGCTCCGCGCCCTGCGGCTGCTGCGCCTCCTGCGGCTGCTGCGGCTGGCGCAGCTCTCCCGCGAGGTCTTCTCGCTGGAGGGCCTGCGCTACGCGATGCTGCTTGCGATCCTGACCGCGATCGGCGGCGGTGCGCTCTTCGTCGCCTTCGAGAAGCACAGCCAGCATCTCGACGCCTGGGACGGGATCTACTGGGCGGTGACGACGATGACCACGCTCGGCTCCAACATCTACCCGACGACGACCGGCGGCGAGATCGTCTCCACCGCGATGCTGATCGTTGGCATCGGCTTCGTCGCCCTGCTCACCGGCGCCTTCGCCCAGCGCTTCCTCGGTCCTGAAATTGCCGAGGTCGAGGAAGAGCTGGAGGCCGAGCAACTCTCTGCCGAGGCGGTGGCGCTGCGCGAGCTGCACAACGTGCGCGAGCAACTGCAGGCGCTCGAGATCGCGGTAGAGCGGATGATCGACCAGCGCTCACCGCGTTAACCGGGGGAGGTATCAGCCTTCGCTGTCGCGGCGGGCGGCGATCTTCGACTCCAGTTCCTTCATCACGTCGGGATCGCGCAGGGTGGTGACGTCGCCCAGCTCGCGGCCCTCGGCGATGTCGCGCAGCAGGCGGCGCATGATCTTGCCGGAGCGCGTCTTGGGCAGGTCGCCGGACCAGACAACCCGCTTGGGCCGCGCCAGTTTGCCGATCCGCACGGCGACGTGCTCGGAGAGCTCGGCGGCCATCTCGTCGTCCCCGTCGCGGTCGCCTTCGAGCGTGACGAAGGCGCAGATCGCCTGTCCGGTGTCCTCGTCGCTCTGCCCGATCACAGCCGCCTCGGCGACTTTCGGGTGGGAGACGATCGCCGACTCGACTTCCGCCGTGGAGAGGCGATGGCCGGAGACGTTGACGACGTCGTCGATCCGTCCCAGCACCCAGAGGTAACCGTCCTCGTCTTCGCGGGCGGCGTCGCCGACCAGGTAGGTCTCCTTGCCGAAGCGCTCGAAGTACGTTTCGACGAAGCGCTCCTCCTCGCGGTAGAGAGTGCGCAGCATGCCCGGCCAGGGGCGGCGCAGGACCAGCAGCCCCTCGCCGCCCTCGACCGGCTCCCCTGCCTCGTCGACGACTGCAGCATCGATCCCCGGCAGCGGACGGGTCGCCGAGCCGGGCTTGGTCGCGGTGATCCCCGGCAACGGCGAGATCATGATGTGGCCGGTCTCGGTCTGCCACCAGGTGTCGACGATCGGACAGCTCTCGCCGCCGATCACCTTGTGGTACCAAAGCCAGGCCTTCGGGTTGATCGGCTCGCCGACCGAGCCGAGCAGGCGCAGCGAGGAGAGGTCGTGGCGCTCGGGGTACTCCGTCCCCCATTTCATGCAGGCGCGGATCGCCGTCGGCGCGGTGTAGAGGATCGTCACCCCGTAGCGCTCGATCAGGCTCCACCAGACGTCCTTGTCGGGGTAGTCCGGTGCTCCCTCGTACATCACGCTGGTCGCACCGTTGGCGAGCGGGCCGTAGACGATGTAGGAGTGACCGGTGACCCAGCCGACGTCGGCCGCGCACCAGTACACGTCCTCCTCCGGCTTCAGATCGAAGACGTTGCGGTGGGTCCAGGCGACGCCGGTGAGATAACCGCCGGTGGTGTGGAGGATCCCCTTCGGCTTCGCGGTCGAGCCCGAGGTGTAGAGGATGAAGAGCGGGTCCTCGGCGCCGATCGGCTCGGCCGGGCACTCGGCGTCCGCGGCCTCCATCGCCTGCTCGAACCAGACGTCGCGCCCGTCCTGCATCTCGCACTCCTCACCGGTGTGCTTGACGACGAAGATCGTCTCGATCGAGCCGACCTCACCCATCACCTCGTCGACACGTGCCTTGACGGGCGCCGTCTTGCCCTTGCGGCGGGCGCCGTCGACGGTGACCAGCGCCTTGGCCTCGGAGAACTCCATCCGCTCGCGTACGGCCTCGGCCGAGAAGCCGCCAAAAACGACGTTGTGGACGGCGCCGATGCGGGCGCAGGCGAGCATCGCGACGACCACCTGCGGGATCATCGGCAGGTAGATCCCGACCACGTCGCCCTTCTCGATCCCGTGGTCGCGCAGGGCGTTGGCGAAGCGCTGCGTGTCGGCGAGCAGCTCGGCGTAGGTGACGTCACGCTCCTCGCCCTCCTCGCCCCGCCAGTGGTAGGCGACGCGCTCGCCAAGGCCAGCCGCGACATGGCGGTCGAGGCAGTTGGCGGAGACGTTGAGCTTGCCGTCGGCGAACCACTTGTAGAAGGGTGGGTTGGACGCGTCGAGTGCCTCGCTCGGCTCCCGGCTCCAATCGAGCAGCTCGGTCGCCTGGCGCAGCCACCAAGCCTCGGGGTCGGCCGCGGCCTCCTCGTATACCGCCGGGTCGGAGATCAGCGCCCCTTGCCGGAACTCGGCGGGAGGCTCAAAGCGCTCCACTTCGAGCAGCTCGGTCAGCTCTCGCTCCAGCGACGTCTGTTCTTCGACTCCCATTTGCGCTCCCTCCTCGGCCGTTACCCTGAGCGAGAAAGCTACCCCTTCAACGATCCCCAGCAAACTGGACAGCCCAAGCCCAAATGCTCTTCCGACAGATAATCCACGAGGATCTCGGCTGCGCCTCCTATCTGGTCGGCGACTCGGGTGCGGGAGTCGCGGCGGTGGTCGACCCGCAGTGGGACATCGACCCCTACGTGAACCTCGCCCGCCTGCACGGGGTGCGAATAGAGCACGTACTGGAGACCCACAACCATGCCGACCACGTCTCCGGCCACGGTCGCCTCGCCCGGGCGAGCGGGGCGACGATCCACGTCAACAGGCTGGCCGAGGCCGAGTACGAGCACGAGGCGTTCGCCGACGGCTGGACGCTCGAGCTCGGCGGTGGGGTCTCGATCGAGGCGATCCACACCCCCGGCCACCGGCCCGAGCACACCTCCTTCCTGCTGCGCGACGCCGAGCGTGGCGGCGACCCGGTCGCCGTGCTGAGCGGCGACTGCCTCTTCGTTGGCGACGTCGCCCGTCCCGACCTGGCGGTGGAGCCACGCGATGGCGCCGCCGACATCTTCCGCTCGCTGCACGAGCGGCTGCTCTCACTTCCCGACGAGGTCGAGGTCTGGCCTGGCCACCTCGGCGGCTCGCTCTGCGGCAGCTCCGGCATCGACCTCAAGACCTCCTCGACGATCGGCTTCGAGCGCCGCCACAACCGGGCCCTGGCCATGACCGACGAAGTTGAGTTCATCGAGGACGCGATCGCGGGCATCGGCGAGCGGCCGCCCAACGTCGAGCACATCGTCGCCCTCAACCGCGGCCCGCTGGTCGAGTCGATCGGCTCGCCCGCGCGGCTGACGCCGCGCCGCTTCGAGGCTGCGGTCGCAGCCGGCGCCTTCGCCGTCGACTCGCGCACCAACGAGCAGTTCGACGAGGCCCACATCCCCGGTGCGATCAGCGCCTCCGGCTACGACACCGGCTTCGCCACCAAGGTCGCCCAGGTCGTCCCGCCCGACGGCGAGATCGTCGTCGTCGCCGCTTCGGACGGCAACGAGCTGGAGGCGGCGGAGCTGCTCGCCGCCGTCGGGCTGCGGGTGCGCGGCTTCCTCGGCGGCGGCATGAGCGCCTGGCGGGCGGAGGAGCGCCCGGTCGCCCGGATCGAGCCGATCGGGCCCGACGATCTGGCGGGACTGCTCGAAGACGAGGAGCCGCCGCTCGTCATCGATGTGCGCGGCGCCGGCGAGTATGCCGACGGGCACATCGCCGGCTCGCTCCACATCCCCTATGGAGAGCTGGCGCGCCGGCTCGACGAGCTGCCCCGCGACCGCGCTCTGGCGACGATCTGCAAGGGCGGCAAACGAAGCGGCCTCGCTGCTTCGGTCCTGCAGCGCGAGGGCTTCGTGACGATCCACGTTGCCCGTGGCGGGGTCGGGACTTGGCAGGCCGAAGGGCGGCTGGTAGAGACCGGAGCCGTTCCTGCGTAGGAGACCATCCGGGCAGGGATTCCACTTAACTTTTTCGGTGGATCGCGGTTGGGCTGACGCCCGATGCCGGCGACGAAAAAGTACAAGACGTTCCACCCCTACCCGGATGGTCTCTAAGCGGAGCGCGTTCGGTGGGACGGACTGAGAGCTGCGGCGATCGCCGCAGCCAATGCCGATGCTTCCTTTGGCTGAAGGGTGCTGATGGTTACTCGGATTGCTGGCTTACTCTGTAGGCGGAAGGGGGCGCCGGCGGCTATGGCCCAGCCCTGCTCCCGCAGGCTCTGCACCACGCTCGTCTCGTCGGGGACTGGGAGCCAGACGTTTAGGCCGCTTGAGGCCTCGGCCTCGATGCCGTGCTCGGCTAGGGCTGAGATGAATGCCGTGCGGCGCTTGCCGTAGGTCGCGGTGGCCTTCTCCAAGCCGCAGGCGACCTTTGCGTCCGCCCATAGCGTCGCTGCCGCGCGCTGGAGTAGGTGGCTGACCCAGCCGGGGCCTACGGCTTGGCGGCCGCGCACGCGGCTGATCGTGTGGGGATCGCCGGCGAGGACGGCGAGGCGCAGGTCGGGTCCGAGCGACTTGGCCAGCGAGCGCACCGCCGCCCAGCGCCGCCGCCCGCCAGTCAGAGTCAGACGCGGTGCTCCGGCGATCGGGCCGAGATGATCGTCCTCGAGCACCATCGCCTCCGGCTTACGATCGAGGACATCCCGCAACGCGTTCGCCCTCTCCTTGTCGAGCGACGCCCCCATCGGGTTTTGCCCGCGCGGGTTGACGACCATCCCGCTGACCCCCTCATCCAACGCATTGGCAAGCGCCGCCGGGACCATTCCCCTCCCGTCCACCGCAACCGGGCGTAAAGCAAGCCCCAGCGCCCGCAGGAGATCGAAGAGCCCGGCGAAGCCAGGGTCTTCGACGGCGACCACGTCGCCGGGCCGAAGCTGCGCCTGCAGGGCACGCTCGATCCCATCGAGAGCGCCACTGACCACGGCGATGTCACCGGCAGCGATATCGGCCTCGCCGAACTCTGCCCGCGCCTGCTCGAGCAGTTGGGGGTCGGCCGGGTCGCCGCCGTAGAGCTGGCGTGGCGGCTCGATCCGGCGCAGGACCGGAGTCAGGTCGGGCAGCAGCTCTGGATCGGGGTTGCCACTTGCCAGATCCCGGGTGCCAGCCGGTGCACCCGTGCCTAGCCATGACCCAGCGACTGGAGGTCGCCAGCTGACGTGGGCGCCGCTGCGCGATCGCGTCACGACGAGACCGCGCGAACGCAGATCCTTGAACGCGGCGGCGACGGTAGTCGGGCTGACGCCGAGGTCAGTGGCGAGGGAGCGGACCGCCGGCAGCGGAGCACCAGGGCGCAGCGCCCCCTTCTCTATGCCGTGCTCGACGTTGGCGGCGATTTCCGCCGCGCCAGCTCCCGATATTCGATACTGTGTCATCTCAAGAGCGATATTTGTACTGTAACAGTTTCAAGGAGACATGATGGCAGCGAAGCCGAGAACCAGGGTCACGAGGATGCCCAGCCGTGCCGACTACGAGCGCGAGGCGATCGAGGCGATCCTCGACGAGGCGATCGTGTCGCACGTCGGCACGGTTGCCCCCGACGGCCACCCAGTCGTCATCCCAACCCTGCATGCGCGCGCCGGAGATTGGCTCTACATCCACGGCTCGGCGGCAAGCCCGACCCTGCGCCGCGCGGAGCGGGCCGAGATCTGCCTGACCGCGACCCTTCTCGACGGCCTAGTCCTCGCCCGCTCCGCGGTCCACCACTCCGTCAACTACCGCTCCGTCGTCATCTTCGGCCAAGCAGAGAAGATCGAGGCGAGCGACGGAAAACGAGAGGCGCTCGAGGCCTTCACGGAAAAGCTCATTCCGGGCCGCTGGGGCGACGCGCGACTGCCGACCGAGAAGGAGCTAAGAGCAGTCGGGGTGCTGCGACTGCCACTGGAGGAAGCCTCGGCCAAGGTACGAACCGGCGACCCGCTCGACGACGAGGACGACTACGAGCTACCGGTCTGGGCGGGCACCATCGACCTCCGAATCGCCGCCAGCTCACCCAAGTCCGACGACCGCCTCCTCCCCGACACCGAGTGTCCCAACTACCTCACCGAGCTGGTGCGGGCGAAGAGCTAGTAACCGCTCGGGTGCCGCGCAATGAACCCTTCGGGAGAGTCCACGAGTTCCGGATGCCAGCGCGGTCCCGGGCCGCCGACCGTGTCGAAGGCGAGGCCGGCGATGATCATCCAGGCGTGTTCGGCGTTGGCGTAGACGGTGATCCACTGGCCGGGACCAGGGTCGCCCCACGTCTCCAGACCGGTCGAGTCGAGCGGGCTGGATAGAAAGCCGCCACCGTTGAGGGCGAAGCTGACCGCGCCCGAGCAGTCGTAGCCTTCCGATTCGAATGAGCCGTGGCCGCCGCCCCAGATGTAGGGGGTGGTGGCGATCGAGTTCGCCGCTTCGATCGCCGCCTGCACCGCGGGGGGAGCGGCACTCGGCACGCTTGCCTGGCTTTCGGAGATGTATTCGGCGCTCTGCCCCGGCGTTAGCGGTGCCGGCGTCCCGGTCGAGACCGGCGCGCCTGAGCTGGCGAGCTGTTCGGAGATCGCCGAGAGGTTGTCGCTCAGCGCCTGTTCGCGCGACTCGAGCGATTCAAGCTCCCCCTGACGCTGCGCCTGGGCTTCCTTGAGGTCGGCGAAACGCGCCGCCGCTTCGGCCCGCGCGGCGGCGGCTTCGTGCTCCTTGGCGGCGATTTCGTCGCGCGCATCCTTCAGCTGCAGGCGAATCGCGGCCATCCGCTTGACCGCCGCCTTGGCTTCGTTGCGCAGGCCCTTGACCCGGTCGGCAACCGAGTTGTCGTAGTCCTGAACGCGGCTCAGGTATTCGGCACGAACGCTGGCCTGCGACCAGGTCTCCGATTCGAGCACGACGCTGAGCACGTCGGGACTGCCCGCCTCATACATCGAGACGAGCCGTTCGCGCAGCATGGCCAGCGCCCGCTGCAGGCGGGCACGGATCAGCGCCAGCCGGTGCTTCTCGGCCTTCAGCTTGGCGGTCGCACTGTCGAGCTCGCCCTGCTTTTCTTCCAGTTCCCCCTCGAGCGCAAGTTGTTCCTGGCGCAGCCGCGAGACTTCGCCGAGCATCGAGTCGATCGCCCTGTTCTGTTCTTCGATCGTCGCCGAAAGGGCGTTCTGGCTTTCGCGCACATGGCTCAACTTGCCCTGAGTCGAGTCGAGCTTTTCGCTCAGGGTCTTGGCCGGCGCGCTCGCCACGAGGCAGAGCACGAGCAGCAGCAGGGCGGCCGGGAGCAACAGCCACCGGGAGGTACCGGCAGGAGGACGCATCGGCGGCGCACGCTAACGAAGTCGCCTAAAGAATGTTAGGAGTTGCTCATAACTTGCAACTCCTATTGCAGAATCGTGCCTCTTGCAGGAGAAATTGGGCCGGGCGCGATGGCATCCAAGAGATGACGGACCGAAACCGGGTCCCATAGTCCCGTTTTCGGCCCGTCGACCGCTGGTTAGGCGAGCAGCTTGGCTTTCGCCTTGTCGAACTCCTCGCTGGAGATCGCGCCCTTTTCCTTCAGGTCGTTGAGCTTGTGCAGCTCGTCGGCGGGCGAGCTGTGGGCCTGCTCACGCACGTAGGAATCGAAATGCTGTTTTGCCTCGGCCTGCGCCTTGATTGCCCTTTCGCGCATTCCGGCGCCGCGAGCAATTAGGTAGATCAGCGCGGTGAGGAATGGGATGAAGACGAGGAACAGCACCCAGGCTGCCTTGGCCCAGCCCGAGAGCGCGTGGTCGCGGAAGAGGTCGGAGAGGATCGTGATCAGGATCCAGATCCAGATCACGAAGAAGAAGACCTCGAAGGCGACGAGGAGCGCTTCGCCCAGGTTGATGTCTGCGAACGGCAAGGGTGATCCTTTCGATGGATGGAAAGAGCTACGCGATCTTAAAGCCGCTGGGCAAATAGGACCGCGGCAACCGCGGTGGCCAGGTTGAGGCTGGAGACGCCAGGACGCATCGGGATGCCGAGTCGGGCATCGGCGCGGTCGAGCAGGGCGGCGCTGAGGCCATAGCGCTCGGTGCCGAAGGCAAGGATCGCGCGCGGCGGCAGCTCGGCCGGACGGAGGTCCTCGCCACCGGGGTCGATTGCGACCAGCGGTCGGTCGCTTGGCGGCAGCTCCCCGACCCCGACCACCGGCAGGGCGAAGTGGAGCCCGGCGGCACCGCGCAACGCGTCGGGATGCCAGGGATCGTTTGGCCCGGTGCTCAGCACCCCGGCGGCGTCGGCACCGGCGGCCACCCGCACGCAGGCCCCCATGTTGCCCATCGTGCGCGGGTCCTCGAGCAGGACGAGCGGCGCCGGATCTCGTCCGGCGAGCACCGCGGTCAGATCGATCTCCGGCCGGCGGGCGATCGCGACGACGCCGGTGCGGGGCGCCTGCGGCACCAGCTCGGCGATCAGCTCCGCGGAGACAGGCGCGGTGCGCTCGGCCAGCGCATCGCCGAGGTCCGGGGCCAGCTCGGCGGCCAGCTCCCGCAGCTGCACCGGATCGGCCGCGACCGCCTCGAGCACCTCGGCGCCAAAGCGCAGCGCGTGCTTGAGGGCGTGGAATCCCTCGAGCACGGCGAGATGCGGATCGTGCCGTGCCGTGCGGTAGCGCCGGATCAGCGCCTGCTCGTCGGCCTCGCTCATTGGAGAACCTCTCCCTGTTTCTCCTGAGATTGAGAGGCCGACCGAAGGGAGGCCGTCGAAGATCCCGGGGAAACACATAGAGCCGACCGCCGCCGGGAGAGCGCCTGCCTCGCTAGCC
>Ga0193699_10000146_pt1 | contig 32851 bp, 27 predicted proteins | sample L3c2metaG_FD_160095 | JGI IMG/M metagenome (GOLD analysis project Ga0193699, IMG submission 160095) | Soil microbial communities from a riparian zone of the East river system, Colorado, United States - L3c2 | ecosystem: Environmental > Terrestrial > Soil > Riparian zone | place: USA: East...
GTGCGATACACGCGCAGCTTCGCCTCCGGCGTCGCGCGGAAGATGTCCGCCTCGATCGGCACGATGTATACGGTGTCCGGATCGTGCGGATGCATCTGCATCGCGAATCCGAAATCGGACGGGACACCGTTCGCGATGTCTTTCCAGGTGTCGCCCCAGTCGTCGCTTCGGTAGAGGCCCCAGTGATTCTGGAGAAAAAGTCTTCCAGGGCGGCTGGGGTGGTGAACCACCTTGTGGACGCACTGGCCGAACTCGGGATATCTCTTGTCCTCCGGCATGAACTGAGCACGGACGCCGGAATTTCGCGCGCGCCACGTCTTGCCGCCGTCGTCGGAGCGATAAACGCCGCCCGTCGACATGGCGATCAACATGCGTCGCGGGTTATTCGGATCGAGGACGATCGTGTGCAGGCAGAGTCCTCCGCCACCAGGCTGCCACTTCGGTTGATGCTCGTGGTTGAGCAATCCCTTGTTCGGCTCCCAGGTGTTTCCGCCGTCGCGCGACTCGAAGAGCGCCGCCGGCTCGACGCCGCAATAGACAACGTTTGGCTCCGTCGCTCGGCCGGGCGCGATCTGCCAGATCTGCGCGAGTGCGCGACCTGAGTCGGCCGGGAAGCGAACGGTCTGTGGTCCTGGTTCGCTCCACGTTACACCGGCATCCTCGCTCGTTCTGAGCGTCGGCCCCCAATGCATGCTATTCGTCGCGGCAAAGGTGCGAGAGCGTCCGCCCCGCGTGTCGTGAAGGAGGGCGTACACCGCCTCACCGCGAAAATGTGGACCCTCTATCTTCCATTTCTTGCGGGATTTGTCCGAGCGCAAGACGAACGCGCCCTTCATCGTCCCGACTAGCAGGAGTGCCTCTTCCCTTTGAGACGTACGGGCGCGAGCTGTTTTTGCCGCTGCCTTCGCGCGCGTTGTTTTGCCCGCTGCCTTCGCCCGCGTTTTCCTCGCTGTTGCTCTAACGCGAGTCTTCTTCACGATTTCGCCCCTGACATGGTCATAAGGCCAAGATGCTTAGCGGGATAGTCGGACGGAAGTCTGTCACACGGCAGAGCCCCGTCAGCCACTTGACACGCAACCTTCTGGTTGCTAGACTGATACGCAACCAGGAGGTTACCTATGACCGGTGCAACCGAGACGCTACCTATGACCGACCGCATTGAAAAACGGATTGAGCTGAAAGCCCCCGTATCAAGAGTCTGGCGCGCAATCACGGACTACCGCGAGTTCAGCGCGTGGTTTCGCGTCAACCTGGAAGGCCCGTTCGTACCGGGTAAGGTCACGCGGGGCCAAATCACCCACCCCGGTTATGAGCACGTCAAGATCGAGGTCACCGTCAAGGAGATGCAGCCCGAACGGCTGTTCTCGTACACCTGGCATCCGCACGCCCTCGACCCGAATATGGATTATTCGAAAGAGACTCCGACCCTCGTCGAGTTTCAGCTGGAAAAGATCGCGAGCGGTACGCTCCTCGTGATTACCGAGTCTGGATTCGACAAGATCCCCGCCCACCGGCGCAACGAGGCGCTGCGTGGCAACGACAGCGGCTGGGCAGGGCAGATCAAGAGCATCGCAAATTATGTCGCCCAAAACCCGTAGGGCTGTCACTGGAAGATCGGCGTACGCGCCGATCTTCGCGGCCCTCGGCAATGAGAAAAGGCTGGCGCTCGTCTCCAAGCTGTCCGCGGGAGAATCCCGATCGATTGCACAGCTCACCGAAGGGACGCGACTGACTCGACAGGCGGTCACCAAGCACCTGCGCGTGTTGGAGGGCGCCCGCATCGTGCGCAGCGTGCGAGCCGGGCGGGAAAGTTTGTTCGAGCTCGATCCTGCGCCCATCAGGCAAGTCAGAGAATACGTGGACGTAGTCTCCGAGCAGTGGGATCAGGCGCTGGCCAGACTGAAGGCGTTCGTGGAGGAGTGATCCTTCAGTTCCGCTGGGAGCGACGGACGGGGTTATCTGCGAAAAACGAACGCGGCCGTCGGATCTTCGTGGTTCTCAAGCTTTACGAGCCTTCTGGTTTGTTTATCTATCCAGAATGTATTTAGTCCCTCACTGAGCTTTGCGTCTATGACCCAGCATTCTACGGTTTCGCCGCCTCGGGTCTTGAGGAATTCCGAACGTACAACTTCAAATGGGGCGGGTCGGACGCTTCCCTTCCCGCCACCATAATAGACGTTGTAACGGGCTTGATAGCCGGGGCGCAGCGGTGAGGCGCGGATGATAGCTTCGATTTCGCCTGATGCGTATAGTGGTCCGGCTATCGAAGTATCGCTTACCTCTCGTCCACCTGAGCGTGGAATCAAGACCGTATGGGCCGAGGACGGCGCGAAGACGGTGACCGCGTCGTGAAGTGAGTTGTGGCGGTGATTTTCAAGCGGCCTCAGGTCAGAGAACCTGTACCACAATGTGTCCGCGGTGGAGTCTCCGTTATTCCCGTGCCAGCGGTAAACCTGCTCCCAAGCGTCGACCTTGTTTCTTCTCACTCGCTTCAGGGATTGGACGGCAACAGCGACGGGCACAACGCGACCCGGCTGTTCCACCGTCACAGCAAGAGTATCGACTTCGGGAGTGAGTAATCGTCCGTTCAGTTCGCCAACTTTCGAAGTCTGCCCGAGCCCTTTGGCGGCACTCAAAACAATGCCCAGTCCGCTAATCGCAACACATCTCAGCAGAGTCTTGAATCTCAAGCGTTTTTCCCCTGGACAGCTCCGTGGTCTTCCGGGCTGTAGATAGATGAGACCGCTCCGCGATCGAGCGTTTTCGCGCTGACCAGCTTCATCGGGATCAACCGGGCGTTGTCGCGAAACAGCGGCCGGCCGCTTCCGAGCACGACTGGACACAGCACAAGTCGATACTCGTCGATCAGACCCGCATCGATGAGCGCCTGGGCAATCGTGATGCTACCAGAAACCAGCATGTCCTTGCCGGGCTGCTGCTTCAGCCTCGCCACTTCTTCAACCGGGCCGTCTTGGACGATCCTGCCTTCTTTCCACTTGCCCCATGGAGCGCGCTTGAGCGTCTTCGAGAATACTACCTTCGGCACTCCGTTGAACTTGTCCGCGAATTCTTTCTCGGGACCTTCAGTCACATTCGGCCAGAAGCCGGCGAACATGGAATAGGTAACTCGGCCAAGCAGGAGCGTGTCGATCCTGTCCATCAACGCGACCTGCTCACGACCGAAGCTCGCATCGCCCTGCGTCGAGGCGGGAATGAAGTCGACACTATCGTTCGGCCCCGCCGCCAAACGATCCACGCTCACAAATTCCTGAAGGACCACCTTCCTCATCGGCTCAAATCTCCCAGTTCGACAGTACGATCCCGCCGGCGGCCGGCCGCGATTCGGCGTAGTCGTGCAGCGACATACGAAGATCGGTCCACCGCACTCTCGCGCCGCGAGCCATCAACCGGCGGTAAACATCCCCGTACTGGCCCTGCACCCTGATCGCGACTCGCTTGGCCAGTTTCACGCGTGCGTGCGCGCACAGCTGCGTCACGAGCTGATCGAAGTCAGCTTCTGTTCTGGCGACCATTTTGAGCACACGCATCTCTTCCGTCGCCCGGCCTTCGACCAGAGGTGCCGAATGGCAAATCGCGAATGAGAGGACCTCGTTCTCTTTCCGCACGAACAGCGTGTCGCCGAGCTGGTGCTGGTCGGTCAGAACGATCTCCCGTGTGTAGTCGTAGCCGGGCGCAAGCTGATCCAGCAGTGACTTGCATTGACGGAGCGCCAGCTCACGTTCGTGGGGATTGAGCATCGACATTACCGTCGCCTGAATTCCGGCGCGCGCGGCTTCCAGCGTGACCGTGACGGTCAGATGCCCTGGGTTGAAGCCGAGCGACGAGTAGAATCCGACGTTGTCCATCGTGCGCGGCATCGTCTCCAGACCAATCACCTTGGCGCCGTGCTTTTTCAGCCACTCGATGCCGGAGGACACTATCATCTTCCCGATTCCCTGCCCCTGATAATCGGGATGCACCGCGAGCGGTCCCATCCATCCCTCGACGCCGGAGCGGTGCACCATGTTGAACGCGGCGATCCCGTCGCGCGCGTTGCGCCAGATCATCGCGCCACCTTCGGCATCCGTGATCGCGAACTTCCACACCGCAGGATTCAAGTGGGGAACCCGCACTCCGACCATCCCGTCCTTGCGGTAGCGCTCGGTGAACGCCTCGCTGAACACTGCGTTGAGCGATGGGATCTCGACTGTGCTCACACGCTCGGGCGTCTCCGCCACCCACGGGTGCCTCCAGTTGCGGGCGAACGCCATCACGTTCCCGCTCCTGCGCCTGCGCCAGTGCTCTCCGCGTACTCTTCTCTCAGACGCTGACGCCCTCGCGGCGATCCGTCCGCTGCGGGCGGCTCGCGCTCCTCGCCAAACCCAAGCTCGTTCTCACTCTGAGAAACAACGGAGCACCCATGATCCGGATCGTAGCTCACACTGATCACGCGATCCAGCCCTTCACGCACCGGCTCGATGTGGGTGATGAGGATTACCTGCTCGAACCGGTCCTGCAGGCCGCGCAACAGCTCCACGACGTTGAAGCGTCGCGCTTCGTCGAGTGAGCCGAAAACCTCGTCGAGAATGAGCAGCGAGAAGTTCTGCCCCGCTCGCTCGGCGATCATCTGCGAGATGGCGAGGCGAAGCACCAGGTTCGCGAGATCTTCTTCACCGCCCGAGAGAACCGGCTTCGGGATTCCGTCTTCGAGAATGATGATGTTGTATTGATCGTCGAGCTCGAGCTCGGTGTAGCGCGCGTCCGTCAGCTCGCTCAGGAAAGCGCTGGCCAGCTCCGACAGCTCGGGGCGCAGCTGGAAATTGAGATCGGTGCGAAGGTCCGAAAAAGCCCGGTCGAGCTCGTCGTGCAGCCGGCGCTCCGATTGAAGCACCTCCAGCTCGGCCACCTTTCTCTTCAGATCCTCCGTCGCCTCCTGCGCCGCGGCCAGGGCAGCGGTGGCGCTCGATACCTGCTCCTGCGCGCGGGCCGCCGCCACTTTCGATTCCTGCAGCTCTCCCCTCACCCGCTCGAACTCGGCTTTCAGCTCGTTGAAATCCTTCTCAGCAAACGAGATCTGGGCGCGTCTCGTGCGCAGCGTTCCAAGCGTTGACTGAACGCGCATGACTTCCTGCGCGATGCGCGTCTGCTCCAGCCTGAGCTGCGGCTCACGCTCGAGCATCGCCTGAAACCGCGTGGCTTCGGCTTCCATGGGAGTAAGCCGGTCCACTTCCGCGATTACCTCGGCGTGTCTCGTTGGATCGTAGCCGGGAGGAATGCGGGAGATGTCGCGCTTCATCTGCACCAGCCGCTGTTGCTTGGCCGCGATGTCGCGGACGATAGTTCCCAGCTCCTGTACGGCGAGCTGCACCTTGGCTAGGCGGCGCTCCAGCGTCCCGACTTCGTGCATCAGAGTGCGCCGCTTCTCGTCCAGCTCGTGGACATCTTCGGGCATTTGCTCGAGCTGCTCGACACGCGCTTTGTAGTAGCTGCCGTCGACGTTCACCGTCTCCATCAGCTCGTCGAGGTGCTCTACGACCGTGTGCAGGCTCCCCCCGAGTGGACGGCTGCACGTAGGACATTCGCCATCTTCGCCGACGGACACGACGCGATCCCGTTGCTGCTTGAGCTCGAGGTACTGTTGCCGGAGTGCTTCCCGCTTGGTCTGAGCTTCCTGCCGGTCGCGCACCCACTCTGTTCTGCGCGCCTCGAGTAGACCCTGAGCATCCTCCAGCTCGGAGCGCTTCTTCTCCAGCTCGAGCGTAGCTTCCTCCTCGAGTGCCGGAGCGCGCTCGATCTTTGAGTGGCGCTCCTCCAGCCGCGCGACCTCCTCGCGCAACGCTGCCTCTGCCTCGAGCAGAGTCTTACGACGCCCCTCTTCGCGATAGAGCGTGTTCAATGCCTGGAGCTCCACGTTCAGCGCGAACAACGGCTCGACACTTTCGCGCAAGCTGTCGAGCTGCGACCGCGCCGCTTGAACGCCTTCGAGCTCTCTGATGATGCGCTCAGCGTCGCGATGCATCGCCGCTTCCTTCTCTTCGGCGACCGTGATCTGCGTGAGGAGCTGCGCCGACTGCTCGCGTTGGCGCTGCGCCATCTCCCAACGCGGCTCGATGGCCATCATCTCCCGCTGGCGAACCGCTCCGCGGTGAGCCGCCTGATGCGCGCGCGATTCTGCTTCCGCCTTCCGCGATGCCGCCTCGGCCAAATAGCGCAGGACCGCCTCTGGATCGGGCATTCCGCGCTGCATTCCGTCGATGCTCGCTCTCACCCGGTTCCGTTTCTCGCGGGTGAGCTCCTGGGCAATACGCAGCTTTTCGTAACCAAGCACCCGCGACAGGAATTGTCCGCGCTTGGCAGGCGTCATCGCCGCCATCACGCTGAGCTCTTTCTGTCCCGTGAAGTAGGTGTGGAAGAACTCTGCCAGCGACATCCCGAGCCGCCGCTGCAACAGCTCCGTGACTCCAGAGATCGAATTGGCGATTGGAACGTCGGCGCCATCCAGATAGAGCTCGGCGCTGGTGAGTCCGCGGACGACCCGGTAGTGGTGCGAGCCTAGCTCGAAGTCGAGCTCGACTTCTACGGGAGCGCGCGGAGGCGCCCCGATGAAGCGTATCGATTCACGGTTGCCGCGAATCGCCGGCATGCCATACAGCGCCCACGCGATCGCCTCGAGAATCGTCGTCTTGCCGGCACCGTTCGGGCCGATGATGCCCGTGAGCCCGCTCTCGAACTTGATCTCGGTTCGCGCGTGCTGGCGGAAGTTCGCGAGCTTGAGACTATCGAGCCTCACGCGATCGCTTCCTCGACGGTCGGCCCAGCAACCAGGTCCGCTTCGCGGAGGTAGTGTAGTCCGAGCTCGACGAGAGCTTCGCGGTCAATGTTCTCGGTGAGTGTGCGCGAGCGCAGCTTGTCGCGGACGGTGTCGGCCAGAGACGCGCGACGTCCGGGCGCGCCCTGACCGGATTCCGGACGGACGATCTCCGGGCGGCGCGTATCGAGATGGAAATGGAGCGCCCTCCGCTTGTACTCGCGCAGCGCTTTGTGGTCGAGATCACGCAGTATGTGCCGCGGGACATCGCGCACGACGAGTCGAACGATCTTCTCCTCGATGCCGCCCTCGCAGTTGTCGAGCGCGTCACGAATCGCCTCGTCGAGCGACGCCGGCGACAGACCCGCACCGGACAGTGGAGCGAGATCAACCCACGGCCGCGCGGGCGGAAGCGCGTGGAACGTCTCAGTCTTCTTCTCCAGGTCGTACTCGATGATTCCTTTGCCCCCGATCCCGAGCTCGCGCTCTTCTGCTATCTCACCCCACGGATTGGTGCTCGTGTAGTCGAGTGATCCCGAATAGAAGGCGTTGGGCGCGATCGACCTGTACACGTGATAGTGACCGAGCGCGACGTAGTCCCACTTCTCGGCGCCGAGCTCCTTTGTGGTGATTTCCATCGGCGAGCGATCGAGTTCGCGCCCGTACTTCGGGAGCACGCCTTCGATTTCGCCGTGAAGGAGCAGAATGTTGTACTTCGACGCGGGGTCCGGCTCGAGCGACGGTCTCCCCAAGCCCATATCCGGAACTGCGAGAATGCTGAGATCGAGCCCCGCCACTGGGATTCGCTGCGGGTCACCATCGACCACGGTTATTCCGAGCGGCTTGAACAGGCGCAGGATGCAGCCCGTCTCGGCGGTGCGCGGCGTATCGTGGTTCCCCGCTATCATCACCACGGTGGTCTCGGCCGGCAGCGCGCTCATGAGGCGCGAGAATTGATGAAATGCGTGCAGAATCGCCGGATTTGTGGGGCGAACCGTATGAAATACGTCGCCTGCAATCAGCACGATCTCGGGACGCAGCTCGATGACCTTGTCGATCACCCGTTGCATCGAGCGGGCGACGTCATACTCACGCTGGTTGATCCCCATGGGGGTCTGCCGCTGGTACTGCCTGAAGCCGAGATGTATGTCCGAGATGTGAACGAGTCTCATCGTGCCCGCATCACCCTTAGCCATTGCGTGATTTTCGTGCGCACCTGCATTGGTGCGCGCTCAGCTTCACCCTTCGCCGACGGATTTGTCGTGATCGACGACCGCACGATGATGGTGCTCTTCGACTCAGTTATCCAGCCGAGCCGGCGGTCGATCTGGATCGTGCCGGCCAGCTGGCCCGTAGTTCCGTAACCCGGACCCGCCGGCGCGGCGCCCGGAGTGTTAATCCGCGACATGGTGCCGCGCATTGAGATATAAGCGATATCGCCATTTCGCCCCAGCGAGTCGAAATGAAAAGTAGCGCGAACCGCTCCGACGGCGCCCGGCTCATTGCTGAGCGGTATCTGCATCTCGCGGGTCCATTTGTCGCCGACGGAGACCGAGGTTCGCGACAGGACCGCCGGCATCTCACCGAAGAGGTGTCGGAGCTCGCTGTTTGGATCGCCGTCATCGACCAGCTCCATCGCTCCATCGGTCGAGACTCTCAGCCACACCTTCTTTGCCTGCATCGCTCTGCGTCTCAGATCAGCCAGCGAGCCTGCCGAGGCCGGGCTCATCGCAACCGAGTCGGTGATCGTCTGCATGAGGGTGCCGTTCGACGTCCACTGCTGAGCAATCGCGCGTGTGAACACCTCGATCGACGTCGTCATCGACCTCACCGAGTCGGTACGAGCACCGCGGGTCGTACCGGTCATCTCGACGGTCTGCGAGAGATGCATTCGCAGCGTGTCGCCAATGTGTGGCCGGATCTGGAGGAGGACCTGCTGCGCGAGCGCGGCCTTCGCGAACAAGAGGGAAAACACCAAAACGGTTTGCCTGACGCCCATACAGATATGCCTAAAAACCGTAGGGATCGTTTTCCGGAACCGAGCGAATACTACCGGCCATCGGACGCGGCGCAGCCTGGGTCGGAATGGCCTTCCGGAACTGCGACGCGAAGTAGGCCTTCACGTTCTCCGGCCTCGCCAGCAGCGTGGCGTTGCGGGCGCGGATCACTTCTTCCTCGGTGTAGAGCGCCGTGATCTCCTGTATCCACGGCAACGTGATCGTGGAATCGAGCGGGCGCAGCGCCCGCAGGACCGCGGCTTCCAGCGAGACTTCGCCCGCCTGTGGATAGCGCTCAGAGCCTTCGCGGCCCTGCATCACCGCTGGACGCGGGAAGCGGACGAAGATCGGCTGCGTAAAATGTGGATGGCGAATCATCAACTGCCCTTTCTCCAGCGTAGCTAGCTTGGTTCTCGTCGCCGGGCTCAGCACCGCGTAACCAGGCGTCGCGAGCTCGTCGGGATCCATTCTGCCGAACAGCCCGGTTCCCGAATTTCCCACAACCCGCCGATGAACCTGCGAGCGGAATTGCTGCGCGCCGAAGAGAACGAGACCGAGGTAGCGGCCCCGCTCCGCGATGTCGAGCAGCATCTTCCTGACGTAAGTGTCGGCTCCATCACCCGGTGCGTACTTGTTCAGCTCGTCGACGAAGACGACGAGGTGCTTGACGCCCAGATCGCGTCGCTCCAGGTGCTCGCGGAGCTTCGAGACAATGCGAGCGAAGATGAGATCCTGCGCATCCTCTTCCAGGTTGGCGACGTCCACTACGTACACCGTGCGATCGGCAAAGCTCCCGAATGGCAGGTCGCTCACGGTCCCGGAATCGGTGACCAGGCCGGCGCATCGAGTGGAGATGTTCGACAGCCGGTTCCTTACTTTGCGGATCGTCGCCACGTGGTGCGTACGCCAGCTCTCTCCGTCCTTTTTCTCCATGCCCTGGAGCACGTCGCGGAACCACGCGTCGAGATCCGCGAACGACTGCACGGTGTGCTTCTTCTGAAGCATCGGATCGGTGAATTCCTTGTCGACCACGTTCATCGTGATGAAGTCGATCAGCGCGTCTGCCTTGGCGTCGACGTCATCCTTGTTGAGCAGCACTTCCGCGAACTGCAGCACCTCACGCAGTCCCCACGTGAGCGGAGTGACGTTGTCGAGAAGTGCCTCGTTGTTGCGGAAGGTGTTGAGAGCGTGGCCCTTCGCCGTGTACGGTGCGTAATACTCCACGCTCTCGAACGGCTTCGGCTCTACGCCCAGCTTCTCGTATAGTGCCTCGTCGGATTGCTCGATTTTTCCCGGCTGATCGAGATAGCAAAGGTCCGGGCCCTTGACGTTGAAGCAGACCGCCGCGATCGAGCCCTTCTCATCGGGGAAGTGCTTGAACAGCGACGCGAGCAGCCACTCGACGGCGCTCGTCTTGGTGGCAAGACCGGATACGCCCGTGATGTTGAGGTGCGCCGCCTCGGGTCCGAGGAGAAAGTCCGCGTCGAGGTAGATGACCGCGTCCGTGCCGCCAGCACGGTAAACGCCGATTGGAATTCCCGTGTTCGCGCCTTCGCGTAGATAGCTGTCCATCCGGAGCGCAACCTGGACGTCCGCTTCTTCGGCGAGATAGACCTGGCCCATCGGCACGGGCTGCAGCGGCTCCTCAGGGATCTGCCTGAGCACGGCTGCCGTGTAGAGACGGATTTCAGCACGCTCTGTGGCCGCGAAGCCAGCTGTCGTTGGCGAGCCATCGTGTCCCATCACGTCGTGCATCGGTGTCTGCAGGTCCGTGTAGCTGAATCCCTCGACCACGATTCCATAGATGTGAGGGATGTGGCCATCGACTGGCTGAGCCCCATCGACGCGCACGATCGTTCCGATCCCCACCGGCGAATCGATCGCGGTCCAGAAATGAAACTCGTGCGGAGTGTTCGGCTTTCTCTCCGTCGCGACGACGCGGCCGAGCGCTTCGCTCATGAAATTGCCCTCAGAAATTCCTCACAGTCGCGCACTCCGTACGCCATCTTGTCCCACCTTCCATCGGGAAGCGAGAGAGGGCTCGTCTCTGCCATCACCCAGGTCGAGATCTCGTCCGCCCTCTCCGACGGCCGGTTGGATTCCGCAACCTCGACTCTCACCAATCCCCACATCGGGTCGTGGCCTTTGGCGTCGCGGAGACGGAGGTACCAGCTCATTACCGAGTTGCGGGACCTCGGCGAAACGCGGAACACGGAGGAGCGTTCTCCCTTATCGAGCCCAAGCACGATGCGGAGTGCATCATCCTCGACGTAAAGCGTGCGATGGCTCTTTATCACTCCGACGGCGTACGTCGACGAGGCGACCGGTCCGCTGCGACTAATGCCTCCGTCGATGTAGAGCGGCGCCTCGCCGCGCGCGCACCATGCTTCGGCGAGCTGATCCTCGAGCTTCTCGCGCTCCTGATCGACGGCGCGAACAGCACGCTCCAGGAGAACAGCGGGATGCTGACTCGGATAGTCACCGTTCTTGTCCGCTGTCGACGTGTCGACGATCTGCCATTGAGACTGCGATAACCCGCCACTCGCGTCGCCCAAAACTTTGAGCTCGGGCAAGTATCTCAGCGGCAGAAATATCCGCCGTTCCACCTTTGGCGGTTGGTGGCCCCAGGTGATCATGCGCCGATCGACCCGAGCTCGCACGGCCGCCGAGACCGTTCCGAATACAACCGGCATTCCCTGGTGGTGTCCGACGACCTGAACCCTTTGTGCGCCATCGAGGAACGCGCCGAATTGCGATCCGGTCTCGGCCGAGAGATTCGGAATCCTGATTGCGCGCAGAGCGGTCCCCTCGACGATCTGCGCTGATCGGAGCGAGGGTGGATCGCTCGAAATCACAGGCTCGACGAAACCACCGCCTTCAACCGTGCTCATGCCCGGCAAGCGCTGCATGAGCGAACGGAGTGCGGCCCGGCTCGCGATGTCCGGACCCGAATTGCTAGCCAGCATCGAGCGCTACTCCAGCCCGATGTCCCACGCCTGCTCGAGGTCCTTCTTCGAGTAGGCGCGGAATGCGGTCAAAGTGTGGGTGGACCTGATTCCGGGGACAACGCTCACTCCTTCGGTCACTATCCGCGCGATTGCCTCGTGTTCGGAGACTTCCACCATTGCGACGAGGTCCCACTCACCGGACACCGAGTAGACCTGCGACACGCCCTCTATCCCCGCCAGCTTGGTCGCGCATTCGGCGATACGCTGCGGCTCGGCCTTTATCAGTACAATCGCGGTAATCATGGGTGCCTCAATGCGCTATCTTTGGTGGGCGGCGTCGCCGCGAGGCCGCGAGGCGGCAGGTCATATAACGATACCGGCGGGGCAGATACTCCGCCACGCTTGAAAAATAGAGGATTGGAATGCCGGAATTGGAGGAAGTCGGAGAGCGCGCGGCGACTCAGGTCTCTCGCAGTCAGAATCTGGTCTATACGCTTCCCCATACGACCGAGTCGATCGCGGAATTTCTGACTCCCGCCCTTGCCCGCGTCGATCCCTCGGCCGGCGGCACGCAAGTCGTAGTGGTCACTCGCGATGCGGAGACCGCGCTGACGATTTCAGAGACGCTACTGCGCCTAACGGGACCAGGGGGCATCGAGGTCGTTCCCGTTACGGGCGCTGCTCGCGCCGGACGAATCTTCAAGAGCCGCCCCGTTCTCGCAGTCGCGGGCAGCGCATCCGAACTCGGCGCGCTGGTTCGCTCGTCGATCCTCAAGCTGGATACGGTTCGAACAGTTGTGCTTGCCTGGGTAGACGACATTCTCGCCGACGGCCCTGAGGCCGTCGCCGCACTCGAAGCGCTGCTCGGAGAGCTGGGCGAAGCCGGACGCGTCATCGTCGCCCGCAAGCTGACGCCGGTCGTCGAAGACCTGGTCGAGCGTTACGCGCGGCGCGCACGGAAGGTCGGGCCGCCGGAGACCGAAGCGCCACAGATGCCCGAGAACTACGAGTTTCCAATCATCAGGTTCGTGACAGTCGCTGACAGCGCGCGTGGCAGCGCACTGCGAAGACTCCTCGACGATCTCGATCCGCCTTCGGCCGTCATCGTCGCTCGCGACGAAAGCGCGGCCGCCGACGCGTCGCGCACCATCAGGACTCTCGGGTACCGCGAGGAGGATGCGACGATTCGCGTTACCCGGAGCGACTCAAAGGACCCGGCACACACGGTGATTTTCTATCAGCCCCCTGTAACGCCGGCGGAGCTCCAGCGAATCGCTCAGGCGAAGCCGGTGCAAGTCGTCGTTCTCGCACAGCCGGGCGAAGTCGCGTGGCTGAGGGAGCTCGCGGGCGGACGACTCGCTCCCATGAACCTTCCAGGCCCCGAGCGTCGCGCCCGCGATCGGGAGGAGGCTGTTCGTCAGGAGCTGCGCGCTGTGCTGGCGCGCGGAGTTCCCGCGCGTGAGACCATTTCGCTGGAGCCATTGCTCGAAGAGTTCGACGCCCTCGAGCTCGCCGCGGCCGCGCTCAACGTGCTGGAGCGCGAGAGAGCGCAGCGGCGGATGGCCGAGGCGAATCCTCCCGCAACTGCTCGCCCGAGACCGGCGGACGGCGATCGTTCCCGCGGGGACAGCGGCGGAATGACGCGCCTCTTCATGACCATCGGCACCCGCGACGGCGTGAAAGTCGGCGATCTGATGGGCGTAATTGCTGGTGAAGGCGGAATTGCAGCGGATCATGTCGGGAAGATTGACCTCCGTGAGAGTCATGCGCTGGTAGAGGTCGCGGAGGGTGACGCGGCTGGCGTCATCGCGCGGGTGAATGGCGCAATGATCCGCGGTCGTCGGGTCGTCGTTCGCGGCGAGCGGGACAAGGAGGAGCGGGAGCGTTCGGCCGCAGCCAGGCCCGACCGGCCGGATCGCGGGCCGCGCGACCGGAGCGGACCACCACGCGGAGACCGCAGCGGTCCCCCGCGCGGACGTCCTCCTGCTCCCCGGCGCGGCGGACCACCCGACAGATCGTCTCGTGGAGGTCCCCGCAGAGATCGCGACCGCTCGTGAGCGGGCCGAGCGGACCCTTCCACCAGACGGGTGGATGGGTGGAAGTCATTGCCGGGGTGATGTTTAGCGGGAAGAGCGAGGAGCTGCTGCGGCGAGTGCGCCGCGCTGTCATTGGTCGTAAGCGCGTCCAGGTCTTCAAGTCTCATCTCGACGCGCGATACGCGGGTATCTACTCGATTTCCAGCCACGACGGCCGCACTATCGAGGCGATTCCCGCCGACTCTGCCGCCCAGATCGCCCAGCAAGTCGATCCCACGGCGCACGTTATCGCGATCGACGAGGCGCAGTTCATGGATGAGGGGATCGTCCCATTGGTGACGTCCCTGGCGGGGCGGGGCCGCCGGGTGATCGTCGCCGGGACGGATACGGATTTTCGGGGGGAACCATTTGGGGCGATGCCGGAACTAATGGCTATTGCCGAGGTCGTCGACAAACTGCACGCGATTTGCGTTCTATGCGGGGGGCCAGCCAGTCGCAACCAAAGACTGATTGGCGGTCGGCCGGCTCCGTATAACTCCCCCCAGATCATGGTAGGGGGAACGGAGTCGTACGAGGCGCGGTGCAGAATGTGCCACACAGTTCCGGCGGGTGACGCTGCCCAGGTCCGGCTCCTCTAGCTCCTCCGAGAAGCGGATCACCTGCAAGCAGCAGTTTATCAGTGACAGGCTAGCCAGAACTTCCTATCTTGCCGTCGCTCGCCGGCTTGGAAGTCCACCTCAATCCATCGCAAGATGATTCTCATCGGACTGACCGGAAACATTGCCAGCGGAAAATCAGAGGTCGCCAGGATGCTCGCCGATCGTGGCGCCACGATTATAGATGCCGACGTGCTCGCGCGCGAAGCCGTCCGGCCGGAAAGCCAGGCGCTCCGGGACATTGTAAAGCGCTGGGGCAAGGATGTTCTCCAGCAGGATGGAAGCCTCGACCGGGAAGCGCTTCGCCAGATCGTGTTCGCCGATCAGAATGAGCTGGACGCGCTGAACCGAATCGTTCACCCCGGCGTAACGCGCATGCGCGATCGTGAAGTCGCCCTCGCCAAGGAACGCGGTGATCCAATCGTCGTCTGCGTGATTCCACTGCTGTTCGAGCGGAACCTGGTCGATGAGTTCGACGCGATCGTGCTCGTGGATGCTCCCCGCCCACTCCGACTCGAGCGCTTGGTGACGACCCGCGGTCTTGAGGAGACGGAGGCGATGAACATGATCGCTTCGCAGATGCCGGCCGAGCTCAAGCGCGCGCGGGCCGACCACTGCATCGACAACACCGGATCACTGGAAGACCTCGAGCGCGATGTCGACGCGCTGTGGAGCTCTCTTCAGCGAGATGCGGTCAAGACGGTGAGAAAGGTCCCCGGCATCACGAGTGATGGTCGCGTCATGGAGAGCGAAGCCCGCGTTTCTTGACTCCCCTTCGGCGCGCGGATAGACTTCGCGCCCTGCGACAGTCGACGCATCACCAATAGCGGAGCACGAGTGGCGAACATTCCGAACGATCTCCAGTACACGGAGGAGCACGAGTACGTCCGCAAGGGTAAGGACGGCACCGCCGAAATCGGAATCACCGACTACGCGCAAGGTGAGTTGGGCGACATCGTGTACATCGAGCTGCCGAAAGTGGGAGCAAAGTTCGGAAAACACGACGTGTTCGGAACCATCGAAGCGGTAAAAGCGGTTTCCGAGCTGTTTGCCCCGATCGCCGGCGAAGTCGTCGCGATCAACGAGCGCCTCGACAAGGAGCCCGCGCTCGTGAACACGGAGCCCTACGGCGCCGGCTGGATGATCAAGGTGAAGCCGAGCAATCCGTCAGATCTCGAGGCGCTCCTTGGATCGGCCGCCTACACGAAACACATCGGTCAGTAGCACGCCCCTCACCAGGGGATCTGCGGCGACCGGTAGTAGTTGACGCCGAGATAATTCCAGCGCGGTGCGTGGGTCGATAGCCGAACGCGAAAGTTCTCCCAGTCCCTGACGCGCTGCGGAGTCCACGCCACTTCTGCTACCGCCGGAAGTCGCGGCATCACCATGAATTCAGCGGCCGTGATGTTCCTCACAGTCTCGCTCCATAGCGCTGCCTCGACGCCAATGATGTTGCTCTCGTTCACGCCCGCGATGTAGGTGGCGGGGTCCCAGTCGTAGGCATCGCGCACTTCGATGTACGCAGCCCACTTGAGGCCGAGCTCCGTCGCCGGCGTGTACTTCATGTCGAGATACACTTTCTTGGACGGTGACATTATCAGCTTCGAGCCGTATTGAAGCGCAGCCGTCACCGAGTCGCTCTTCCATTGCTGCGCCAGGGTGCTGGGGTCGAGCCGCGCCTTCGTGATCTCCTCCCACCCGACCATGATCTTGCCGTGGCGGGTGATGATCGTCTTCACCCGCTCGATGAAACGAATGTACTGTTCGTGCGTTAGCGCCTGAACCTCGTCACCTCCGATGTGGAAATACGGGCCCGGCGTGATCGCGCTGATCTCGCGAACGATGTCATCGATCAGCGCGTAGGTCTCTTCCTTGTCGACACAGAACGCGCTCCAGCCCACATCGGTTTGCGTGTAGAGCGCCGTTGGCCGGACGCTGCAGCCCACTTCTGGATACGCCACGAGCGCGGCGTTGATGTGGGACGGCATGTCGATCTCAGGGACCACCGTGATGTAGCGCGCCTGCGCGTACTGCACGATCGTCTGATACTCCTGCTGCGTGTAGAAGCCGCCCGGCCTGCCCCCGACCTGGGTACTCCCACCAATTGTGGCCAGTTTGGGTCGGGAGTTGATGACGATTCGCCATCCCTGATCATCCGAGAGATGCAGGTGCAGCGTATTCATCTTGTAGAGGGCAAGGAGGTCGATGTACTGCTGAACTTCTTTCACCGTGAAGAAGTGGCGCGCGACATCGAGCATCACCCCGCGCCAGGAATACCGCGGCTGATCGGTGATGGAGAGCGCGGGAATTTCCCACACGGCGCGCGCAACCCCCATGTCCGACTCTACGTCCGTTGGCAGAAGCTGCCGCAGAGTTTGCACCCCGCGGAACAGCCCGGCTGGCTTGTTGGCGACGAGCGTCGCCGCGCGCGCCGTGACGGTGAGATCGTATCCTTCTTCACCTAGTGCGGCGCGATCGGTGGCGAGGCGCAGGTAAAAATTGCCCGCAGTGGTGTCCGTCACCGCTGATGTGACCGGAAGGGCAAACCCAGTCGATGGACGCACAATCGCTCCGAACGCCTGGGCGATCGCCGTCACCTCAGCGTTGCTGCCGTCTACGACGATGCTGCTCGTTCGCCTCAGGTCGAACGGCGCGCCGGATCCGATCGTGAGCGACGCAGGGGCGGGGATGATTTGCGGTCCAGAGATGACCGGCCGCGGAGCCGTGGTGGGCGATGGCACCGTTGTGCAGGCAGCTACCAATAACGCAGGAACGAGTAGAACCAAGCGTGACATTAGCGCTTCTCCAGTTAGTTGTATTGACTAGCTGCCAGCGATCTTCTCAACCCTGCGCTGCTTCTACCTCCGCCTCCGCGTACGAATCGGTCGGCAGGCACGAACAAATCAGATTCCGATCTCCGTACGCGCTTTCTACTCGGGCAACGGCGGGCCAGAACTTGAAATCCCTGGTCCAGGGCGCCGGAAAGGCCGCGCGCTCGCGCGTGTAAGGGTGTGTCCACGCCGACGCGATCACTCTGCTCATTGGGTGCGGCGAGTTCTTGAGCACGTTGTCCTGCTTGTCAGCTGCGCCCGTCTCGACCTCCCTGATTTCCTCACGGATCGAGATCATCGCATCACAGAACCGATCGAGCTCGTCCTTCGGCTCGCTCTCCGTCGGCTCGATCATCAGAGTTCCCGCCACCGGGAACGAGACTGTGGGCGCGTGGAAGCCGTAGTCCATCAGCCGCTTCGCGATGTCTTCGACGTCGACGCCGCTCGACTGCTTCACCACTCGCGTGTCGACAATGCATTCGTGCGCGACCGTTCCGTGGGCTCCCTTGTACAGAACCGGGAAATGCGGCTCCAGACGCTTCGCGATGTAGTTGGCGTTGAGGATCGCGATCTTCGTGGCGTACGCGAGGCCCTCCGCACCCATCAGCCTGATGTAGGCGTAAGAGATCGGCAGAATGCTGGCGCTTCCCCACGGAGCGGCCGATACCGCACCGACTTCGTGCCGGCCGTGCAGCTGCACCACCGGATGGCCAGGGAGGAACGAAACGAGGTGCTTTGCGACGCCAATCGGGCCCATTCCCGGGCCACCGCCGCCGTGAGGGATGCAGAAAGTCTTGTGAAGATTCAGATGGCAGACGTCGGCGCCGATGTCGGCCGGCCGGCAAAGGCCAACCATCGCGTTCATGTTCGCCCCATCCATGTAGACCTGGCCGCCGTATTTGTGGACGATCTCACAGATCTCGACAATCGACTCCTCGAACACGCCGTGGGTCGACGGATAGGTGACCATCAGCGCGGCGAGGTTCAACGCGTGCTCCTCAGCCTTCGCGCGCAGATCGGCGACGTCGATGTTGCCGCGCTCGTCGGTCCTGACGACGACGACCTTCATTCCCGCCATGACGGCGCTCGCCGGATTGGTCCCGTGCGCGGACTGCGGAATCAGGCAGATTTTGCGATGGTCATCGCCCCGCGATGCATGATACGCGTCGATCGCCAGCAGTCCAGCGTACTCGCCCTGTGACCCGGCATTCGGCTGCAGCGACACCGCTGCAAAACCGGTGATCTCCGCCAGCGCGCCCTCGAGCTCGTCGAACAGCAGCTGATAGCCGGCGGTCTGATCCAACGGGGCAAAAGGGTGGATCTTGGAAAAGCCTGGCCAGGTGATCGGCATCATCTCCGCCGTCGCGTTCAGCTTCATCGTGCAGGAGCCGAGCGGAATCATCGAATGGACGAGCGACAGGTCGCGTGACTGAAGCTTGTTCATGTAGCGGAGCATCTCCGTCTCCGCATGGTGCTTGTTGAATACCGGGTGCGTCAGAAACGGCGTCGTCCGATTGAAGCGCTCGTCGTAGCGCGTATCGGTGCCCGTCAGTATTTCCTCGAGCGCGAACTCGGGATCCTTACCGTCGTTGAACGAGGCCAGAAGATTGGCTACATCGGCATTCGTTACCGTCTCGTCCAGGGCGATGACGACGCTCCTGTCCTCCATCACGCGGATGTTGATGCGCCGGCGGCGCGCTTCCTCCACTATCGACTGCGCGTTCCTCTTTCCGAGCCCGACGCGGATCGTGTCGAAATAGTCTTCGTGCGCGATCGTGTACCCGAGCCGCCGCAACCCTTCCGCCAATCCGGCCGCGAACCCGTGTACTCGCCGCGCGATGCGGGTAAGTCCCTGCGGGCCGTGGTAGACAGCGTACATGCTCGCCACGACCGCAAGAAGCACCTGTGCCGTGCAGACGTTGCTCGTCGCCTTCTCGCGACGAATGTGCTGTTCCCTCGTCTGGAGAGCCATTCGCAGCGCCGGCTTCCCGTCGGCATCCCGCGAGACACCGATGATTCGTCCCGGGATGTGCCGTTTGAACTCGTCCCGAGTCGCGAAGTACGCCGCGTGCGGCCCGCCGTAGCCGAGCGGGACGCCGAACCGCTGAGTGTTGCCGACGACGATGTCCGCGCCCCATTCGCCTGGCGGAGTGAGCAGCACCAGGCTGAGCAGGTCGGCGGCGACCGTAACGAGGGCGTCGACGGTGTGCAACTGCTCCACCGTCTTCGTGTAATCGATGACGCTCCCATCCGTCGCCGGGTACTGCACCAGAGCGCCGAACACATCTGGCCCGGGCTCGAAGTCCACGTAACTCGAAACTCGTACCTCAATGCCGCGGACACTGGCGCGAGTCTTCACGACATCGATGGTCTGCGGATGGCATTCAGATGCGACAAGGAACACTTCCTTGCCCGGTTTGCCCTTCAGACCATAGCTCATGGTCATCGCTTCGGCCGCAGCCGTCGCCTCATCGAGCAGCGAGGCGTTCGCTATTTCCACACCCGTCAAATCAATGACCGTGGTCTGGAAGGTGAGCAGCGCCTCGAGCCGGCCCTGAGCAATCTCCGCCTGATAAGGCGTATACGCCGTGTACCAGGCAGGGTTCTCGAGGATGTTTCGCTGGATCACCGGAGGAGTGACGCAGTCGGAGTAACCCATCCCGATGAACGAGCGGAAGACCGAATTCTTCGAAGCCAGCGTTCGGAAGTACGCCAGAACTTCCGCCTCAGTCATGCCTTCGGGCAGGTCGAGCCCGCCGCGGAAGCGAATCCGGGCGGGAATCGTCGCGTCCATCAGCGCATCGAGCGATGGATAGCCGAGGGTCTTGAGCATCTCGGCCACATCGCGGTCGTCGGGGCCTACATGTCGGGGAACGAAGGATTCAGCGGGTGGAATCGCCAGTTCAACGTGCTTGATTGTGGTGCTCATAGAGGTGACAATTTAACACTCTATGCACTCCCGGCGAAGTTACACCCGCTGGCGCCTTCTTCTCGCGGAGCCGCGTTCCGGCGCTGAGAACATGGCGCGCGACAGCGCGCTTCAGGCTCGCGCCGCGAGAAGCGGTGAGACTGTGTTCAGCATCTATTCATGGACGCGTCCGACGCTCTCCTTCGGCAGGCACCAGCCTGCAACTGGACTCTACGACATCGAGAAGATTCGCTCGGCCAACGTTGACGTCGTGCGTCGACCAACCGGAGGCCGCGCCATTCTCCACGATCACGAGGTTACCTACAGCGTCACGGCGCCACTGAAAGATGCCGCGCCGCTCCGCGAGACTTACTCGCGCATCAACCGCATCCTCCTGGACGGACTTGGCCGGCTCGGCGTGGGCGTCGAGCTCGCGTCGCCGGGCGAGCGAGCAGCGGCGCCGAGCATGCGCCCGTGCTTCGAGACGCCGGGCGAAGGAGAGCTGGTCGCTAGTGGGAGCAAGCTCGTCGGCAGCGCGCAATGGCGAGACGAAAGCGCGCTGTTGCAACACGGCTCCATCCTCGTCGAAGATGATCAGTCGTCGCTAACATCGTTCGTGACGCCTGGTGCCGGCAGCAGAAGTGAGCTGATTCCGCAGCCGGCAACGCTTCACGCACTGCTGGGACGGTCGCCGAACGTCGCCGAGGTCGCGGGCGCAATGTTCGATGCGGTTCGCTCACTCGAGGATGAGGACGCAACCGAGTTGGCTGAAGACGAAATGCGCGAGGAGACGATGAGCCACATACCACATTTTCTCGACGAGGGTTGGACATGGCGGCGGTAAATCCCATTCGCGTCCTTTGCGTGCTGCTCATGTGCGCGTGCGTCGGAACCGAATCGCCATCAGCGAAAAACACGGGCGGCACTCTCATCAATTCGATTGGCGCCGATCCTGATATCCTTGTTCCCCCTCTTCTCTCGAGCGTTCAGGCAGCGGAGGTTGTGGATCTCGTGTATGATCGGCTCGCCGACATCGGCGACTCGCTGAACATCCTGAATGATGCCGGCTTCACGCCACGCCTCGCGGATCGCTGGACCTGGAGCCCGGACTCGCTGAGCATCGCGTTCCATATCAATTCCCTGGCGAAGTGGCACGACGGCAGGCCGGTTCGCTCGAACGACGTGCGTTTCACTTTCCAGAGCACCACCGACTCGACTCTTGGGTCCGGCACGACGGCGCTCGTGGCGAACATCGATTCGGTCACTACGCCCGATTCGGCGACGGCTGTCTTCTGGTTCCATTCACGCACCCCCCAGCAGTTCTATGACGCCACATACCAGATGCCGATCATGCCAGAGCACATCTGGCAAGGAATCGCACCATCTGCCTGGCGCGGCTCTGAGGCGGCAAAGCATCCGATTGGGTCGGGACAATACCGGTTCGTGCGGTGGGTTCCGCGCGAGGTTGTCGAAGTCGCCGCCGACACGGGCAACTATCGCGGCTCGCCGAGACTGACTCGCGTGATCTGGAGCCTCGCCCCCGACTTCACCACCGCGGTGACGAGGTTTCTCTCGGGAGAGGCCGATTTCTTCGAGCAGCTGCGTCCGGAAAATCTTCCCGAGGTTGCCAAGCATCCGGAGCTCCGGACGAAACAATATCGGGGACTCGGGTATGTTTTCGCCCAATTCAACCTCCGCGATCCCACCAACCACTCCCGGCCACATCCGATCTTTGGAAACCGCGAGCTCCGTCGAGCGCTGACGATGGCGACGGATCGCGTTTCCATCGTGCGCAGCCTCTACGACTCTCTGGCACTTCCGGCGCTTGGACCTACCGTGCGGGCGTATCCGACGACCGATCCCAACCTTCCGCAGATTCCGTTCGATCTGCCACGCGCCCGTCGGATTCTCGACTCACTCGGCTGGCGCGACGAGAACGGTGACGGCGTGCGCGAGCGCAACGGACGTCCGCTCCAGTTCTCACTTGCGGTACCAAGTACCAGCAAGGCGCGCGTCCGCATGGCTGTGCTGATCCAGGAGCAACTGCGGGCTGCGGGAGTGAAAGTGGATGTCGAGCAGCTCGACTTCCCCGTGTTGATCGAACGAGAGAGAAAACGCGCCTTCGACGCTGCGATCGGTCAATGGAATACGCAGCCAAGCCCAGGCAGCGTTCGCGGCTCGTGGGGAACCATGGGCTCACGAGCATCCAGCGGGACGAATTACAGCTCCTACGAAAACCCGCTCTTTGATGCGTACGTCGACAGCGCGCTCGCCTCGTTCGACCAGGCGAAGCGGAAGGCGTATTTCTCCACGGCGTACGAGACGATAATCCAGGATGCGCCCGCCATTTGGCTCGCTGAGCCGATACCGACGGTGGGATATCATTCGCGCCTTCAGCTTGCGCCACTGAGATCGGACGCGTGGTGGGCGCACATCCCGGATTGGTGGATTCCGGCCGACAAGCGCATCCCGCGAGACAACGCTCCGGCTGGGATCTCGGCCTCTCCGGCGGAATCGGCCGTCAAGAAAACTCAGTAGCGGGTGCTTCGCTACCTGGCGCGGCGACTGGGGCAGGCGGCGGTAATCGTCGCCATCGTCGCGACAATCACGTTCGCACTCATTCATCTCGCGCCGGGAGATCCGTTCAGCGCGGTGATGGACAACCCGAACGTTAGCGAGCGCGTACGCGCGACACTTCGCGCTCAATACGGCCTCGATCGTCCACTGCCCGAGCAGTTCGTGAGGTACGTGAGTCAGCTTGCGCACGGAGAGCTGGGTTGGTCCTTCTCGCACGACCAGCCAGTGCGCGAAGTCCTCGCTCGGGCGCTTCCGAATACTCTTGTCCTGATGTCGATCGCGCTGGTCGGAAGCTTCGCGCTCGGCATCCTCATCGCCCTGATTCAGGTCGCCAGACGCGGATCCGCGACCGACCACGCGCTGAGTGGGATCTCCCTCTTCTTTTTTTCGATGCCGGATTTCTGGCTGGCGATACTGGCGCTGATGGCGTTCACATATTGGATCCCGCTTTTCCCCGTCGGCGGTTCTGTCGACCCAGTGATGCACGATTACATGGGACTCGGTGGCCGTATCGTCGACCGGCTCCGGCACCTGGTGCTCCCGGCGATGACTCTCACGATACTGGCCGCTCCGGGTGTCGCACGCTATCAGAGGGCCGCTCTGCTCGATGTTCTCCCCGCCGACTACATTCGGACCGCGCGTCTGAAAGGACTCACCGAGCGCGAGATCCTGCGGCGCCACGCGCTGCGCAATGCACTGCTTCCTATCATCAGCCTGGTCGGGCTTTCATTCCCGGCTCTGCTCACCGGCGCTTTTTTCATCGAGAAGATCTTCGCCTGGCCCGGGATGGGACTTGCGGTCGTCAACGCCATCGGCACGCGCGACTACCCCCTCGTCATAGGAGGCGTGATCATCGGCAGCATAATGGTCACCCTCGGAAGCATTCTCGCCGATTTACTCTATGCTTGGGCAGACCCAAGACTTCGCGCCCACTAGCTCGCCGCGCCCACGCGAGTCTCCACTCGCGCTCGGCGTGCGTCGAATCCTGCGCGGGAGATCATCGCGTATTGCGCTCTTCGTGCTGGGTATCATTGTGCTGGTGGGCGCGCTCGCGCCACTCATCGCCCCGTACAATCCGTCGGCGCAGCCGGACATCGTCGCGCTCAAGGATCTACCGCCATCGCTCGCGCATCCATTCGGAACCGACCCCTACAGCCGCGACGTTCTGAGTCGCGTCATCTACGGTGCTCGCCTCTCGCTGATGATCGGTATTCTTGCGACTCTCGTGAGCCTGACGCTGGGCGTTGCCTACGGCGCGATCGCCGGATACGCGGGCGGACTGCTCGACGCGTTCATGATGAGGGTGCTCGATGCTCTTCTCTCGATTCCGCGCCTTCTTCTTCTCATCGGAGTGCTCGTGGCGTGGCCGAGACTGTCAATCGGCGCGCTCGTATTGTTTCTGGGCTTCACGGGGTGGTTTGGGCTCAGTCGCATCGTCAGAGGTCAGGTTCTTGCGTTGAAGCACGCGGAATTTGTCACCGCTGCGCGGGCGCTTGGCGCCAGCCGGCGACGGATTCTGCTGAGGCACCTGCTTCCGAATCTCGTCTCCCCGATCGTCGTTGCGGCAACACTTGGCGTAGCCCACGTTATCGTCCTCGAAGCCGGACTCTCGTACCTGGGCATCGGCGTTCCGCAGCCGCAGGCGAGCTGGGGAAACATCATTCAGGATGGTGCCGACCAGGTCGCAACGCTGTGGTGGATGTCACTCTTTCCCGGACTCTTGATGGTCTTGACGGTGATGACGCTGAACGTCCTGGGTGAAGCACTCCGCGATTCGTACGAGCGACGCTCCTGAGATCATGACGGCGCCTCTCCTGTCAATCCGCGATCTGCACACTTCGTTCTATACCGAGAGCGGCGTCGCGCGAGCTGTCGACGGAGTTTCCTTCGACATCGGCGCCGGCGAGACCGTTGGGATTGTGGGAGAGTCCGGCTGCGGGAAATCCGTGACCGCGCTGTCGATCCTGAGACTGATCCAACCACCTGGACGAATCGAGGCGGGCAGCCGCATCGAGTTCGAGGGCAAGGATCTCGTCACCCTCGGTGACGAAGAGATTCGCGATATCCGCGGCAACCGCATCTCGATGATCTTTCAGGAGCCGATGTCTGCGCTCAACCCCGTTTTCACGGTGGGTGACCAGGTCGCCGAAGTTGCGCGCGTGCACGCCGGGATGAGCAGGAAAGACGCATGGGCGCGCGCAGTCGAGATGCTGGCGTTGACTGGCATTCCCGACGCCGACACGCGCGCCAGGCAGTACCCGCACCAGCTTTCGGGTGGAATGCGCCAGCGCGTGCTGATCGCGATGGCGCTCATGATGACGCCGGCGCTCGTCATCGCCGACGAGCCGACGACGGCTCTCGACGTCACGATCCAGGCGCAGATCCTCGACTTGCTCCTCGGGCTCCAGAAGAAAATCGGCACCTCGATCCTAATGATCACCCACGACCTGGGCGTGATCGCCGAGACTACTTCGCGGGTAATCGTGATGTACGCCGGCGAAATCGTGGAGCAGGCCGATGTCGACGAGCTTTTCGCCAAGCCGCACCATCCCTATACCGAAGGGCTGATGCACTCGATGCCGCACATCGGCCACGACCAGGAGCGGCTCAACGTGATTCCGGGGACGGTCCCTGCTCCGACCGATTGGCCGAAAGGGTGCCGCTTCCGCGATCGGTGTCCGTATTCATGGGATCTCTGCGAGCAGGAGCATCCGCCCCTCTATCAGGTTGGCGTTGATCACGTGTCGCGCTGTCATCTCGCGATCGAGCCAGAGCGCAGAAACCATCCGCACGCGCCGTTGGTCGTCGAGGAAGGAGTGGCAGCAGCATGAACGATTCACAGCCCCTTCTCTCGATCAGAAATCTCAAAAAGGAATTCCCGATCAAGAAGGGCGTTTTCGCGCGTCAGGTCGGCGCGGTGAAAGCGGTGAACGACGTGTCCTTCGACGTCGCGCGCGGTGAAACGCTCGGGATAGTCGGCGAATCCGGCTGTGGGAAGACCACCACCGGCCGCGCGATTCTGCGTCTCATCGAGCCGACATCGGGAGAGATAAGATTCGAAGGGCGGGACGTGAGATCGATGGGCACATCCGAGCTGCGCGCGCTTCGACGCGAGATGCAGATCATCTTTCAGGATCCCGTTTCGTCGCTCAATCCCCGCATGACAGTGGGCGCGATCATTCGCGAAGGGCTGACGATCCACAAGCTCGCCGAAGGTTCCGCGGCAGACGCCCGTGTTCGGCAGCTCCTCCAGGAAGTCGGCCTTCGCCCCGAGTACGCGAACCGCTATCCTCACGAGTTTTCGGGCGGCCAGCGCCAGCGCATCGGGATCGCGCGCGCACTTTCCGTCGAGCCGAAGTTCATCGTCTGTGACGAGCCGGTGTCGGCCCTCGACGTCTCGGTGCAGGCGCAGGTGATAAACCTGCTCGGCGATCTCCAGCGTGACCGCGATCTCACCTACATGTTCATCGCGCACGATCTCTCCGTCGTCGAGCACATAGCCGACCGCGTCGCCGTCATGTACCTCGGCAAAATCGTGGAGCTGGCGACAGGGGACGATCTCTACCGCGAGCCGCTGATGCCGTACACGCAGGCGCTACTCTCGGCGGTGCCGGTCGCCGATCCTCACGCGCGGAAGGAGCGAATCATTCTGCAGGGCGACGTCCCGTCACCTGCGAATCCTCCGTCGGGATGCGTTTTTCACCCGCGCTGTCATCATCCCGCCAAGGACGCGGCCTGCGCCAAGATCGTTCCTCCGCTCGAGGAGAAAGCGCCGGGACATTTCGTGGCATGCATCAAGCAAACACCCACGGTGATCACGTGGGAGGAACAGAAGCAGGCTGGTGGCGTACATCCGCCTGAGCGGTATCTTCCGCTCGCGGCGGTTCACGCGTAGCGACCCTCACTCTTCCGACAAATGTCCAGAGACTCGAGAGACGTTTCCAAGCAGGCTGGGACAGGCACAACTGTGACCGACGCGCCGCCGCCGGGTTTCGACCGCGGCTTGAGCGGACGCACGTTCTTCGGACACCCCGTGGGACTCTCCACGCTCTTCTTCACCGAGATGTGGGAACGGTTCTCGTACTACGGAATCCGTCCGCTCCTCGTTCTGTTCATGACGGCAGCGCTCGCTTCTGGCGGATTCGGTTTTGAGCGTCAAACCGCATCCTCCATTGTCGGCATCTATGCTGCGTGTGTGTACCTCGCTTCCCTGCCCGGCGGTTGGATCGCGGACAGATGGCTCGGGCTGAGGCGCGCGATCTGGTACGGTGGAATACTCATCGCGCTGGGCCACCTCTCGATCGCATTGTCGATCAAGTTCGCCCACTCGGCGTTCTTCATCGGCCTGGTTCTCATCGTCATGGGAACGGGACTGCTCAAGCCGAACATTTCCGCGATCGTCGGCGAGCTGTATCCAGAGGGTGGATCCCGGCGCGATGCCGGCTTCTCGATTTTCTACATGGGAATCAACATCGGCGCGCTCGTCGCTCCGCTCGTCACCGGCTATCTGGGCGAGCGAGTGGGTTGGCACCTCGGTTTTGGTGCGGCGGGAGTAGGAATGGTGATTGGTCTGATCACCTATCGGCTTCGCGCCAATACCACTCTCGGCAACATCGGGATGATACCCGGCTCGACGGATCCAGCCGAGCACCGCAGAGTAAAGTTGACGGCGATGGTTGGAGTGGGTGTGATAGCTCTACTCGTGATCCTGACGATGGCCGGGATTATTCACATCAATCCAGTCTCGATGGCGCAGAAGATGACCCTCGTCATCGTAGGATCGGCGCTGCTGTATTTCATCTATCTCTTTGTCGGCGGTGGGCTGAACATTGAGGAGAAGAAACGCGTCGTCATCATCATCCTCCTCTTCATTTTCGCCGCGATCTTCTGGTCGGCGTTCGAGCAGGCTCCGACTTCCCTCAACCTCTTCGCCCGCGATTATACCGATCGCGTCGTATTCGGCTGGGAGATGCCTACTCTCTGGCTACAGGCCGCCAACTCCGTATTCGTGATTGCGCTCGCGCCCGTCTTCGCCGCGGTCTGGATCGCGCTGGGTAAGCGCGGCAAGGATCCATCGAGCGTCGCGAAATTCGCCTGGGGCTTGTTCTTCGCCGGGCTGGGATTTGTCGTAATGATATTTGCCGCGAACATCGTGCTCAGGGGTGGCGGCAATGTCCGCGTGTCGGCATGGTGGCTCGTGTTGAGCTACTTGTTTCAGACGATCGGAGAATTGTCGCTTAGCCCGGTTGGTCTCAGCTCGATGACCAAACTTGCGCCTTTCAAGTTCAAGGGTCAGATGATGGGCGTTTGGTTCATGGCGGCGGCGCTGGGAAATCTGATCGCCGGTCTCGTCGGTGGGCGCGTTGACCCGGAGAAGCTTCAGGACATGCCCACGCTCTTCCAGCAGACGTCGTTCTTCCTCTTCATCGCGGCGGTGGTGTGCGGCCTGCTCGTGTTCCCCGTCGGAAAGATGATGCGCGGGGTGCCCGCGGGAGATCGGTGATTTCCTGAAGTGGGGTAGCGACAGCTACCCCACTTTGCTCGGGGGCGTTACGGCCAGCTGAATACGTTCGCCGGAACCGACTGCTCGCGACTGTTGGAGACGTCGTCCGGCTCGACCCGGAACGTTCTCGTAAAGTCGCGGACCGTCAGCCGGATTTCCCAGTTGTGTTCTCGCTCGCCCCTGATGGGAAAGGCAAAATCAGCGCGCAATGTCCGCCGCGATTGAGGCGGCGAGGCCGCTAGTAAGCTGAACCCCACCGATGCGGCAACCGGGGTATTCACTCCGAATGGAGAATCGCCGGCCCACAACTTTCCCCCTTCAGCGAAACCAGCTACGGCTACGCTCGCGATCTGCTTGTACCGGCCTATCAGGTAGCGATCCTCAACGTGGCCGACCAGTCTGCGCGCGCCTCCCACCTCGGCACCTTTGAATCCGCGCAGGCCTCCGTCACGATCCGAGAACGTGAGCTGAAACGGAATCCGCTGCTTCCATCCACCACTCCAGATCAAGTCCGTCATCCACGTCTGTCTGTTGAACGGCTTCAGATACAACGCTGCTCGGCCGTGAGTGAGTATCCCGTCCCAGTTGCCGTCTTCGTCGCGCCTGCCCTCCCCTGCGATGTCGAGCGCCGCGTACGAGATCGGAGTCGCCATGCCGACATAAATGTCGGTGGATCCGAACATGTCTCGCTCCTTCCCGCGGAGAAACCGCGCTCCCTTTCCAATGACCGAACCTATTTGTATCCCAGTCCTGAGATCCTGGGCACCTTCCAGCGCGTCAAATCCGATCACGGGCAGGAACCGGACATTTCGGATGCCCCAGAGGAAGTTGAGTCTGGCAGTCTGATGCTTCGCGTACCGGTCGAACAGAGCCGTGCTCGTGTCCGGCAGGAGAGCGGAGTCCGTGACGATAACTGGCCGAGTGCCGGGGTTCTCATCTTCGAAAGAGATCGATCCGCCCACGAGCGCGAGCCGTCCAAGTGGAGGACCGATGCGCACGACGCCGCCAATGTCGGTGTACGATCGTTGGATGCGCAGCGCAGCCGGGTCGGCGTCCGGTCGCTTGAATTGGAAGTATCCATTCTGGTGGCCCGCAGTGGTTCGCCACGACAGCCGCTGCAAGTCGGTCAGGAATGGATGGGCGAGCTCCGTCGTCCAGTCGCTCCCCAGCTCGCGGCGCCCTCCCTCGACCTGGAACTGGTACGGTCTTCCGAGAAACTGGTAGTCGACAAATTTGCCGGCGTAGATGTCCCGAAAGTTCTCGCCCGCCCTCCACAAGCCGTCGACGTGGATCGCGCTGCCGAGGAGATTGTCCTCGCCCAGCCGCAGGGAATGGAAATGGGGCCTCCTCGAAGTGATGCCAAGGCCGAGGATGATCGACACTTCGTCCACGGTCGTAACGCTTATTATCACCCCGCCGGAGCTGTCGGCATAAGCCAGCACCGTCGCGTCAGCGAAGAATGGCTGCGCGCGGAGAATGCGCTCCGATTCAGCGCGCCGTACCTCGGTGCATCGGTCTCCAACGCGGAGGGCGAGGTAGCGCTGAATCACGGGTTCTCTCGTCGTCACGTGCTGCCTGGCCGCGAACCGTCCCCACCGCTGCCAGACTCTGTCTCCCGTGATGCGAAAGGGTGGGTTCGCCTCAATGTCGATGCGACTGATGCGCTCCCCCTTGCAGGTGACGGGTGGGCCGTTCAGACTTTGGGACTGTGCCATTGTCGCCGACGCGGCGGCGAACAGCAATGCCAACCTACCCTGTCGAAGAGAGATCACTCGTGTCGTCCGCGCGCAAGCCGGTTCCAGCCTGCACTGTTGCTGTTACCGCTAGCATCCGCCGGGAAGGCGATACCAGTCGTGTCCGGCTTACCGCCGCCTACGTAACTGCCCTCGAAAATGCAGGCCTCGTACCACTGATCGTCCCCCCACTCTCGAGCGATCGCGCTGCTGCCGCGGTGCTCGATTCCGTCTCGGGTCTGGTTTTGACCGGCGGTGAAGATGTCGATCCAGCGCGCTACGGAGAAGAGCGCCACGAAAAACTACATTCCGTCAACCCCGCGCGCGATGCAACCGAATCCATCCTTGTAGAAGAAGCGAAAGCACGAGCAATGCCGGTGCTCGCGATTTGCCGCGGGATCCAGATCCTGAACGTGGCGCTGGGTGGAACGCTCGTACAGGACATCGCATCGGAGTGCGAGACCACCATTGACCACGACGAAGATGGTCCCCGCGATTCGCGCTCCCACGCCATCACCGTCGAGCCCGGTTCCCTCATCGCCAAGGCGATCGGTGCCGAACACCTCACGGTGAATTCGTTTCACCACCAGTCGGTCAAGCGTGTGGCGGACGGGATGCGCGTCACCGCCCGCTCTCCTGACGGGATCATCGAGGGTCTCGAGTCCACCGACGAAGAGTGGTGGGTGATGGCCGTGCAGTGGCACCCCGAGGAGATGACTGATTCGCCCGAGCCCTGGGACCGAGGTCTGTTCAAGGCGTTCGCGCGGAAGCTCGAAGCGTAGTGGACCTGCCCCGAATCCTTCACGTCGATGCCGGGCGGAGCTGGCGCGGAGGACAGCGCCAGGTTTTTCTCCTTGCCACTGGGCTGCGAGATCTCGGCTTTCGCACGCTCGTCGTAGCGCCTAGCGGTTCTCCGCTCATCAAGCGCGCGGAGCGCGCGGGCCTTCCAACATATCGGCTGACTCTGCGTGGCGAATGGGACATCCGCTCCGCCCGCGAGTTGCGCGCGGTTGCGAAGGAATGGGGCGCGGACGTCATCCACGCACACGATGCTCGATCGCATTCCATCGCCCGGCTCGCACTTCTCGGAAGGCGCAAGACGCGGCTCGTCGTGACCCGCCGCGTCGCCTTCACCCCGAAGAATGTGCGTCTCAAATACCGGCACGGAATCGACGCGTTCATCGCCATCTCGAACGCCGTGAGGCAGGTGATGGTCAAGGCCGGTGTGCCTTCCGATCGAATCGAAGTGATTTATTCAGGCTTGCCGGCTCCGCAGGTGAAGCAGCCGCGGAACTGGCGCCGTGAGCGTGGTTGGCCGACAAGCACAGTCGTCTGCGGAATGGTTGGCGCGATGACGCAGGAGAAGGGCCTCGATCTCGTTGGAGGCATCGCGCGCCGGCTTCCGGGCGAAGTGTTCAGGCGCACACGACTCGTAATGCTTGGCGGCAAGGGTAAGGGAGGTACATCGGTGGCCGGCGTAGAGGGTTTCGACGCGGGCTTTGTCGAGGAGATTCACGACGCAGTCGCCGGGCTCGACGTGCTTTGGCATCCTGCGAGGTCCGAAGGTCTCGGGACGTCGGTGATCGACGCAATGGCGCTGGGGGTTCCACCGATCGCCTTCGCCGTCGGGGGTCTACCGGAGGTAATCGAAGATCACAAGAACGGATTGCTGGTGCCGGCAGGGGACGTCCAGGCATTCGCGCGGGCCGCCGCGGACCTGATCACCAACGAGGCTCTTCGAGCCAAGCTCGGCGAGGGTGCGCGGTTACGGGCCCGGGAATTCGATGCCAAGCGGATGATCGAACGAACAGCTGAGGTGTACCATAGAGTCACCGCAGGATAGCTAAGAGTTACCGCGGGGTAGCCATTGCTCGTCTGTTTCTTCTATCTTGCCTGTGCCAGTGGCTTTCCGCGCTGCCATCCATCTCAGCCGAAAACACCTTGATCTATATCTGTATTCCGACCTACAACGAGGGCCCTACTGTCGGTGTGCTCCTTTGGCGCATACGGCGTGTTTTTCAGGACTACTCCCGCGAATACGAGATCGTCGTTTACGACGACGGAAGCACCGACGGCACACGCGCGACGCTCGAGCCGTATGCCGACGTGATCCCGCTCACGATTCTGCGCGGTGACCAACGACAAGGGTTCGGATTCGCGCTCGACAAGCTCACTCGCGAGGTCTCCCGGCGCACTCGATACGCCCGTCGTGATGCCATGATCCTCATGCAGGCTGATTTTACCGATCAGCCCGAGCACATTCCCGAGCTGGTAAAACGCTTCGAGGGCGGTGCGGACATCGTCGCCGCCAAACAGGAAATGTCGGAAGCTCCAACACCGGTGCGACGGCTTCGCCTCCTGGCGGATTGGATCCAGCGCGCGGGCCTTCCGACGACCGGGACTGCCGATCCATTCACGACTTATCGTCTCTATCGCATTTCGGTGCTTCGAGACCTGTTGAAGGCGATTGGTGACAAGCCAGTCGTCACCAGCACCGGCTGGGCGGCAAACATGGAGCTGCTGCTCAAGGCGCGCCGGTTCGCGCGCAGGTTGGAAACCGTTGATCTGGCACCGCGCTACGACGTGCGTACTCGCGAATCCAGAGTGCGGCCAGTTGCCGATGCGCTCAATCTTTTTCGTTTCGCCCGCAAGGCGCGTCTGCTCGCGTCTCCTGCCGGAGGCTCGGCGTGAAGCATTCGCTTCTTTCCAGCGTTGGGTTTCTTGTCGCGATCGCAACCAGCTCGTGGGCCCAGCCGACCGGCGCGCCTCCGGCTCCAGCAACGCAGACCATCGTGCCATCGACGATAAAGCGCGCGAAGGTTCCTTTCGGGCCTGGCGAGCGCATGGAGTACGA
>Ga0193699_10000147_pt1 | contig 32739 bp, 27 predicted proteins | sample L3c2metaG_FD_160095 | JGI IMG/M metagenome (GOLD analysis project Ga0193699, IMG submission 160095) | Soil microbial communities from a riparian zone of the East river system, Colorado, United States - L3c2 | ecosystem: Environmental > Terrestrial > Soil > Riparian zone | place: USA: East...
CCTTGACGAAATCGAGGGTGTCGAAGCCGAAGCCCGGCGCGTCGCCGCCCGGATAGCCGTCCCAGCTTCCAGCCTTCTGGCAGCGTTCCATCATGCCGGTCCGCACGATGACGTAGTCGCCACGCTTGAGTTCGACATTCTGTTTCTTGGCGGTGCCGTAGAGGTCTTCGTTGGTGATGGCGTAACCATCCTCGAGCGAGTCGACACCCTTGTAGCGCGCGACATCTAACAACACGCCGCGGCCGACCATCTTGTTCTTGGTTTTCTCGATACCGCACTTGGCGGCGCCTGCGCTCGATACTTCGCGGCAGTCATAGCCGTTCCACATATAATTCTCATAGAACACGTGGCCGAGACCGTCCCACTGCGTGCCGCATTGCAGCGGAATCACCACCATGTCGTCGGCGGCGCGAATGCCGCGCTTGTCGAGCACGCCTGAATAAGCGTCGGTGCCGGTCCGCAGCATGGTGTGGACCGGGTTGATGCGGCCCATCATCGGATATTTGCTCTTGGCGCCCTGCGGGCCGTAATTGTCGAAATTAAGCGCCAGAGAAATCACCTTGCCCTTCTTCACCAGTTTGGTGGCGGCGATGATGTCCTCCGGCGTGGTGAAGTTGAGCGTGCCGATCTCGTCGTCCGGGCCCCACTTGCCCCAGTTCTTATATTTCTCGGCGGCGGCGGCCATGTCCTTACGGGTGACTTTTTTTGTCATTAGTTCTTCCTTTTGATGATGGGTGGGGTTAAGCGACCGGCGCGGAGCGGAAGCCCGCGGCCAGAAACGGAATCATGTGGTGAAGCGCGCGCTTGACGTTGCCGGGATCGACGCGGCCATTGGTCAGAGCCTGGATGCGGCCGCTGTCGGCCATGGTGTAGAACATCGCGCCCAGCATGAAGTGAAAGCGCCACTCGACTTCGGCACGCGGCATTTGCGGCAGCGCCAGCGCGATCGCATCGATGAACTTACGGCTGGACTGGTCGAAAGCCTTTGACAGGATTTTCCGCGTCGTCGTCTCCGGCTCGGTGCCAAGACGCGCGCGCAATTTGACGAAGGCCGGCCCTCCGAATTGCGGCTGAACGCCGAGCGTCAATGCCGGACGCAAGAAAGCGTCGAGGATCTGCTCCAGCGCCGGCTTGGCGTTATCGGTATGACACAGGGCCAACAGCCGCAGCCGCTCCTGCGCAATCGGCGCCGCGCGTTGCGCGAACAAAGCCTCAAGAAGCCCATCCTTGGAGCCGAAATGATAGGCAATGGAGGCGAGATTGACGTTGGCTTCGGTGGTGATGGCGCGCAGGCCGACACCGGACATGCCGTGTTCGGCAAACATGCGCTCGGCAACTTCAAGAATGCGTTCGCGCACGGAAGGAAGGGCTTGCGCCGCAACAGCGCGCGGCCGGCGCTTGGCCGATGCGGCTTTCGAACTTGCCGCCTTCACGCTCGCCACTTTAAACGCGGAAGCTCTACGCACGCTTGACTCACCATCGGCGATTTGAAAGAACGCCGATGTAAACAGTCGTTTGTTTATTGTCAATTCGTCAGGATGGAAGCGATGGCCGACGCGCCCGTTAAGAAGAGCAAGAAGACAATTCTCACTGTCGCCGTCACCGGCAACCTGACCACCATCGAACAGCATCCCGGCCTGCCCTGCACGCCCGAGCAGATCGCCAATGCGGCGCTCGCGTCCGCCAAGGCCGGCGCCGCGATCGCGCATTTGCATGTCCGCTATCCGGACGGACGGCCGAGCATGGAGCTTGCGCACTACCGCGAAACCGTCGAGCGCATCCGCGACAAGAACCCCGACTTGATCATCAATCTGACCACCGGCGCCGGCGGCCGCTTCGTGCCGAGCAAAGAGGATCCGCGGGTCGCAGGTCCCGGCAGCACGCTGCTACATCCGCTCAAGCGCGTCGAGCACATCGTCGAACTCAAGCCGGACATCGCCACGCTCGATCTCAACACCATGTGGTCGGGCTCGGCCGCCGTGATCAACACGCCGGAAAACGTGACGATCATGGCCAACGAAATCTACAAGGCCGGCTCCCTGCCCGAACTCGAAGTGTTCGATTCAGGCGACATTCAATTGGCTAACGTGCTGCTTGGCTCCGGCGTGCTGAAGAGCCCGCCGCTTTTCCAGATCGTGATGGGCGTACGCTACGGGTTCATCACGTCGCCGCAGACCTTAATGTACGCGCACTCGCTGCTGCCGAAGGATGCCAACTGGGCGGCCTTCGCCATCGGACGGTGGGAATTTCCGGCGCTGACGGCCGCCTGGTTCCTCGGCGGCCACGTCCGCGTCGGCATGGAAGACAACGTCTATATCAGCAAGGGCAAGCTGACGCGGGACAATTCCGAGCTTTGCGAAAAGGCCGTGCGCATCCTCGACGATCTCGGCGCAGAGCTCGCGACCGCGAAAGAAGCACGCGAAATTCTCGGACTTCGGCGCTAGACTGGATCTCAAGCCGGCCGCTCTCAACAGGACCGGAGCAACTCAGGGAGGATTTAGGATGTTGCGGACGTTAGGAAAACTCGGCGCTGCGGCAGCATTGCTGGCGGCTTTCGGTCTAATGCCGGCGTCGGCCGCCGCCTATCCCGACAAGCCAGTGAAGGTCGTGGTGCCGTTTGCGCCCGCCGGCCCGACCGACGTGATGGCGCGGCTGATCGCGCAGAAGCTGTCGGAAAGCCTGAAGCAGCAATTCTACGTCGAGAACCATCCCGGCGCTGGCGGCAATATTGGCATGATGCAGGTCGCCCGCTCGGCGCCCGACGGCTACACCATCCTGGTGGCGAGCTCGAGCTACACCGTCAATCCGAGCCTCTACGCCAAGAACCCCTACGACGCGTTCAAGGACTTCGCGCCGATCACGCTCGCCGCGGCATCGCCGAACATCCTCGTCGTCAACGCCGACGTTCCGGCCAAGACCGTCAAGGAACTGATTGCACTGATGAAGGCCGACCCCGGCAAGTACAGCATCGCCAATCCCGGCGTCGGCACCACACCGCAACTCGCTGCCGAATTGTTCAAGCTGACCAACAAACTTGAAACCACGAGTGTGCCGTTTGGCGGCGCAGGTCCGGCGATCCAGTCAGCCGTCGGCGGCCACACGCCGATCGCGTTCTCGGCGCTGCCGCCGACCGCGCCGCAGGTGCAAGGCGGCAAACTGCGCGGCCTGGCCGTGACGTCCGCCAAGCGTTCGGCGACGCTGCCGGACGTGCCGACCATGGAGGAAGCCGGCTTCAAGGGCCAGGAATCCGAAACCATGCAGGGGCTCTTCGTCGCGGCCGGAACGCCGAAGGAAATCGTCGATCTGCTCAACCGCGAAATCGTCAAGGCGATGAAGCTTCCCGACGTCAAGGAGAAGTGCGCGCAGCTTGGTTTCGACGTGGTGGCCAACACGCCGGCCGAGTTCGCGGCCTACATCAAGACCGACGTCGAGAAGTGGAGCAAGGTGATCAAGGACGCCAAGGTCCCGCAGATTCAGTAGCTTCCGTCATTCCGGGACGCGCCCTGAAGCGCGTTACGCGCGTCGTTAACGCGCTATGGGCGCGGGCCCGGAATCCATAACCCCTGCCCGTGAATATGGATTCCGGGCTCACGGGCTTCGCCCGTGCCCCGGAATGACAACAAATGCGCATCGTCGATATCCGCGAAACCGCGATCCCTCTGAAATCAAAGCTCGCCAATTCGAGCTTCGATTTTTCCGAAATGACGACGTCGGTGGTCGCGGTGATCACCGACGTGGTGCGTGGCGGCAAGCCGGTCTGCGGCTTCGCGTTCAATTCTACCGGTCGCTATGCCTGCGGCGCACAGATGCGCGAGCGCTTTATCCCCCGCATCATGGCCGCCGCGCCCGACTCCTTGCTCGATGCATCCGGGAGCAATCTCGATCCCGACAAGATTCTCGCCGTCATGATGCGGCGGGAAAAGATCGGCGGCGACGCCGAGCGTTCGATCGGCATCGGCACCATCGACGTCGCGGTGTGGGACGCGGTCGCCAAGATCGCGGATAAGCCGCTGCACCGCGTGCTGGCCGAACGTTTCAGCGGCGGCAAGGTGCCCGACAAAGTGTTCTGTTATGTCGGCGGCGGCTGGTACTGGCCGGGGCAGACCATCAAGGATCTGCAGGACGAGATGCGGCGCCATCTCGATGCCGGCTACACGCTGGTAAAGATGAAAGTCGGCGGCCTGCCGCTCGACCAGGACGTCAAGCGGCTGGAGGCGGTGCTGGAAGTGGTCGGCTCCGGTGAGCATCTCGCTGTCGACGCCAACGGCAAATTTCAGCGTGACGAGGCCCTCGCCTACGCCAAGGCCTTGGCGCCGTTCAAGCTGCGCTGGTTCGAAGAGCCCTGCCACCCGCTCGACCTCGCGCTGCACGCCGAACTCGCGAGCGTTTACGCGCCGTCGCTGGCGACCGGCGAGAATTTGTATTCAACGCAGGACGTCGAGAACCTCGTGCGCTTCGGCGGCTGGCGCGCGGACCGCGACATCATCCAGGTCGACCCGCCGCAAGCTTACGGCATCGGGCAATATGCCAAGACGCTCGACATGCTGGCAAAGCGCGGCTGGCAGCGCACGTCATTGCTCCCGCACGGCGGCAACCAGATGTCGCTGTCGATGGCGGCGGGCTTCGGGCTGGGCGGCGCCGAATCTTATCCCGGCGTATTCGGCGATTTCGGCGGCTTTGCCGACGATGCCCGCATCGAGAATGGGGCCATTACGCTGTCGGATCGTCCCGGCATCGGCTTCGAAGGCCAGGCCGCGCTCTACAAGATCATGCGCGACCTGGCGGGCATTTGATTAATCGATGAACGTCAGCGGCCGCGCCACCATTTCCAGCGGCTTGCGCTCGGCGGCGATGCCCCAGCGCAAGGCAACAAGGCCGGCGCAGATCATCAGCCCTGCCCCGAGCAGATAGCCGCCGAACACGCTCATGCGCGAGCCGCTGTCGATCAGCACACCGAACAACCACGGCCCGACGATGCCGCCAATGCCGGTGCCCACCGCATAGAAGAACGCAATCGCCAGCGCGCGGATTTCCAGCGGGAAGGTTTCGCTGACGGTGAGATAGGCCGAACTCGCGGCGGCCGAGGCAAAGAAAAAGATCGCCATCCAGCACAGCGTCTGCATCTCCGCCGTGATCAGGTCGTGCGCGAACAGATAACCGGTCGCCGCCAGCAGCACACCGGACATGACGTAGGTAAAGGCGATCATCGGCCGCCGCCCGATCGTGTCGAACAACCGGCCGATCAGCACCGGACCGAGGAAATTCCCGGCCGCGAAGGGCAGCAGATACCAGCCGACTTTGTCGGAAGCGATGCCGTAGAAATCGGTGAGGATGAGCGCGTAGGTGAAGAAGATGGCGTTGTAGAAGAACGCCTGCGACGCCATCAGGCTCAAGCCGACCAGCGTGCGCTGGCGATGGTGCTGAAACAGCGTTTGCGCGACTTCGCGGAGCGGCGTCGAGTATCTCAGGCGTAGGCGGACGCGCGGCAGGTTTTCGGTATGTGGCGGAAAATGCGCCTCGATGCCGGCCATCACGCGCTCGGCTTCCGCCACGCGGCCGTGGGTCATCAGCCAGCGCGGACTTTCCGGAATCCAGAGCCGCATGAAGAAGATCACCAGCGCGAGCGCCGCGCCGATCAGGAATGCAAGGCGCCAGCCGAGTTCCTGGTCAATCACCGCCGGGTCGAGCAGCACCAGCGAGCCGACCGCGCCGAGCGCGGCGCCGATCCAGAAGCTGCCGTTGATCACCAGATCGCACCAGCCGCGCACGCGCGCCGGGATCAGTTCCTGGATGGTCGAGTTGATCGCCGCGTATTCACCACCAATGCCGGCGCCGGTGATGAAGCGGCACAACGCGAACGTCATGATATTCCAGGAGAAAGCGGTCGCCGCGGTCGCGACCAGGTAGACGCTCAAGGTGATGAAGAACAGCTTCTTGCGACCCAGCCTGTCCGTCAACCAGCCGAAGAATATCGCACCCAGCACGGCGCCTGCGAGATAGGCGCTGCTGGCGAGCCCGATGTCTGTGTTGGAAAACTGCAGGGTTGGGCTTTGCTTCAGCGCGCCCGACAACGCGCCGGCCAAGGTCACCTCGAGTCCGTCCAGGATCCAGGTGATCCCGAGCGCCGCCACGACCAAATTGTGAAAGCGCCCCCAGGGGAGGCGATCGAGGCGCGCGGGAATGTCGGTTTCAACGGCTGCTTCGGCTGCTACGGCTTGTTCAACGGCTGTTTCGGCTTGCACCGGCGTCTCGCGACTTGCCCCCACCGGCAACGCCCGACCACGGCTTACGTTCGGCAAGCTGTCGCGAAAATGTCACAGCCGGACCAATTAAAAAATCCGGCTTATCCACAGATTTTACCCCTGGACCGACTCAGATAGGTCTTGACCCGATTCGACGGGGGGCAACAGGGGAGCGCAATGGACCTGGACGCGGTGGACTATCAAGGTGCTCAGTCCGACGTGCGTACATCTCAACACGACAATAGCGAGACTTTACTGACGCCGGCGCGACGGGCAGCTCTCGACGCACTGGAGCGCGAATTCCACGATTTGTTGAACTCAAGGCCGCACGCGCGGGCCTAAGGCCGAACGGCGCGGTTCGCACGGCCGAGTTTGATTGGTTATGGTAAGGCGGCGGCAAATGTCGCCGCCTTAGCCGTTTCGGACGCCCCCATGGACACCGACGCCCTTCGCCGATTGCATTATGCCGCGGCCATTGCCTGCGGCGTGTTCGCGGCGCTGGCGGTGCACATTTTGCTGACGGTTTTCGGGATCGGCCTCGATGCGGTGCTGCGCGACGCCGCCACGGGACACCCACAGCAACTGGTTTCAGCGCTGGCCTGGTGGGCGATTGCCGCCGCCGGCTTTGTCGGCGGCTGGGGCACCGGCGCCTACCTGATCGCGGCGGCGCGCGAGCGCGAATTCGTCTACCGGCTGGCGCAGCGCTTTCTGATTGGCGTGGTGTTCGCGGTCGCCACCGCCGGCGGCATCATGAGCAAGAGCGGCAATCTCGGCGGCACGGTCGATGTGATCGCGGGCCTGATCGCCTTCGCGCTCGGCATGATCTGCGCCTATTGCGGTGCGCGCCTCGCCTATCTCAACGCCGAACAGGTCTAGCGCCGGCCGGCACATCGAATGTTACGTGCGCGGTTGGACGGACGCCGCCGGGTCGCAGGCCGAAACTTTCGGCTCGGGATAATACGCCAGCCAAGAACCACAGCAGCGCGCCGGTCTTGATGGTGAAAGGCGAGTTGCTGATGCACAGCAGAGCCGCGAAATAGGCGCCGGCCATGTCCCGGAACAAATAGAACCGGCTGCTCGACCCTTTGAGCAGCAACAGCATGGCCCAGAATATGATGAGGCCGATAATTCCGATACCCGCGAGGGCATAGGCGTAACCGGAATCGGCCGTGGGGAAATTAGGCGTCTGCAGGCCGAGCCAATTGAGCACGTCAAAGCGCTCGAGAATTCGTCCGGAAAGGATGATGCGGCCGATGAAGCCATTGTCCACGCCATAGTGCGCCGATAGCGGGCCGGGAAGCAGGACCACCCCCATCAAGGCGAAAGCAGGCAAGACCGCAACGCCCGCGGTTCTGATGGCGGACGGCAGGACCGCCAGCAGCAGGCAAAGCACACAAAAGTTCGCGCCAAAGCGGCTGTCCGACATGATGATGATCAACACGCCCGAGGCCATCAGCCCGCCAAAAATCCTGCGCTCCATCAGGGAGCGCACCAACGCCCACATGAAAACAACAATTCCGAAATTTCCCGCCGATATTGGCTCGAGAAATATCGATGAAACGCGATGGTTGCCGAGGAAGGGCAGCAGGCCGCGACCGCCGGAAGCGCCTTCAGGCCGCATGCCGCTGACGAAAAGATTAGACGACTGCTGCGCCTGGGCCGTGCCCATCGCGCCGCGCTCGATATAAAAGCTGGCGACGTTGAAAAACCGGGTGAAGACAGCCGGGAAAAAATATTCAAACACCCCGACGGCGATCACGATCAGTACCGCTACTCTGACGATCTTATCCGCGGCCCGCACGTCATGGGCACCGACGCCGAGCAAGAAAAATACGATCGGGATGAGCAGATCGCGCACTGGCTTGACGTCGACGCTGCTTCCCAACATGACGCGCACGGCCGACAGCGCGATCAAATATAAAAGCGCACCGCCGATGGCGAGGAACATCGGATAGGTAAGCGTCGGATAAGTGTAAAACAGAACGGCTATAATGATCGCGACTTCGCAGCCGATGACAGCGCCGTTTCCGATGCCGCCTGCGTTTGTGTTCACAAAGCACAAGACAAAATTGAACAGCATCGCGCCGAGCACGGCGACGGTCGGCGGCTGTAACCAGAAAGGCCTGCGCGAAACGACTGCTCGGTGACCAATGTGCGCGCCGACGGCGCTCATCGGTTTGCACCTGTCGATTCGCGACTACGTTCGGCACGCGCAAGATGGTTCAACAGCACGGCCATCTGCGGTCGATCGGCGCCGTTAACCGGTTGAACGCTGGTGAAATAGCTCGGCGGCCAGGCTCCGGCGGCCCAATAGCTCCAGCCAATCCAGACTTCCCGGTTGTCGTCCATGAATTTGAGCATGGCGTCGAGCGCGGTGAGACAGGTCTGGTCCGCGCCGGCGCCGAACTCACCGAGGAAGCCGCGCTTCTTATGCTGGCGCAGCCAGTCGGTAAAAGCCTTGAGCGTGGTCACCCCGACCGTTTCGTTGCGGCATTCCGGATGGGTGCCCGAGTAATTCGAGTCGAGATATTGGTGGACTTCGTACACGTAATTGTCAGCCGGATCGACGATGCGAAGCATCGCCTCGGCGTTCGGCGTACCGTATCCGCGACTGAGCCAGCTATGCGCGCCGGTCCAGCCGTTACCGGGCACGAAGATGAGATTGTTCGCACCGTTGCGTCTGATCTGCGCGATGGCGGCATTGGCGGCCGCGAGCCAGGTTTCAGTGGCGAGTCCCTTCGGCTCGTTCATCAAGCCGAAGCCGACCTTTGCGTTGCCCTTGAAGTGCGGCGCGAGCCGTCCCCACAAGTCGGCGAGCGCATCGACCGGAGTTTCGGCACTGCCGATGACTTGCTGGCGATAATAGGCGTAGTTGTGAACGTCGAGGATGACGTAGAGTCCCTTGCCATTAGCATAGTGGACGACGTCGAGAAGGCGCTGAAACTCCGCGGCATCGAGATCGGCATTGAGTTGCGGCTGCAGCCGCTCCCACAGAAACGGCACGCGAATACTGTTCATGCCTTTAGCGGCGAAATAATCGATCGTCGCTTTGGCCGGATAGAAATAATCGCGGTTGGGAATCCCTGGAACTTTTCGACCATTGAATTCCGCGCCGGCGATGTTGACGCCCGTCAGATGAAGCGGCTCCGCGCCGTGTTGCGCTTGGGCAGGCGCAACCCATGACGAAGCGGCCATCGCGGCGATGGCGAAACAGCCCGCGGCAACATCGATCAACCTCTGAGAAAGTCTGCGTTCGTGCCGCAGTGAGTCTCTCCGTTCATAGACAGGAACAATCTAACACTTGACCGTTCATAGACAGGAGCAATCCAACATTTGATTGGCGCAGATCGGCTAATCTTCGGCGAGAAAATGTCAAAAGCGCGACATTGCTCTAGGCAAATATAACAACGCACGATTCTGAAACGTAATGCGGAGTTACGCGTTCAGTTCGTGGGGCTCCCTTCCAAATATGGTCAGCAATCACATGCAAATTGTTCATGTCGTGCGACAGTTCCATCCGGCCATAGGCGGACTGGAAACTGTCGTCAGGGAACTCGCTATGGCCCAACACGCGAAGGGCCATGACGTTCGCATCGTCACGCTGGATCGTATCTTCAACGCGCCGCGCGCGCATCGGTTGCCCCATTTCGAGAAAATGGATGGTTTGGAAATCGTGCGAGTCCCGTACTTCGGTTTCAAACGGTATCCGATTGCATTTTCAGCAATTCGTCACATTCGCGATGCCGACATCGTCCACGTCCACGGGATCGATTTTTTCTTCGACTATCTGGCATGGACCGCCCCGCTCCATCGACGCAAGCTCGTGGTTTCTACTCATGGTGGATTCTTTCACACGGGTTTCGCGGCGCGGCTGAAGCGGTTGTATTTCAACACCGTCACACGATTATCGCTAAGCTGGTACGCCGGCGTCGCGGCCGTGAGCACCGCGGACGATCAGTTGTTCAGAAAAATCCGGCACCAGGGTATTTGCCTGATCGAGAACGGCGTCGACGTCGACAAGTTTTCCGATGCGTCTTCGCACACACCCAAAAAGACCCTGCTGTCGATCGGCCGCCTGTCCAGCAATAAGCGCTTGGACAGCGTCATTCGCTTTCTCGCAGCCTTGTGCCGGCTCGATCCACAATGGTCGCTCCGTATCGCCGGCCGGCCTTGGGATGTTTCGCCAGCCGAGCTCCGTAACCTCGCGCAACGCGACGGCCTCAGCGACAAAGTCGAAATCATCGACACACCGGCGGATCCGAAAATCCGCGAAGTTATGGCCGATTGTTCCGCATTTATCAGCGCATCGTCTTACGAAGGGTTTGGGCTTGTCGTGGTCGAAGCGCTTTCGGCGGGACTCGTGCCGGTCGTCAGCCCAATTCCGCCGTTTCGGCATCTGGTCGACAAAACCGGCCTGGGCACTGTCGTCGATTTTGACGACGCGGACGCGGCGGCTCGAACATTCCTCGCCGACTGGACAAAGGGGTCGGCACATTACGACCGCAACCGACGTTCGGCGATGACGGCAGCATCCGCGTTCAGATGGCCGGCTGTCAGTGAAAAATACCAGGCGTTTTATGATTCGGTACTAGGAAAGAACGTCCGCTCGATTCTCGACGTACCGGTTCGGGTGGAAACCTCGTCGGAGGCGATCGAGTTTCTCGACCGGACTTTTGACCGTGGGACGCCGGAAATCGTCGTGTTCGCCAATGCAAATACCCTGAACGCAGCCGCAGCCGATGAACGCGTCCGCTCCATTCTCGACCAAGCAATCGTCTTCAATGACGGCATCGGAGTCGATATTGCGAGCCGCGTGCTGTTCGGAACGTCATTTCCGGAGAATCTGAACGGCACCGATTTTCTGCCGAATTATCTGCAGCATACCAAGAACCGCTACCGGATATTCCTGCTCGGCAGCAAACCGGGCATCGTCGACCGTGCGGCGGCCCGGATGTCGAAGCTGATGCCCCAGCACACAATTGTAGGCACGTGTCACGGATATATTCCACCTGAACAAATGGCGGCTGTTATCGCTCAGATACGACGATCCCGCGCCGACATATTGCTCGTCGGCATGGGCAATCCCGCCCAGGAACACTGGCTCAACGATCATTTGAAAGACACCGGCTGCCGCCTCGGCTTCGGAGTCGGCGCTCTTCTCGACTTTCTGGCCGACGTCGTCCCGCGCGCGCCACAGTGGGTCAGATCGGCCCGTGCCGAATGGGCGTATCGTTTGATGCGGGAACCGATGCGGCTCTGGCGACGCTACTTGGTCGAGATGCCGATCTTTCTGTTTCGTGTCTTCCAGCAGTGGGCTATGGGATCGCGCGTCGCAACCGCGACGCTGCAGTGAACCAGAGAGCGCTGCCGATATCCGCTGTTATGTCGCGCGCAATAAGCATGGGATTTCGTAGCCGCGTCCGCGATGCTTGGCTTTTCACGTATCGGTGGAAGGGCCGCATTTTCTTTGCCTTTGCCGACCAAGGCCTGTTCAGCGGCTCGAACTTCGTCCTCACCATCCTGTATGCGACGTGGCTGCCGATCGAGGAGTTCGGCCGCTACGTCGTGGTGTGGACCGTGGCGCTGTTCATCGAAGCCATTCAGACCTCGCTGGTCATCGACGCCTTGCCGGCGATTGTCAGCCGCTATGGCCGGCGCAACCGGCAACGCATCGATATCGCCGCCCTCTGGGTCGTCATCGCCTTCAGCATCGCGAGCAGCCTGTTGCTGGCCGGCGCGGCGGCCGCTTTATCAGGATGGTTTCCAAACTACGCCGGCCCGCTTTTCGTTCTCGCGCTCGTCAATCCGCTGCAGCGGCTGTATCTGTTTTTCCGCAGGCTTTGCTATATTCGCGACCGTCAGGCCGTCGCCGCGGCGGCGGCGCTCGTCTATGGCGTCGCTTCCTTTGCCGGCGTGTTCGCGCTCGCCTATTTCCACGCCATCTCGGTCGGCGCCGTGCTGACGCTGTCGGGGCTTGGATCGGCGGCGGCAATTCTCGTCATCATGTTGGCGGGCGTCGGCCGTTTGACCAAGATCCGACCGATAAACGTCACCTGGCTCGCCGCCCAGATCTGGAGTTCCAGCCGCTGGCTCGCTCCGGCCGCGGTGGTGTCGTGGGTCATCACCTGGGGCATGTTTCCGATCATCGCCGCCGTCAGCGGCTCGGCGGCGGCCGGTGTCGTCCGCGCGCTGCAAAACCTGCTGACCCCCGTTGTGCAGTTCAATGCGGCCTTGAATTTGGCGATTCTTCCCCGAGTGGCGGACAAGGTGGCCGACCACGGCGAGTCCTATGCGCGGAAATTCGCCATCCGCGCCACCGTGATCTTTACCGCAACCGTGTCGGCCTATTGCGCGCTGATCCTGGCCACCGCGCATATCATTCTGCCCGCGATCTATAAGAAGCCCGAAATCGCGGCGGCGGCATTCCTGCTCTGGCCGCTCGCACTTGCCATTATTTGCGAAGGAGCGCGTATCGCGTCGTCGATGTCGCTTCTGGCGATGCGGCGCGCGCGCATTGTATTTTTGGCACGTCTCGTCGCGCTCGCGGCCTTTGCGGTCACGGGGATCAGTCTGAGTTATTTCATGGGATATGTCGGCATCATGTGGGCCAATGCACTGGGAACCGCCGCCGGCACAGCGGTCGTTGTCAGTGCTGCACTCAAATACAGAGAACTGAAAGCGCCCCTTTAATGCACCGTCATTCCGACGAGCGCGCGTTCCAACTTAGCGACCGCGCCTTGCAATCTTTCGACGCGCTCTGCGAAAACATTGTCCTTGCTTAAATACGGCTGGCTTTTGCTTGCCGCGACGAGTGCCGCCGCGGCGCGGTCGGAGAATGTTCGATCGAACACCGCCGTCAATTTTTGCAGCTTGCTGGCCTGGCCGCTCGTGACCACCCGCTTGGGCATCGGACTGCCGCCCGATAGGCCGCCGTAGCGGCGATAAAAATCGTCGAGAATATCCTCGTCGCGATCGGACAGGCCATCCATGCCTTTGTCGCCGTCGACGGTGCGTATTTTGAAGTGCTTGAGCGCTTCCCATGCCGAACTCGCCGGCAGGGTCAGCGGCCGGTAGTCGAGATCGAGCGACTCCGTCCAATCGACCCACTTGAAAGGCAATATTGCCGGCGAGGATATAACCGGCACCCAGGGAATACGCAGCGTGTCCGCGACGATGGCGCCATGCATGGCTTCCGTCACCATGAGCCGCGCGCGGCTCATGTGGTCGAGGATCTTCTCGACCGGCCAATGCGCGTCGATATAGGTCAGGCCGACGTCCTTGGCGATGTCGGGCCAGCGGCTGTACAGCACCGAATTGTAGTGCGGCATGAACGCGATTTCGTGGCGCGGCACGGCTTTTGGCAGCAGCCCCGGCGTCGTCGCCAGGAGCGCGGCACTATCAGTGATGGCCGCCTGCGGCAAGCCGATCAGACTGGCCGTCAGCGGCCCGCGCACGGCAAGGATCGACCAGTCGGCGTTCGGCCAGCGCGACGGCAGCGGCCCGGTGCCGGCGCCGCTGCCAAGCACGAACACGCGCTTTGACTCGGTGGCCTGCTGCGAGAGGAATTCGTCGCGAAAAATCGACCCGACGCCGAGCAGCACGGCGTCATCGGCCTCAAAGCAGGCCGGGGAAAGCAGCTCCTTCCACAGCACGTCATTAAGGTCGTCGCCGAAATTTCCGTTCGGGCTTTGATAGTAGATGATCTTCATTGCCGCTGCGCACGCTCGCCTAGGGTATGATTGATCAGCCTTGCCGATCGAGGGGCAAAGATCACAAAGCAACGTTCCGCCGGCAACGGCTCGCTTTCGGTCACCTGCCGAAATTTGTTCTCGGTTGCTTGATAAACGAAGCGGGCGAAATCCTGAATTCCGAAGAACTTCAGGATGTCGGCATTTCTCGCGCCATAACGCGCCAACATGTCGTCGCCGTGAAGTTCAACGAACCAATGGCACCACCGTTGTAGTGTTTGGGTCGCGCCCTTGAGCGCTTCAATTTCGAAACCCTCGATGTCCATATAGACAAGATCCGGCGGGCCCTTGAGTTGCGACAGCTGGTCGATACTCAAGGCGTCAACGGCCTCGCTCACGAGTGCTTCGATCCCCTGCTTCGCCCGCGAATTGAAGCTCAGATCGGCATGCGCCTTGCCGATCGAACTGGAAGCAAGCCCGTGAACGACGTCGATATTATCGACGCCGTTGAGTTCGAGATTGCTCCGCGCGATTTCTACGTTGTGCCGGTTCGCCTCGACCGCAACGACCGACCCCTCGGGCACGACTTCGCGTGCCAGCAGCATCGCGTTAAGGCATTGATAAGCGCCGAGATCAAACACCCGGCCGGGCCGCGGTATCTGTCCGTGGGACAAGAATTCAATTTCCGGCGGCAACTCCCAGTCCTTGTCGTACCATTCGCCGGCGACGCGATCGTTGATATTCATGTGCAGACAATGGCGGCCGTAGCGGTGTGACACGACACGGCTGGAGAAAGTAGCGAGATCCATACGGTACTTCACCACCCGCAAGACATCGACAATGGGCTGCGGGAGGTACCGTTTTGCATAGATTTCCAATTGCATCGTCATACCCTGGTGATTTGGTTAGGAGGCCAGCCGGGATTCGTAAGCAGCAGACGCCGTAGGCGCGCTGGCAGCGTCGCGCCCACTGTCCGCTGAACTACTCAACAAATTCCGGTACAAATCGGCGTGCCGCTGCGCGATCGCGTCCCAGCGGAATCGTGACGCTGCCAATGCGCTCCGCTTCGCGGCCGCCTCACGCTGAGGGCCGTCCTGTTGCAGCCGTGTGAGCACCTGCATCGCCTCGGCCGGCGTTTTCGCCTCGAGCGTCGCGGATCGAACCCATTCTGGCGTAATCGGCGTATGTCGCGTGACCACGATAAGTCCGTTCACGATCGCGGCCGCCAAAGTGCCGCGCTTGGCGGAGGCCCCGTCCGGAAACGGCAGATAGGCGAAGGTCGATGCGGCAAGACGTTTGGCGACGGCCTCATTCGATAGGTCGATCGAGAGAAGCGCTTTGCAGGCTGATGCGCGCTGCAAGATTGCCTCGGCGTAGCGCCGATGCTGATCCGGGACGGCGCCGATCAGCTCGAAGGTGAGGTCATTCGGGGTCGCGCATGCGGTCTCGCAGAGATCGAGAAAGGCCTCGATGCCTTTATTCGGCGCGATCAATCCGAAATAGGAAACCCGGCCGAGGCGCCGCGTGGCACCCGCCGCAACGGGAATGTTGCTCGCGATCTCGATCGTCAGATCGATCCCATTTCGGGTTGGAAAGCGGTCTGCAAACAGCTCCCGCTCTTCGTCCGTGGTAAAAATCCGCGCGGCGCAACGCCGCGCGAACGGCGCGAACCAGGGACGACGATACCAGCGGAAGCTCGAATATTCGTGAAGCGTCACGACCACCGGTTTGCCGCGAACCTGCGACGGCAGCGCGCTGGGCGTGAACGAGCGTCCATATCCCGCCGTGGGATACTGAATATGGACAAGATCGCAGTCCGCTTCGTTGACGTGGCGGACCGCCCCGGCTGAGTACGGCCGCGACAGTCCGTCGTTCGCAAACCGCACGACGGCGATGTCATTCTGCTCCAATTCACAGCAGAGTCTCTCGGTGTAATCGCCGACGCCGCAGGCTTGCGGCGGCCAGGAACCACTGACCATCAAGGCAGTCGTCATCATTCACCACGCTTGCCGCACCCTGACCGAAGAAAGCTACGAACGCGCCGCCTGCTTGACGCCGGCATCGGCGTGATACGGCTTCAAATAGGCGGAACTCTGGTAGTAGTCGTAGCCGCGAAGCCGCCGCAGATCGACGCGCGTCAACACCGTCCCCAGAATGCGATCGCGGAGGGAAGAAAGCAGGCCAAGTGCGCGCATCACTAAATCTTCAGGCGTCCGATCCCATCCGACGGCCATGATAATCCCATCCGCAAGCTCCCCAAGTGCCCGGCCATCGACCAAGGGAATCAAGGGCGGTGCATCGACGATCACGATTTCATAGTGCCGGCGTAATTCACTCAGGATGGCGCTCATTCCGTCGGAGAACAGAAACTCGCTCATCGCCTCCAACTCGTGCGACATCGGCGCGGGCAACATCGAAAGACCGGTGATCTGATCGACCTGGATTGCCTGTTGCAGCGAGGCGCGACCCAGCGCGACGTCGAACAACCCGAGTTTTGCGTTCGGGCACAGCGACCGCGTCAATTCCGGGTTCCGCAAATCGCCCTCGACCAATAACGTCTTGATTCCCATCATCGCGTGCGACAGCGCCAGATTTGCCGCCAAAGTCGTTTTCCCCTCGCCGTCGATTGCCGACGTCACCATCACGATCTGCATGCGTCGCACGCGCGCAGCGCGCTGCACGCACAGACGCACGGCACGGACGGCCTCCGCGAAAAGGGAATTCGGCTCCTCGATAATGTAGCGCATGAGCGGAGGCTGCAGCGGCAACGGCAACATCTCCGCCATCTGCGGCCGATAACTAGCCAGCGCGCGCCGGCCGCGTTTGGCTATTCGCGACAGCTCCCGCAAGCCGATCAGCGGCATCGAGGTCACCGCCGGAAATCCGGAAATCGTCTCGATCTGCTCGAGAGTCTTCACCCGGCCGTCGAAGCGGTCGATAGCAACTGCCAGTAATGAGCCGAATGCCACGCCAAGGGGAAAGGCGAGCCCAATGAACAACAACGCCCTGGGAAATGACGGCTGGATCGGAACGCTGGCGCTGGTGACAATGCGCGCTTCCGGCAATTCGAAGCTTTCGCGCGCGGTCGCCTCTTTGTAGCGGCTCAGAAACGACTCGTAGAGCGTTCGGTTGGCGTCGGCTTCGCGTTGCAGTTCGCGCAGCCGCACTTCCGCCTGCCCGGATTCACCGGATACATTTTGCAAGGACTGGAGGCTACGCTGAAGCGACGCCTCCCGGGCGGCGGCGACGTCATAAGCGTGTTGCCGGCCCTGCAAAATTCGCTGCAGCTCATCGTTGATCAGTTTCTGGGTATCGCGCAATTGCGCCCGCGCTGCCGTCACCTGCGGATGCTGAGCGCCATAACGGCTCGACAGATCCGCTTCATTCTTGGCGAGATCGGCATATTGCGAGCGCAGCCGCGCGATCGTGTCCGACGCGAGCGCCTCGGATAGGGACCCGGGATCGCCCTTTTTCTGCACCACTTGGGCGACCTGGTCATATTTGGCGCGTGTTTCCGCGGCCTCGGCACGCGCTTCGATCAGCTTTGAATTGAGATCCGTGACTTGCTGAGCGTTGACGGTCGCGCCCTGGCTCAGGGTCAGGTTATGACTCGCACGATATTCTTCGACAGCTCTATCGGAGGAAACAACCCGCGACTTAAGATCGTCGAGCTGCTGATTGAGCCAGCCCGCGGCGGTTTTGTTCGCATCCGACTTGGAGCGCACCAGTTCCAGAAAATAGGCGTTCGCGACCGCGTTTGCGATCTGCGCCGCGCGCTCAGGGTCGTGAACGCTCACGTCGATGTCGACGAGATAACTGTTGCGTTCGCGCGTTGCCTTCAGACGCTTTTGCAGATTCGCGACCGCGCTCATGGTCGCTACATCCTGCCCACCATTGACGCGCGCGGGCGTCGAAAACAGACGTTTGATCGGATCGAAAACGCTTGCCTGCGGTATGAAGTCCGGGTCTTGCGTCAGCTTCAACTGTTCGACGACGCGCCGAAGCACGGCAATCGATTGCATCAGCTGCACCTGACTTTCGATTGCAGCATCGTCCGTCGCCGGATTTTGGGTCGTCGGCTGACTGGTATCCACGGTGATCACATTCGGACGCCGCGGATCGATCAGGACCGTCGCGGTAGCGGTGTAGACCGGCCGGACGATGAGAACGACGAGGACGGCGAGCCCCAGGAGAGCCGCCGTGCTCAGCGCGATAATGCCGAAGCGACGCTTCAAGATACGAGCGATTTCAGACAGCGTAATGCCGGCCGGCCGGCCGCCATTTGCGCCCAGGGGCGGTTCCTGCACGAGCGGAATCGCCTGATATTCAATAGTGCGCTGTAACACTGAGGCCCACCTCATGCTTGTCGTAACTGCCCAGCGGAGCACTACTGTCGCGCCGGACGTACTGATGTTGAGCGGAGATATAGCTGTAGCGATTGATCAGAAATCTGAGCTCGGTGAGGGTCGAATAGACCTTGTCGTCGCGAACCAGGCCAAAGAACTTGTCACGTTCATATGTCCCCGCGACCGAAAGCACGACGTTGCGACGCAACTCGTAGTCGGCGCCGAGTTGAAACGCATCTACACGAATACCGCCGGCGACAGTGTCGCTCGCCTGGGTGACGGCGCGGTCGGCCTTAAAATGAAGGTCGAGCATGCGGGTCACGCTCCAGTTCAACTGCGCGCGATAAGCAGGACCTGCGATTGTTCCGATGGTGGGATCGTCGAACCGTTGACTGCCATAGCCGGCGCCGATTTCGCCGCTCACGACATGCCCCAGTTGAACGTTCAAGCCCGTCAGCGAGCGATAGCCATCCGAACTCAAAGACTGGGTCGCTGTGCCACGTAAATTCCGACGATTGACCTCAAGCGCGGAAAACACGCCGAGATTACCCGAGAGCGCGTAATCGAGCCGTCCATGGGCGACATCGACGTGACCATCGCGGCTGTCCTGGTTGATGATCGAACCGTCTTGGGCGCGCGTCGAGCCATAGTTGTATGTATCGCGACGCAGCCCGAACGATCCCGCGAATCGACCAAATTTTTGCCAATAGGTAACGTCGCCCGTTGCGAAATTATACGGCGTCGGCTCCACCGCGCCTGTCGGCGAAGTCAGCGAGCCAACGCCTTCGTGCAACGACGCCACGCGAAAATTCGTCAGAATGGCGGCGTCTTGCCAAAGGTCGACGCGGCCGCGCGCGCGCAGATTCGCATCGGTTTCGTTCAGTCCCGAGAATTTCCGATAGTCGATCGACCTTACGCTGCCCTGCACGTCCAGTGAATGACGGTCCCACAGCGACGAAATGCCGAGCGATGGCTCGATTGTCGCCGCTAGATCGCCGCGCTTATCGCTGTTCGATGCAAACACATTGCTGTTGTAACGAGCGCCTGCCGTGAGCGAGGGACTGAACATCCACGGCCCAGCCCGAATGCCGACGCTTTCGTATCCTGGCTGCTGACGCGTTTTCACTGGATTGTCCTCCGGCTCGGCCGTGTCCGCCGGATTACGCATCGAAAGCTGGGCGAATGGAACCGGATCGAAGACATCCAGTGAACTCCATGGCGGCGTCACTGATGGACTGATGGGTGTAATGACTTGACTACGCGCCGGCGATGACACCGAAACGACAAGCGCTGTCGCGACGCACCACGCCGCTCTGTGCAGCAAGCACCGGTCAGTCTCATTGCTGCCACGAGATCCCTGTCGACGAATGACCCACCTCTGCTCCGAGAAAGTCCGGACTTTTGTTTTTAAATTGAACGCGGTCCGTTCCTTCCCAGTCCTCCCGCCGGCAAGCCATCGAACAGGCCACCGAAAACTCTTTCGGTGCCGCATCTCTAACGGCGGTACGCAAACATGGTTCCGCACTGCAGCAATAATCCACCGCAATGCGACATGCCGAACCTTCGTGACATTTGTGAGGAAGCGAAGTTCCCATCTTCGCGGCGGCGTCGACACGACAGCCGAAAAATGCGTCAACCTTGCCCAAACTTCGAGCGCCGTGCGCATTTGACGGTCAGAGGAATCGTTCGGGGATACGAATGTTATCACCCGGCGATATCGGCGGATCGGTTTCCAGCGAATGTGTCACTTCGCCAGCTGCCTGCGCTGGCCGAACATACGCTTTGCTTTCATCGGCGCGATACGTGTAACCGCCCGCCAATGCCACCGCATCACCGACAGTCAGGCCCGGCTTATACGGGAACTCGCCCGGCTTCTTAACTTCACCGCGAATATAAAACGCCGAGTAGCCGGTTATCTGAATGCTAACGCGCGCATCTTTGAGGATGCCGCTATTAAGTTGCGCCCTGACCTTGCTCTCGAGCTGTTCGACGGTAAGCCCGCTCGCTTTGACGCGCCCGGCGGCCGGAACAGAAACAAAGCCCGCGCTATCGACGACATAGTCACCGGTGATCGACGGCTCGTTGTACACTTGTATGCGCAATTGATCGTTGGTGCGCACCGTATAGGGGCCGGCCGGCACGCGCAGCGGCACGCGCGCTTCACCTTCTGCCGAATAGGCGGCGAGGCCGACTGGCCCGTTGTTACTGCATCCGGCAACCGCCAAAAGGTTTGCTAGACAAGCCGTCACAAGGACCAAGCGAAGCATAGATGGTCGCATCTTTGTCCCTCACGCACTGCACGCAACAATTTATCGAAATCGTAGTGGCCGAGATTTTAGCGGCTTTGTCCAACGAATTCGACTCTTAATCAAATTGCGCGCGCACCTGTACGCTTTGCCAAGGCAGTCAACACCGTACGCGGCATCTCGTTCCCACATCGGCTGCATATTTTTTAGAGCGCTCTAAGACGCCGACAATATCCGGCACGCCCGCGTGTGCGGCGGCACGTCTTTAGAAGAGGAGCCGGTAGATCGCGAACACAATTAACATCCAGACGAAACAATTCGCGGCCACGAGCCACATTCTTAGACAAGTGGGCGGGATCGAGCCGGCGAAGCACGCTGAATTCGCATGAGTCGCTAGCGGAAAGGGCCAGAACATGTGCACCGCCTCTCGAAACTGCCGCGCGCTTAACCATCCATTGCATCGTGATGACGCACGGCGTTCATTTTTGTTGTGGCGTTGAAACTTAATTTGATTGCCAAGGCGGCCCTGCAATCACAAGAGGCGACACGCTGCTTGCTACGATCGTCTCATGTCGTCGCACAGCGCTTGCCACACTTTCTCCAAGAAGGTCAGTGATGTTGACGGGGCCACGCTATCAACAGCACTTCCGGTAAGGGCGACTGTCAACCGGTCGGACGCGACACGCTGTTGAATAACAAGATCGCGAAGTGTGGCCAATACAGGGAACGCAGAAGGAGGGTCACACGACGTGGCAACTTACGCATTGGAGCGACCCATGGCGCCTGCTGCATCCCTGCCCTCCGCGCGAAACGATTTCACATCGCTTTGGTGGAGCGAGAAGACACTTTTCTCGCCGACCATAATATACGACAGTCGTCCGCGACGGCCGCGCCGACGGGTATACTACCTCTCTCACCGGGGCGCCCTCAGTGAACCCTCCCGCTCGCGCGCCAAACGATTTTTCGATGCTGCGTCCGCGAGCCTTGCTCTGATATTTTTCGCGCCGCTGTTCGTCGCGATTGCGCTCGCGATCAAATCGACGTCGGCCGGTCCGGTCTTCTTCACCCAGTACCGCTACGGCCACCGCAATCGTCGATTCCTGATCTACAAATTTCGCACCATGCATACCCATATGGCGGACCAGCTTGGTGTCAGGCAGACGGTGGCGGAAGACCCAAGGGTTACCGTCGTCGGGAAGATTTTGCGCAAGACCAGTCTCGACGAGTTGCCGCAACTGATCAACGTCGTTCTCGGCGACATGTCGCTGGTCGGCCCGCGCCCGCACGTGCCGGGAATGCAGGCCGCAAGCACGCTCTATGAAAGTCTGGTGCCGTATTACTTCCAGCGCCACACCATCCGGCCGGGAATAACCGGATTGGCGCAAGTGAGCGGCTGCCGGGGAAGCACCGCCAACGCGGACGCAGCTATTTCGCGGGTGGATTACGACCTCGAATATATCGAGCGGTGGTCGCTGTGGCTCGACATCAAGATCATCTGGTGGACGGTCAAGCGCGAGTTCTTTTTCGGCAACGGTGAATAACGCCTGCCGTTTCGGGCGGACGTGAATTAGGGCAACGGCAGGAGGCGAGACCATGAGCAACCGCGGCCCGGATGTCCCTGCACTCGAAGTGAAGCCGACGTCCGGACGGCGGCTCGTCGGCATCGAGGGGTTACGGGCCGCCGCAGCGCTGTCCGTGATGCTGGGCCATTTCCATCTTCATCTCGTGCCCAAAGAGATCGTTTCGCCGATTTTACGAACCGTGCTCAATGTCGCCGGCGAAGGCCTCACGCTATTCTTCGTGCTGTCGGGCTTCCTGCTTTTCGGGCCGTTCATGACCGCGGCCGCGCGCGGTGCGCCGTCCGGCATCGGACAGTATTTTCTGAACCGATTTTTGCGTATCTACCCGGCCTACGTGGTTATTTTCTTGATTGTGGCGCTGGGTTTGGGGCTGGCTTACACCAAAGCCGTTTCGGCGGGCGATCTCGGCGTGGAAAGTACCGGCGAGACGGTCGGCCGCATGACGGGCCTTGGGCCGATTGTCGCAAACCTGCTCCTTATCCACACGCTCATCCCCTCGACCATCAAGACCGGTCTCGGCGTGTCGTGGTCGCTGACGGCGGAAATCTGCTTTTACCTGCTTCTTCCGCTTCTCGCCATTATGACCGTGCGCCTGAGCCGCCGGTTCGGCTTGAATTCAGCCGCCGTCATCGTTTCGCTCGGGATGATCGTCGTCGGCTTGGCCTGCCGCGTTATTGGCGAGGCACAAGTGCACGGCGATGCCGCCGCGCAGTTTTACCAGCAATGGGGCGGCAACTGGTCAGCGGTCTATTTGCGAAGCATCCTCTGTCAGGCGGATTTGTTCGGCGTGGGAATGCTTGCCGTCGTCGTCTTTCGTTACAGCGGCGCGATCACCAGCGTTGCTACCCGCACCAATTTCCGGCGATCCCTTTATGGGGCGGCAGCCTTAGGTTTGGCGCTGACAAGAATCGAACACGAATTCGGCTTTGCCGTATTCTTCGCCGCCTTGTTGTTGATCGTCACCACCGAAACGAGCGCGTTACGGCCGCACAAGCTCGTTTCATTCCTGGAGTGGCATCCGGTTCGGCGGCTGGGCGTGATCTCTTACAGCTTTTACCTGTGGCACCTTCCGGTGATCTGGGGCGTCTATAAATGGCAGCTTCACGAGCAACGCCCGGATACACTCGTGTCCATAGCATTGGCCTACGCTCTGGTTCTTGCGGTTACGACCGGATTGGCCACCGTAACCTATTTGGCAATTGAACGTCCGGCCCTGCTCCTCAAAGCCAAACCAAATACCGTGCGCCGTGGGGTATCACTCGCCGTTCCCGGTGCGCGAGATGCTCTCCGCTAATCCATCCCTAAGTGTCCCACGAAGCTGCGCGACCAGCGTCCAACCGCGGAACTTGTTGACGCATCACGAACATCCAACGACGAAGGCGTAAAGCTCCAGCCGTCGAGGCGCCACATTTCTGTCATCGGATTGTTACACGTTCAAAGTTCCCGATGGTCAGGATCGCGCCGTTGTGTCTGCAGTAGAAACGCTGGTCAGTCGCATCTTACCGCCCGGGTGCAAAGTCGTGCCGGCGCGCTCTGTGCCCGACGCGCAACGATTTGTCGTCATTGCCGGGTTTGACGGTCCGCGCTGGATTGCGCCGCTGGCCTGGGCGTATTCAGAAAAAGTATTGCGCCAGTGGTCGCCGATTAATCAGGTGTCGCGCGCCAAATGGAACACCGCAATGCTCGCGCATCGCCTTGGTTGCCTCGATCGGATCCCCGGCACGACAACCGTCGGCATCGCCAATCTGGATCAGTCCTACTGGCACAAAATGGGATTGGCGCGCTCGGCAAACGTGGTTCCAACCGTTTATATCGCCAGGCCATCGACGACGCAAAAAGCGGTCGTGAGTCTGGTTTCGCCCGAGGACGGTAACGTCGATTGCGTCGTTAAGGTCGCGCTGGGCTCTCTGGCCTGGCCGTCAATCGAGCGAGACTATTCCAACCTGCAAACAATTGAACAGTTGTGTCCCGGGACGGCACCGCGACCTATCGGATTGTTCTCGCCGCGGGAGATGTCTTCACAAGAATGGATCGCCGGAGAAATCTGTTTGCGTCCGTCGGAGAAGACGACCCACGACTTTCTCAGGATGCTCTGGCAGCCCAAGCGAACGACGTTGCGCGACCTGGCGCAGCGCTTTCGTCACAGGTTCGATGCACTCCCGCGACGGGAGACCAGCAGCCAGTTCGAAAGAATGTTCGATTCGGTACGATGTGACGACCAAGTGCCTTCGGCTTTCTATCACGGCGATTTCGTGTCCTGGAATCTGATCAATCAGGGCGATGGTCGCTCCCGGGCGATCGATTGGGAGTTCGGCGACTGCGACGGCGCGCCGCTATTGGACCTCTTTCATTTCCTTCTCCGCTTTCCGCTCGCAGCGGGAACGCTGAACTCATATCAAGCGGCGGCAAAGCTCACGCTTGGCGCGCACCGCGGATTGGTTAATTCGATTTTGGATCGGCTGGGAGCGTCGTACAGCTACGCCGAGAACGCCCTGACATTGAGCTTCATTGCGCTCTATTTAACCCGCTTCGATCAGATATGCGCGGTCGAGCGGATTCAGCCGCAACTGCGCGCCGTTGCCGAGACATTTGATACTAGCCACTCCGCAACACTGGCGCCCAGTTTGCACTAGAGCGGTCCGGCGTCAAAGCCGGTTGGCGGCGCGGCGCTGCTCGTAAGCCTGAAGCTGCGTGAAGACGAAGCGGTGCAACACCGGATCGATGCTGTGCGCCTCGGCGCGCTCCAACATATAGCCGATGACGTGATCGGCTTCGATCGGGCCGTGCCGTTCGATGTCGCGCAGCATCGACGCCGCGTTGGTCGACGTGACGGTCGAGATATATTGCCGGAATTCGTCCATGAACTTGGGCGAAAGTTCAAAGCCTTCAGCGCGCGCGATGTCGGCGTTGCGTTCGAAGAACATAGTCATCAAGGCGATGCCGTGACGTGTACGCGCGATTTCGCCGATGTTGGCGCGCATCGCGGCGGTCATTCCGGAGGCCGTGGCCAGATGGACCAGCTTCTCCCACATCATCTGCATGATCTCGGGCGTTGCGGTGGCGACGGCCGATGTCTTGTCGAAGGCGGCTTTCAGCGCCAGCACGCGGGGGCTGAGCGTGCCATCCTGCTCACCGAACGTGATGAAACGCCAGTCGTTGAGGTGCTTGATCGTGCCGTCCGGCGCCAGAGTGGACGCGATCCTGGCAACACCGCCAAGCACTCTGTCGCGGCCGAACCTCGCATTGAGGATATCGATGTGCGCGACGCCGTTCAGCAGCGGCAGAACGGCGCTGTGGTCGCCAACCGCTCCTTCAATGGCCTCGATAGCCGACGGCAGATCGTAAGCCTTACAAGTCAGCAGGACGATGTCGAACGTGCCGCTGAGCTCGGCGGCCGTGAGTGCTTTCACTGGCGCAGCGAAATTGCCAAACTGGCTATCGATGCGCAGTCCATGCTCGGTCAGATTCTTCTTGCGCGCGTCGCGGACCAGAAAGGTGACATCGGCGCCGCCTTCGACGAGCCGTCCGGCAAAATAGCCGCCGACCGCGCCGGCGCCCAGGCAAAGAATACGCATGTGTTTCTCGGTTTGAAGAAAGGGAGGTGGGAAGGAACCGGTAAGGCTGCCCAGGATAGATGCGTCGCCGCCATTAGGCTAGCGACCGCGTCGTGTCGTCAAACAGCTCCTCGACGCTGAAGCGGCACGGAATCAGCTTCTGATCGAAGGCAATGTCGATGATCGCCTGGAGTGCCGGGCGGTTTGCTTCGACGCCAAATTGCAATTGTGCCGCATTCTTGTTGCCGGCGCGAACGGCGATATCGCGGCCCTCCTTGAATATCCGGAAGACTTCGCGCACCACGTCGGGCCGCGTCCGCGACAATTCGCTTCGGATCACCAGCATGTGGTTGATCGGATTACCGTGCTTCTCGGCCCAGGTCGCGGCCGCCTTCTCGACGTCGGGAATCAACAGCCTGAGCCTGGGATCGGGCAGCTTGTCGCCGACCACGGCCGCATCGAGTTCGCCGTCGAGCAGCATCTGCGCCATGTCCTTGCCGGCGGGCGCGCGTTCCATCGTCGGTGGATCGGTGTATTCAGCCACGTGCGGGTCTTCGAACGTCACCCAATGAACTTTATCCAGATCCAGCCCATACTGCGCTTGCAGAATGCCGCGCACCCAAACGCCCGTCGTGACGCTGTAGGCGCGGATGCCGACACGCTTGCCAGCGAGGCCGCCCGGCGTCAGTTCGCCGCGCTCCGGATTATAGGCAAGCGTATGATGCTGGCTGCGCGCCACGACCAGCACCGGCATCAGAACATATGGCTTATCGTAGGCCTTGGCCTGCAAAAAGGTCGCGATCGCGAGTTCGCCGAGGTCGAACTTCGCTTCGCGAACCAGCGGTTTGAAACCTTTGTTCGCAACCTTGAAATCGGCGAATTCGAAATCCACCAGATCGGAAGGCACCTTGCCCTCCTTGATCGGCAGCGTGTTCGGGTAGCTGCCGAGGAGCGTGAGCAGTTTCACTTTGCCGGACATCGACTGAACCTCTTTGAATTTATGTTTCCTAGGCCGACAGGCCAGCGGCCTTGAGACGCGCACCCAAGCGCGGATAAACGCGTAGCGCGTTGCCCGAGAAGATACTCGCCTTATCGGCCGCGCTGAGCCACGACACCTTGTCGACGTATTTTTTGGTGTCGTCGAATTCGTGGCCGGTCATCGGGTCGATGCCGCGCACGGCACCGACCATTTCCGAGGCGAACAAGATGTTCTCGATCGGGATCACTTTGGTCAGCAATTCAATGCCGGGCAGATGATAGACGCAGGTGTCGAAGAACACGTTCTTCAGCAGATGTTCTTTCAGTTCCGGCTTGCCGTTGTTGAGGGCCAGCCCGCGATAACGGCCCCAATGATAGGGCACTGCGCCGCCGCCATGGGGGATGATGAATTTCAACGTCGGGAAATCCTTGAACAGGTCCGCCGTAATGAGCTGCATAAAGGCAGTGGTGTCGCCGTTGATGTAATGCGCCCCGGTGCCGTGCACACAGGCGTTGCACGAGGCGCTGACATGGATCATCGCCGGCACGTCAAGTTCGACCATCTTCTCGTAGAGCGGATACCATTCGCGGTCGGCGAGTGACTTGGTCTTCCAGTAGCCGCCGGACGGATCGGGATTGAGGTTGCAGCCGACGAAGCCGAGCTGGGTGACGCAGCGCTCAAGCTCATCGACGCATTTGTCCGGCGCAACGCCGGGCGACTGCGGCAGCTGGCAGACGCCGATGAAATTGCGAGGGTACAGCGTACAAACGCGATGGATCAGATCGTTGCAGAGGCGCGACCATTCGATGCTGGTCTCCAGGTCGCCGATGTGGTGGCCCATACCGGCGGCGCGCGGCGAGAAGATCGTCAGATCGGTGCCGCGCTCGCGCTGAAATTTGAGCTGAGCGCCCTCGAGGCTTTCGCGAATTTGATCGTCGGTAATCTTGAGGTCGCCCGGCGCGAGATGCTGATGCTTGCTTGCCGCTTCGGTCTGCTTCTTGCGGAAGTCGTGAAGCTGTTGCGGCTCGGTGGTGTAGTGGCCGTGGCAGTCGATGATCATGGCACCAGTCCTGTGAAACTTGAAATGTCGAAACCTTGGGCAGCCCGCGCTCAGCCGCCGAGAATGTCTCGCGTCTCCGCGAACATATCGTCGACCGAAACCCGATTGGGGATGAGTTTTTGCTGATACGCGTATTCGGCAATTAACTTCAAGCTCACCCGGTTGGCTTCGATGCCGAACGGCAGCGGGTCGGGATTGGGCGGCGCCCCGGCGGCACGCTTACCTTCCAGCAGAACACGATAGACTTCGCGCGCGGTCTCCGGGTCGGCCTTCACGTCGGCGGTCCGCATCACCATGAGATGGTTGATCGGCACCGCTTTGTGCTTGGCATACCAAAGCTTGGCCTCGGCTTGCGGATCGCCGAACAGCGGCTTCGCCCGCGGGTCATCCGAGGTTTCGCCGAGAACGGCATCCAACTCTCCCTCAAGAAGCATCGGCACAATCTTCTGGCCCTCGGGCGCGCGCTTTGTCGTGTCCTTGTATTCCGCCACATGCGGGTCTTCGAACGTCACCCATTCGATGCTGTCGAGGTCGACATTATAGTCATTGGCAAGAATGCCGCGGATCCAGGCGCCCGTCGTCGTCGTAAAAGAGCGGATGCCGACGCGTTTACCGTTGAGATCGGACGGCTTCATCGCGCCGTTCGCCGCGTTGTAAATCGCGAAAGGATGCTGAAAACGCCCGATCATCGCCGCCGGCAAAAGCGCCAACGGTTTTCCGTGCGCCTTGGCAATCAAATAAGTGACGACCGCCATCTCCGAGACGTCGTAGCGATCTTCCCGGATCATGCCCTTGAAGCCATCCCATACCGGAACGATCTCGGTGAAGTCGAAGGCAATGCGATCCGATGCCACCGCGCCGGATTTCAACGGCGCGGTGTGCGGATAGGTCCCGATCAGCGTCTTGAGCGTCTTGCGGGTGGGCATCGGCAGCGATCAGTCCTTCAGGCTCGGGTACAGCACCTGCGCCGTCTTGCCGAAGATCCAATCCTGGTCGCTCGCCTTGGCGAACGAGAAGGCTTTTTGCGCGTGACCGAGAATTTCTTTCATGGTGCCGAGTGAGTTCGGGAAGTTGGAGCCCCAGGCAATGCGGTCGGCGCCGAAGGCGTCGACCATCTTGCCGAAGAAACTCGCCGGATCGCCTTTGCCCCAAGATTTCGGCTGCACGTTGATCGGCGTGATCTTGAGGTAAACCTGCTTGTATTTCGCCAGCGCGACAAATTCATCGGCGCTCTTGTAGGGAGGACCATCGGCGGGCGACGAGCGCGACAGATGATCGAGGATCATCGTCACCTTGGGGAATTTGTCCATGATTCCGTGCAGCAGTGGGATGCCTTCCAGCTTCATCTGCATGCAGACCGGGATATTCGTGGCCGCCGCATGCTCCCAGAACGGGTAGGACTTCGGATCTGCGAAAAAGGTGGCCTGATCGGGCAACGTGCTGCCCGTGGTGAACAGGCGCATTCCGGTGCAGCCGCGCGTCAGCCAGTAGTCGAAGGTCTTCACGGCGTCCGGCGCGGTCACGTCGATCGAATAGACACCGGTGAACCGTGACGGCACAGCCTTTACCGCGTCAGCGACATAGCTGTTGTCGTAGCCGTAAGCGGTCGATGAATGCACGATGGCCGCCTTGGCCACGCCCGCCTCGTCCATCGCCCGGAGCAGATCGTCGTAGGTCGTGGGACGCTCGCTCGACCAAGACGACTGGGTGCCGCCGAGCGGGTCGAGCGGATAGGCCTTGGTGTCGGGCGAGACGATGTGCGGATGAATATCGATGATGGACGACATGGTAGGCACTCACTTGCGTTTGAATGGCGGGATTACGGATCGATGTCGACAAAAACCTGATCGAGCTGCGGCCGTGACGGGATCAGCTTCTGCTGCAGCGCGTAGGTGACCAGGGCGTCGATGCTGGGGCGGTTCGCGGCCATACCATAGGGCAACGGGTCGCTCATCAGCGAGAAGAAACCGCGATAGCGCTTGTCTTCCGGACTGTCGCCGCGGCCGAGCTTGAGGCCTTCGAGATAAGGCTTCTTTGCCGCGGCGAATGCATTCATCAACGAACGCGCCAGCCAAGGATGGCGTTTGATATGTTCATCCTTCACGACGATGAGCCCGTGGATCGGATAGATGCCGGTGCGGCGGAACCAGTCGAATTCGACCTGCTCTACGTTAGCGAGAAGCTCCGGATAGGTTCCCGCGTCTCCACCCGTCGGTGCGTTCATGTCCCAGTTGCCGATCGGCGGACCGGCGCGACCGACACCGGCCGGACCGGTGAAGCCGGCCTGGATCTCGCCCGACGCCATCATGCTCTGCAGCGACTTGCCTTCCGGGGCATGGATGACGTTGGGGGGCAACTTGAGCGACGTGACGTGCTCTTCGTCATCGACGACCCAGGTGACTTTCGATGAGTCGAGACCGTATTCGTTGACGAAAATGCCGCGCGTCCATACGCCGGTCGTGACCGAATAGGCGCGGACGCCGACCTTCTTGCCTTCAAGATCCTTGGGCGTTCTGATGTTGGCGTCCGGCCGCACGACGAAGCCGCCGTGATGGAAGCGGCGCATGATGAAGATCGGCAGCGCGATATAGGGCGCACCCAGGGCGCGCGCGATCATGTAAGTGGTCGGCGCCATTTCGCAGATGTCGAACTCGAGGTCCCGCACCATGCGGCGGAACGCCTGGATGATCGGCTTTACCTCGATCATATCGGCATCGACACCCTCGATTGGAATGCTGCCGTCCTTGACGGCGGCGGTGTGGCCATAGGTGCCGATGGCGATCTTCAGCCGCGGCCGGTCGGCGCCGGCCGGCACTTTGCTGCTTTTTTCCTGAACGTTCACGCTCGAGCCTTTCTGCAACGCGGGGACTATTGCTTTGGAATGCCGGCTTTGTCGATGACGACGGCCCATTTCTTGATTTCATGCGCCATGCGCTCGCGCATTTGCTCGGGCGTGCCGATCATCGGCTCCATGCCGAGCTCGGCCATCCGGGCTTTGACGTCGGGCATGGCCAGCACGGTGTTCACTTCCTCATTTATTTTCTTGACGATGGCCGGAGAAATGCCGGCCGGCGCTTGCAACGCATTCCAGCTCGTCACCAGGTATTCCGGATAGCCGCTGTCCTTGACCGTCGGCACACCCGGCAGCGCGGCATTCGGGTGTTCGCCGGATGTGGCGATGATCTTGAGTTGCTTGCCTTCGATCGTCGGCCGGAACGCTGCGAAGAAGTCGAAGCCGACATCGATATCGCCGCGAATGATCGCCGTGACCAGATCAGGTGTGGTTCTGAAAATGACGACGGCGGCATCCGCGCCGGTGAGCAATTTGAACAACTCCGCCGAAAGGTTCTGGGTGCTGCCGGTGGCAACGGTGCCGAAATTCATCTTGCCAGGATTTGCCTTCGCGTAGGCGACGACTTTCTGCACCGAGTCGAGCGGCGAGTCCGCCTTGGTCGCCAGCAGCATGTCGAACTGCGCCAAGGCCGTGACCGGCGCGAAATCGGTCAAGACGTTGTACGGCAGCGCCTTGAACAACGTCTGGCTGATCGCAGTGCCGTTGCCGCCGAGATAGAAAGTATAGCCATCGGGAGGATAGGACAACGTAGCCTTGGCGGCGACAATGCCGCCCGCCCCCGGACGGTTGTCGACGATGAAGTTCTGTCCCATCCGCTCGGTGAGCTTTTGGGCGACAAGCCGCGTCGTGACGTCGGCAACGCCGCCGGCGCCATAGGGCAAAATGATCCGGACCGGTTTTTCCGGATATTTCGATTGCGCGCTCGCGATACCCGGGCTGCCGGCGACAGACGCAATCGCCAAAGCAACCGACAAGCCGGCCCACAGGCGTGCGCTGAATCTGTGCAACATCGCTTCCTCCCGCGACCTTCTTTTCCGGCGGTGACCGGGGATCTTAATGATCGTGAAGCCGCTGTCGGGCATTGAGCGAAATCGGCGTATCCAAGTCCATTCCGATTAGGCTCATGGTTTGATATGAAAAACGTCATGGCGGCGGAAGGGAACGCTGCAATGCACTATTTCGCTCATAAATTCAGGCTGAAACGCCGATATCGGGAACATATCCAATGATCGATTTTCGGCTGTTACGGCACTTTTGGTACTTCCTGGCGGTTGCCGAGGAGCGCCACTTCGGCAAGGCGGCCAAGCGCCTCGGGATGTCGCAACCGCCGCTGAGCCAGCAGATCCAGGTGTTGGAGCAGTCGCTGGGCGTCAAGCTGTTCGAGCGCTCGCGACAGGGCGTGCGATTGACCAAGGAGGGCGGCGAAATCCTCGGGCCGGTGCAGCGCTTCATGGAGCACGCGCAGCGGCTGCAAGTGGAAGTCCTGGACGCCCGCCAGGGCCGCGACACGTCGGTGTCGATCGGCGCGGTCAACGCCGCAATCTTCGACATCATGCCGCGGCTGACGCGCATCGCAAAGCAGCGCTACCCGCATTTGTCGCTTTCGCTGTCGGAGATGGACAGCGCCAGCGCTCTTTCCGCGGTACAAAATGGCGCCATCGATATCGCCCTGGCGCGCTTCGATCAGCCGGTCAGCGCGCTCGAGATACGGCCCATCGTCAAGGATCACCTGGTCGTCGTGCTGCCGATCGATCACCGCCTCACCAGGCACGATCGCGTCGCGCTGGCGGAGCTTGCAGACGAAAGCCTGGTGCTGTCGCCGCGGCGCGTCAGTCCGAGCTTTTTCGACCAAGTCGTCAGCGCATGCCGGGACGTCGGATTTTCACCGCGCGTCGTCTACGAGGTCAGGTCGGTGGTCTCCCAAATCGCCTTCGTCGGCTGCGGCGATGCGGTCGGGATGGTGCCGAGCCGATCGATGCGGTTCGGCGGCGGCGACGTCGTGTTCAGGCCGCTGGTCGAAAAAATCGAGGTCGTCACCATCGCGGCGGCCTGGGATCCGACGCGAAGGAAGGATGTCGTCCCCTCGATTGTCGAAATCGCCATCGACTTAGGGACTGAGATGGAGAAGATACGGCCTGTTGGCTAGACACAGGTGGCAGCGGCAAACACATGGCCGGCCACTAGCGCATG
>Ga0193699_10000148_pt1 | contig 32646 bp, 36 predicted proteins | sample L3c2metaG_FD_160095 | JGI IMG/M metagenome (GOLD analysis project Ga0193699, IMG submission 160095) | Soil microbial communities from a riparian zone of the East river system, Colorado, United States - L3c2 | ecosystem: Environmental > Terrestrial > Soil > Riparian zone | place: USA: East...
GGGGATGACGCGCCCGATCAGGTTCTGCGCGTTGTCGATGAAGACTCCGGCAGGAGCGCCCGATGCGAGGCGAATAATCCGCCCGCCTTCCGGATCGGCCGTCCCAGCCGAGACGCGTGCGACCTCCATCGCCCTGGCGTTGGCGAGGAGAGCGTGTCCGTCGACGCGCGTAATCGCGACCGGGTTGTTGGGAAACGCGCGCGAAAGCGCCTCATTGGTCGGGAAGTCCTTGCTCTGCCAGCGGTTCTGATCCCAGCCTCGGCCGACGATCCATTCTCCTGGCTTCACATCCTTCGACCACGCCTTGACGCGTTCGATTACTTCGTCGTATGAGGTCGAGCCGGCTACGTTGACGCGACGCAACATGTTGCCGAGGCCGAGCAGGTGAGCGTGCGCATCGACGAATCCCGGCAGAACCGTCGCACCGTGCAGGTCGATCACGCTCGTTGATGCCTTTGCGAGCGCCCGGGCCTCGATATCTGATCCGACAAAGAGCACGCGGCCGCCGCGAACGGCCAGCGCGGATGTGAAGGGCCGGGTATTGTCGACTGTGTAGATCTTTCCGTTGACGAGGACTAGATCAGCGGACGATTGCGCTCCGAGCACGGCGGGTGCGAGCATGGCGAGTGCAACGTAGGTTGTGAGTTGTCTCATGCGCCGGAGTTTGTCGTTTGAACCCTCTCGACACAAGGATATCGCGGCTTTGAAGTTCTCCGTTAAGCATGTCGCGATGCCGCTGGTGCTAGCCGGTTGCGCGCATTTTCCGTCGACGCCGGAAGGATCCGCGGACTACTGGGGATTCACCGGACCATGGGACAAACGCAGCGACGTTTCGGTCGAGCGGCACGGGAGTAGTCTCGCGCGGGTCATTACCGGTTGGATCGCGCTCGACACGACCAGCTTTCTTCCGGTCCAGCTGTACGGCGACAGCGTGGGCAAGGAGCCGGCGCTGGCCGCGCGGGCAATGGCGCTCATCACATCGTATAACGGAAACCGCTTTCATCCGGAGATAATTCGCGGACTCGGCGGCAACGCGCAGGCGACGAGCGTCACGGCCAGCGCGATCGCATCGCTGGTGGATTCCAGCCGCTACCGCGGGGTCGTAATCGACTTTGAGGGAATGACGCCGCGCGATCTCGACCAGCTTCTCGCTTTCACGCGCGCCGTCGCTGACTCGGTGCGGGCCCACGGGGTAAACACCGTCGTCATTGCCGTTCCCGCCGGGGACACGGCGGCATATCCCGCCGCGCTCCTTCTCCAGTCCGCCGATCTCATCATGCCGATGCTGTACGATCAGCACTGGAGCGCCTCTCCGCCCGGCCCGATCGCGTCCCCCGAATGGGTGACGCGCAATCTCGGCACACGAGTCGCCGAAGTCGGCGCGGCAAGAATTGTTGCCGCGTTTCCGCTGTACGGTTACCGGTGGCGAAAGACCGCGGAGACCGAGGTCATCAGCTTCGACGACGCGCGCAGGCTGACGACGATGACGAACACGTCGCTAGTGCGAGACAATGCTTCGGCGACGCTCCACGCAACTTCGCCCGAGGGGTGGGATTTGTGGATCAGTGACCGCGTGCTGCTCGAGACGCTCGTGCGCGAAGCCAGACAGCTGGGCGTGCGGACGTTCGCGCTGTGGCGGCTCGGACTGGAAGATCAAGCGGTCTGGGATTTTATCGATCCACAGCAACCGCGACCCTAGACTACCAGTATCTCCTTCTGGTAGTCCGACGGCGTGATCAGCACTCCATCCGCGCCGATGAAGCCATTCACTTCGCTCCGCATGCCGACATCGCCAGGCAGGTAGATCCCAGGCTCGATCGAGAAGCCGACGCCGGGAATGAGCTCGCGTTCTTCCCGGGTCTCGAGATTGTCGATGTGCGGGCCGGAGCCATGGAGGTCGCGCGGATCGATCGAATGTCCAGTGCGGTGAATGAAGCGTTCACCAAACCCACGTTTGGTGATCACAGCCCTCGCTGCATCGTCGACCTCGCCGCCGCGCACGGGTTTGTGCGCGTCGAGACGCTCGCGCAGAAGCGAGATCGCCGCGTCCCGCGCATCCCTCACAGCCAGCCAGATTTTCGTGTCCCGCTCGCTCGGCGCGCCCAGGGATCCCATCCAGGTCTGGTCGGCGAAGACGCCATTCTTCTCGCGTGCCCACAGATCGATGAGCAGGATGTCGCCGCGATTGATGGTCGCGGAGCTCGCGGCTGTCGGCTCATAGTGCGGATTGGCAGCGTTCGGACCGATCGCGACGATCGGACCGTGATCCGTCTCGAGCCCGCCCGACTCGAAGCGCTCCCGGATCCATTTCTGGAGGGCGTACTCCGTGAGCGGAGAAGCGCTGTCGGCTCGACTGCCGGCGAGCCGGATCGCCTGCTGGCCGATCGTCGATACCGCGCGGGCCGCTCTCTCGTGGGATGCGCGCTGATCGTCACTCCACACCGCGTAGAATTTGGACACGAGATCGGCCGACGTCACAACCGTCGCGCCCGCGTTCCGCACCATCTCGATCACGCCTGCGGGAACGCGATCGAGATATGGCACGGCATCGCCGGGGGAATACTCCATCGCCACGCGTTTGCCCTTCACGAGTCCCGCCAGGAGTGACTCCAGCGTGCGCCAGCTGCTGTACGTCTCCTTTCCCCACTTGGACGGCCACTCGAGCCACGGGCCCTGCTCGATCGCGTGAGTGAGTGCGACCGGTGGACCGCTGCGCGGGATGTAGACGAAGAACCGCCGCGTGGTCATTCCCGGCAGCTCCAGCATGCCTACCGCGACCGGGTTCAGCCCGTGGAAATCGTAGAGAAGCCAGCCATCGAGCCCGGCTTTGTCGAGCGCTGACTGAAGCGGCGCGAGCGAATCAGGCTGGAGCACCCGCGCTCCTACTGCGAGGTCTTGACCGCGCGCCAATCGGCGCGCCACTCGCAGATGTCTTCGCCCTTCTCCCGGCAGCGAACGTGGTCGATCATGCCTCCACCGTTCACCAGCAGCTTCAGCAGCTCGCGCAAGGCGGACTCGTAGTACAGACAGCCGATCGCGCGCGGGGCCGCTTCGAATGTCACCGATTCCTTGACGCCGAACACGATCGAGGCGCCGACGCGGCGAACGGAAGCTCCGAAGTATTTCTCTCCCGCCTTTTTCACTTGCCGGAACGCGAGGGGCCGGGCAAGGAATCCGGGAAGCAGGTGGATGATCTGACGCCTCGTTGCGGAGATCATCTCGTAGATCCGATCCGCGACGATCTTACCGGCGCGAACGAATATTCCCTCCGCGTCCGAGCGCCGCCCGATGAGGCGCGCGATTCCGATCGCCTCGTCGATGGCAATCTGCTGATTGCGCTTCATCGCTTCCTTGTAGCGACGGATCTGCGCGATCACCGTGTCGCTCAGGCCCAGTCGCTTGTTGCGGTGCTCCTGCACGTACTCGACGTCGACGTCCTCGCCTTCGGGGATGTCGACCGAGCGCACTGCTTCGAGGAGACTGAGCGGGACTATCGCGTTTACGGTACCGGCCATTTAGTTCGTAGGGGAGAGCGCAAGCTAACCGCCGCCCGAATCGCCTTCAAGCAGGAAGTCGAGTGCTTCCGCGATTCATTTCGATTGACGAGGTCTCATCCGCTGAAAGAAATGCTCACCCGGGCGATCGCCGGCGTTGTGCTCGCCGTCGCCGCTACAATCATTGCGCGTCGCGCGCACACACTTTCCAAAACTGGCGCCGCGATGAGCGCGGTCGTGGGGGCGCTCGCCATCGCGGCCGGATGGAGCTGGGGATTTCTACTGCTGTCGGTCTTCATTAGCGCCAGCGCCCTCTCGAAGCTGGGAGAGCGTAAGAAGGCGACGCTTCTGGGCCCCGTCGTGCAAAAGGGTGATGAGCGTGATGCCGGACAGGTGTTGGCGAACGGCGGCATCTACGCAGCGGCCGCCCTCGGTTACATCATCTTGCCGTCGCCGGTGTGGCAGGCTGTGGGCGTAGGCGCACTCGCGGCGGCGGCGGCTGACACTTGGGCGACCGAAATCGGCACACTCTTCGGCGGCGAGCCGATCTCGATAGTCTCCGGAAAGAGAGTGCCGCCTGGAACTTCCGGCGGAGTGACGCTGGTCGGCACGCTGGCGGCGGCCGGAGGCGCGATCTTCGTCGCGGCCGCGGCGTCGCTGGCCAACTGGCCCGTTCCGCTCGCCGCCGCGGCTGTGGGCGGAATCGCGGGCGCACTGACAGATTCCGTTCTGGGAGCCACAGTACAAGCTCGCCGCTGGTGCGAGGTGTGCGGGAAGTCGACGGAACGTCTCGTGCACGATTGTGGTACTCCCACTCGGCACGCCGGTGGGATCGTCGGCTTCGACAACGATGCGGTGAATGCCGTCTGCTCGGGCGTCGGGGCGTTGATAGCTTTACTTCTCTCGTAGACGACGCGAGCAATCGAGAAGGTGGAGGTCATGCAAGGCAGCAGTGTTGGCAGCGATGGCGGGGCACGCGTGCTCCTCGTGAGCACGAACCGCGAGCGACAACCATATCCGGTCGTACCCAACGGCCTTGCGTGCGTCGCCTCCGCGCTGGATGCGGCCGGACACAAGGTCCGTTTTCTGGATCTCTGTTTTGCCCGAGATCCCGCCGCGGCGGCCCGCGAGGCGGCGCGCAGCTTTCGTCCTGACATCATCGGTGTCTCCGTTCGAAACATCGACAACAGCGATGCGATCGCGCTCCGCCACTATACTCCCGAAGCGCGCGGAATCCTCCAGTCGCTGCGCGCGGCGGCACCCGATGCGAGAGTTATCGCCGGCGGCGCCGCGTTCGGCGTCGCTCCTGAAGCGCTCTTTCGGGATCTGGGCGTGGATTACGCAGTGGCGGGCGACGGCGAACGGGCGAGCGTCGCGCTCATCAACGCGTTGACGTCGGGAGAAGCGATCGAAGCGCTGCCGGGTCTCGTGCGCGACCGGGATGGGACCGTCGTGTTCACTCCTCCAGGTGAGGATGCGGATCTCGATTCCCTGCCGTCGCCCGCGCTTCACCGCTGGATCGACCTCGCGCGGTACCAGCGGCACGGCGCGACAATTCCCATCCAGACCAAACGCGGGTGCGTTTACAAGTGCGTGTACTGCACCTACAGAAACGTCGAGGGTTGGGGATATCGGACGCGCGATCCGGAGCTCGTGGCCGACGAGATCGAAGAGCTGAAAGCCAAAGCCGGCGTTCGTCACTTCGACTTCGTCGATTCGACGTTCAACTCGCCTCCGGGGCACGCAATCCAGACCTGCGAAGCGATCACGCGCCGTAAGCTCGGAGTCCAGCTCGACACGACGAACTTCACGCCCGCTACGGCATCGTCGGAGCTGTTGCGGGCGATGAAGACCGCGGGCTTCCGATCACTGGGAATCACCGCCGAGAGTGCGAGCGACGACGTGCTGGAAAGGCTGGAGAAGGGATTCAACGCCGCGAAAGTGCGCGAAGTCGCCGAGCGCGTCGAGAAGCACGGGATCAAGACGCTCTGGATTTTTCTCGTGGGCGGACCGGGCGAAACCCCGAGAACTCTCGAGGAGACGCTGTCGTTCGCAGCCTGGCGTCTGCAGAGAGGCGATGCGGTGTATCTCACTGTCGGCCTCCGCATCTACCCGGGAACGACGCTGCACCGCATTGCGATCAGCGAGGGTGTCGTTCCGGCTAACAGCACATTGCTGGATCCAGCGTTCTACTTCTCGAGCGCCCTGCAGTTCGATGGGACGGTCGCCCGGCTGAAGCGTTTTGCAGCCGACCATCCCCGTTTCATGTTCTCGGCGGACTCGCGGTCCGTCGTGTTGCCGTACCTCACACGCGCTGCGTCGGTTCTTCGCCTGCCGCGTCCGCACTGGCAATACATGGGGCTATTCCAACGCGTAGCCCGCGCGGTCGGTTAACGGGTGGCTCCATCTCTCGACGCTGAAGTCATAGTCGTAGGTGGAGGTCCAGCTGGCGCTTCAACTGCTCACGCACTGGCGCGGGAAGGCGTTGACGTCCTCGTCCTGGACAGAGCGAAATTTCCCCGCGACAAGACCTGCGCCGAGTATCTGAGCCCGCAGGGGTCGCGGATTCTGTCCGACATGAATGTTCTCGACGAGATCGAGCGAACGTCCCCTGCGCACCTGTCGGGCATGAGGATCCGCGCGCCGGACGGCCATTACGCGGACGGCGAATTTGCGGCCAATCACGGGTTCCGCCCGTTTCGGGAGTATGGTCTTGCCATCCGGCGAACCATCCTGGATGAGATTGTCATCCGTGGAGCGAAGACGGCAGGTGCACGCGTCGAAGAGCTCGTGCGCGTAACTGACGTCAACAAGGATCCTACGGGACGCGTTAGCGGAGTAACCGTGATCGGGCCGGACGGAGGCGCGCGAACCTTGGCCAGCAGGTACGTCATAGGCGCGGATGGTCTTCGCTCACTCGTTGGAAAGAGGCTCGGCCTTACCTACACGAGTCGGTTTTTTCCAAAGCGACTCGCGCTCGTTGCGCACTACAGAAACGTCCGGGATGTCGGCTCCCTCGGCGAAATGCACGTCGACCACGACGGCTATTTCGGAATCGTCGATGTCGGGCTCGGACTCATGAACGTCGCCGTGGTCGTCCCCATCTCGCGTGCGCAGGAGATCGGAGAGGGCCGAGCGGAGTTTCTCGAGCAGTGGATCGCAGACCGCCCACACCTGGCCGAGCGGTTTGTCGGCGCAGAGCGCGTAACGGATGCGCGCGCGACAGGACCATTTGCAACGGTATCACGGCCCGCGTGGGCGCCCGGGGCAGCCCTCGTCGGCGACGCCGCCGATTTTTTTGACCCGTTCACGGGCGAGGGAATGTATGCCGCGCTGCGGGGCGGCGAGCTGCTCGCTCCGTTCATCACCGAAGCTCTTCGCGGCGCACAAAGCAATGAGAAGCGCGTGCTGGCCGGCTACGAGGCGAAACGCCGGAGCGAATTTGGCGGAAAGTGGAAGCTGGAGCGCATCATCGGCATGGCCATAGCGTATCCTTATTTTCTCAACAACGCCGCGAAGGCTCTCTCGCGCAACAAAGACCTGGCAGATTTACTTGTTGGCGTGGCGGGGGATTTCATCCCCGCCAAAGTCGCGCTCGATCCGCGCATTCTATTCAATCTCTTCATCTCTTCGGCACTTAGAAATTGAGCGTCAGTCCAGACGAGTTTCGCAGCGTACTTGGCAGATTCCCATCGGGAGTGACGGTAGTCACGGCGAAAGCCGCGGATGGGTCCGACCAGGGAATGACCGTGAGCGCTTTCTGCTCCGTTAGCCTCGAGCCGCCACTCGTCCTCATCTGCATCGAAAAGACGGCGTCGGTCTACGAGGCTCTCACGAGCGCGCCTGGATTCGTCGTCAACATCCTCTCCGCCAAGCAGGAACAGATCGCTCGCAGATTCTCGATCGTGGACATCGATCGCTTCGAGGGGGTTGGGTTTTCGAGAACCCAGAATGGGATCGCCGTGCTCGACGACGTGCTCGGAGTCATCGAGTGCAGGAAGTTCGCGCTGCACGACGCCGGCGACCACACCATAATCGTGGCGGAAGTCGAAGCCACCCGCGCGGAGAACGGATCGCCACTGATGTACTATCGGGGCGGTTACGCCCAGCTGGAGCATTAGCTCGTGCCCGCGCTGCTTACACCTTCGCGGAGGCGTGGCGTCGAGATTCTCGACTCGCCAGACATAGATCCGGCTCTGAAGACACGGTCGCTTGCCGATGTCGCGCGCGCCAACGCTCTCTTTGGCGGACTCAGCTCCGCTCTCTACGAGATCGAGCAGACGATTGGCGACCTTCCTCGCTGCGCAACGCTTCTTGATGTAGGAACGGGCCTGGGGGACATCCCGTGTCGCGCCCGAGTGGTGGCGAAGGAAAACGGCGTTGACCTGACGACCATCGGCTTGGACTCGGCGGTCGAGCTCACACGCGCGAGCAGGACGGCCGTGACCTTCACGGTCTGCGGAGATGCGCTTCGCCTGCCATTCGCCGATCGGAGCGTGGACATCGTGATGTGCTCACAGGTCCTGCACCACTTTGCCGGCACTGAGGCGATCACTCTCATTCGCGAAATGAATCGTGTCGCGCGCATAAGGGTAGTCGTGAGCGACCTCAGGCGCAGCTGGATCGCGGCCGCGGGGCTATGGCTCGCTTCATTTCCCCTGCGATTTCATGCTGTTAGCCGCCACGACGGCGTCGTTTCCGTGCTGCGGGGTTTCACGCCCGAGGAGCTGTCGGATACAGTCAATGAAGCAGTTGCAAAGAAGCCGTTGGTGCGGAAGCGTCGTGGATTCCGCATTACGGCCAGCTGGGCGCCCGCGTGTCAGTAACGGGAGAGCTCGCGCGTTCCTTTGATCTCGGTCCGATGCCCGTTGGGCGCCCGATGGAGACAGTGGACGAGCTGTTCGTTCGAGCACCGGCAAAACGTCTCTTCGAGCTCGCAAGCAACGTAGAAAAGTGGCCATCTCACCTCCCCCATTACAGATACGTGCGGTTCCGCGAACGCCGCGCCGACGGAGGCGGCCTGGTAGAGATGTCTGCCTACCGGCCGTTTCAGCTCGTCGGCGCGGCAAGCGGCGCGCTCCGTGTCAACTGGCCAACATGGTGGCTTTCCGAGATGTCGGTCGACCGGCAAAAACCCGCGATCCGATTCCGCCATGTAGGGGGTATTACGAAGGGAATGGACGTGGAATGGACTTTTGCCCCCGCAGCGGGCGGCACGCACGTACGAATCGTGCATTTGTGGGATGGGCCGGGAATTCCGGTCGTTGGCAAATGGGCGGCAATGTTCGTGATCGGGCCCGTATTCGTGCATGGAATCGCGTCCCGGACGCTGGCCGGATTGGCAAATGTCGCCGAGCGCGAGGCAACTACACAGTCGTAAAACGAGGCATTGGTGGATAGACGCAGAGTTGTAATCACAGGAATCGGGGCGATCACTCCGATTGGGACCACTCAGAAAGGGCTTTGGTCCGGAATCCAGCGGCAGCGCTCGGCGGTGAGATCGCTAACGCGGTTCGATCCTTCTCAATTCCGCAGTCACAACGCGGCTGAGGTCAACGACTTCGTTCCCACCGATCATCTCGAGAACAAGCGCGCCAAGCGGTTCGATCGCTTCGCGCAGTTCTCCGTCGTCGGCGCGCAGATGGCGCTCGCCGATGCGGATCTCGACCTCTCGCGCGAAAACAAGGAGCGAATCGGGGCCAACATGGGAACGGCGCTGGGAGGAGTCGCGTACGCAGAGAATCAGCTCGCGGTCTTTCTTCAGCATGGGCTCCGTGAAGTCGATGCGACGCTCGCGCTGGCCGTTTTCGGCGGCGCCTCGAGCTGCAACATCGCGATCGAGCTCGGCGTGATGGGGCCCAACTCGACGAACGCCATGAGCTGCGCCTCCGGCACGATCGCGATCGGAGACGCGTTCCGTCAGATCCGCGACGGCTACGCCGATGTGATGATCGCGGGAGGAGCAGAAGCCCCGCTCGCACCGCTGTGCTTCGGCGCGTTCTCCCTCATCAGGGCAATGTCCACGCGCAACGAAGAGCCGGAGATTGCGTCGCGACCGTTCGACAAGGATCGCGATGGATTCGTTATGGGCGAGGGCGCGGCGGTTCTGATACTCGAGGAGTACGAGCGGGCAAAATCGCGCGGCGCGAAGATCTACGGCGAGGTTGCCGGCTACGGAACCACGAACGACGCGCACCACATGACCGCACCGCGTCCGGATGGCTCGCAGGCCGCGAGATCGATGCAGCTCGCGCTCGACGACGCCAACGTCTCGGCCGATGAGATCGGCTACGTCAACACCCACGGCAGCTCGACGCCGCTCAACGACTCGACGGAAACGATGGCGATCAAGAAGGTCATGGGGGACCGCGCGTACAGAGTGCCGATGAGCGGAACGAAGGGCTATTACGGGCACGCGTTGGGAGCTTCCGGCGCGATCGAGACGGCGATTTGCGCACTCGCCCTCGAGAACGAATGGCTTCCTCCGACGGTCAATCTTCAGGTTGCGGACAGGGCCTGCGATCTTAACTTTCTGCCGGGCACGGGGAGGAAGGAGCGCGTGGAGCACATTCTCACGAATTCCTTTGGCTTCGGCGGAATCAACGCCGCGCTGGTATTGCGCCGAGTGATCTAGCGATCTCACGCGCCGCGGCCCCAACAACGACAACGGGGGCAGTACATGCGGGACGCGTGGCGGCACTTCATCGCTGAATTCATAGGCACTTTCGCGCTCGTCTTCGTCGGTAGCGGCGCGATCATTCATGCGAGAGTAACCGGAAGCCCGACTGGGCTCATCGAGATCGCGTTTGCCCACGGACTGATACTGGCCGTGATGGTGAGCGCGCTCATGCGCATCTCCGGCCATTTCAATCCCGCCGTCACTCTCGCGATGCTGGTGACGCGAAGAATCGAGGCGATGATGGCCGGTCTCTACATCGTCGCTCAGGTGCTCGGCGCCGTCGCGGCGGGTTACGCGCTGAAGATCGCCGTGTCAGACGCCACGTTCGCGGCGACGAGGGGTGGTGGTCTCACCATCGCGCTCGATGTGACCGCGGGCCAGGCGTTCCTGGTCGAAGCGATCGCTACGTTCTTCCTCGTATTCGTGGTGTTCGGAACGGTGGTCGACTTGCGGGGACCGAAAATCGGAGGATTGGCGATCGGGTTCGTGGTCGCCGCGGACATTCTGGCGATTGGACCGCTCACCGGTGCCTCGATGAATCCGGCGCGCTCATTCGGACCCGCGGTGGCTAGCGGAATCTACGAGGCACAGCTGCTCTATCTCCTGGCTCCGATCGTCGGCGCGCTGGTGGCCGGACTTCTCTATGAGTACCTGTTCATGCGGCGCGGACGCGAGCCGGTCGACCACGGCGAGCTGAAGCCGTAACGATCAGGCCGAGCTGCGCCCGTTGATTCGCGGGCGCAGCTTGTCGGTGACGAGGAGGTAGAGCAGCGCGAGCAGTGCCTGTACGAGCATCAATAGTCCAGCGAGCACGGGCGCCATCTCCATGTCGGAGTTGTCGATGTTGTGGGCTATTCCCTGAATCAGTCCACCGGCACCGACCACTGCTGATAGACTTTCTCCCGCGAACAGCGCGCCTGTAGCGAGGTCCCGCCAGCGGTCGAGCTCGCCGTGTACGTAGAGGATGGTGTACGCGCCCTGAATCAGTAGCGATCCACCAATGAACAGCACGATGATCGGAACGCGTTGCCACATCGTCGCCCAGGTGGCAATCAGCACGAGCCCGCCGGCGCAGTTGGCGAACGATGCCAGCATCAAGAACAGTCTCAGCACGATCCGGTCTCCCTGAGGCGAATGCCTCAAGATACCCTTGCACTTTGCACTGTCAAGTACTTTGCGAAGACTATTTCCCTTTTTCGACCGGGGCGCCGGCCTCCTGCCACGCTCGCCACCCGCCCGCCATCGAGCTCACGTTGGTGTAGCCCATCTTCTGAATGTTGTCAGCAGATAGCGCAGAGCGAAATCCGCCACCGCAATAGAGGATCAGCTCGGCTTTTTTGTCCGGAACGCGCTCTTCGATGTCGCGCTCGATCACGCCCTTGCCCAGGTGCTGGGCGCCGCGCGCGTGGCCGGCTTCCCACTCGCTCTCCTCGCGGACGTCTATGAGCTTCGCCTTCCCGCTCTCCAACTTGCGACGCGCTTCGTCGACGTTCACTTCGCGGACTCGCGATTTGGCGTCGTCCACGATCTTGAGAAACTCCGGCGAATGCTTCACAGACCCGCGGGAGCGCGCTTGCCGGTCAGGCGTTTGAGGCCAAGGTCGGCACTTCGGCGCGCGACCAACTCCACCGTCGCCACTGCGGCCGCGGACAGCGCCGTCCAGGCGAGCGCTTTCGACCAGCTGTCACCGCTGTTGAAGCTGGGAGGCTCCTCGTCCTTCCAGGCCCGATATCCCTTTTCCAATCCGCGGTCCATCAATCTGCCAGCTACCATCGCCGTTCCAGCGCCGACGAGGAGCCAGGTTGTCTTTCGTGAGTTGTCCTTTTTCTTCACATCCGCCGCCTTCGAGTTTAGATCCTGAAGTGAGGCAAGCGGGAGGCCACAAAGGGAACTAGACGTGGCAGCTCGCCAGTCCCCTCTTCTCGAGGTAGCGCTGGTGGTAGTCTTCCGCCGGATAGAACGTGGACCCCTCGGTGATCTCGGTCACCACCGGGCGCTGGAACCGACCGCTCCCTTGCAGCTGCGCCTTCGACTGCTCGGCCAACCGCTTCTGCTCGGGCGTGTGATAGAAAATCGCCGACCGGTACTGGGTGCCGACATCCGGACCCTGGCGGTTGAGCGTGGTGGGATTGTGATTCTCCCAGAACACATCGAGCAGCTTGTCGTACGTGACCTCGGCGGGATCGTACTCGACCTGCACGACCTCAGCGTGGCCGGTGCGTCCCGTGCACACATCCTTGTACGTCGGGTTCGCCAGCGTTCCGCCGAGGTATCCAACGAGCGCGTCCTTTACGCCAGGCACGTTCCGAAACGTGACCTCGACACCCCAAAAGCACCCCGCTCCAAAAGTCGCAAACTCTGTCACCAGCCCTCCCTCTTTCTCAGCGCCGTGATGTGCGCCACGTGATGTCGTCCGTGCCAGGCGTAAAGGCCCAGCATGTGTCCAAGAGTTAATACCCTGTCGTGTTCCGGATGCCGCAGAGTGCGACCGAAGCCGTCAGCATCCATGGAGCGCATCAGCGCCACCCAGCGCACGTGAAGCGTCTCGAGCAGAGTGAGCGAAATATCGATCGGTACTTGCTGCGAATCGGGAAGTTTGGCCCAGGCCGCCTCGTCGTACGGCTTGATGGTCGGCTCGTCCTCGGTGAGGGCTAGCTTGAAGCGTGTGTACGCGTTCAGGTGGCTGTCGGGCAGGTGATGAACGACCTGTTTCACCGTCCAGCCGCCCGGACGGTATGGAGTGTCGAGCTGCTTCTGCGACAAGCCTGCAACTGCCGATTTCAGGGCGCCGGGCGCGTCTGCAATTTGCGCGATCAGCCTCGGATATTCAGCCTCGCTGAGCGGAACATCCCAATTGAACTTTCCGACAGGATAGCGCAGGTCGGTCTCGTATGCGGTCGTTGTCATCATCCGCACCCCTCGACCCACTCCACCTCTGGAATCCGCCCCGCGCGGAACATCGTGACCCTCTTGCCGTCGGTCTCGAACACGATCGCCTTGCCGGCGCTCGCGCTGTCACCCTTCACGGTCATGTAGTGGCCGCCCTCGATGTATTTGTGCGGCTGGACCTGGACCTCGTCTCCGTACACGCTTTTCACCTTATCCTCGGTGTCGCCGATCTTCACGCCATCTTCGGTCGTCACTGTTCCCGTATCGACATCGATGCGCGCGATCTTTCCCTTTACCACCATCACGTTCACTCCGAACGGAATACCCGCGCCTACCGCCGGGAAAACAAAATCGCACGCGGGCTTGATGTCGGGTCGCTCGTTGAGCAATCCCATGTTGACGGCATCGCCGAGATTCATCCCGATCTGAATCTGCCCCAGTCCGTCCTCACCGAGCGCGAGGTCGCTGACGCTGTCGCGAGGCGTGCCGTTCGGACCGGTTCTGCCCTTCACCGCCGTGTCGTCTTCCTTGGCGCACGCCGACACGAGCGTCGCGAAGAGCAGCGCGCACAGGCAGGAACTTCGTATCGATAGCTGGCTAGTCATTATCGTCCTCCGCCCCGAAGTTGCAGGGGCGCGATTAGGTACCGACCTGATGGAATCTCTCCTGATATCGCGCGATCGACTCATTGATGACGCGCGCCGCCACTTCACTCTTCTCCCACCCCACGATCTCGACGCGGCGACCCTCGAGGTCCTTGTACGTATGGAAGAAGTGCTCCACTTCGCTCAAATAATGCTGAGAGAGGTCCGCGATGTCGAAATATTCGTGGTAGTACGGGTCGTGACACGGCACCGCCAGAATTTTGTCATCCGGCTCTCCGCGATCGAGCATCTTGAGCACGCCGAGCGGTCGGCAGTCGATCTGACAACCGGGGAAGGTAGGCTCGTTGATGCGGACGAGAATGTCCAGCGGATCACCGTCTTCGTGCAGCGTGCGCGGAATGAATCCGTAGTCGCCGGGATAGTGCATCGACGAATACAGAACGCGATCGAGTCGGATTAGGCCCGACTGCTTATCAAGCTCGTACTTGTTGCGGCTGCCGCTGGGGATCTCGATGAGCGCCGTCACCTGCTCGGGAGGATGAATGCCCGCCGGCAGATCGTGCCACGGATTGATCACGTGGTGACTCGATCCATGGTTCCCTTATAGCTCATTGGCTCTTCGGCGACGCCGAAGTTCTTGCCAGCGAGCTCGGCCACGCGTTCTATCTGCGCGGACGACAAGTCGGGCTTGTCCGAAGCTTCGGCGAATTCTTCGAGCTGCTCCAAGTCATAGATGTTGGGAAGAGTCGTAACCACGAGCGGCTCGGCCAAAAGCCACTTGAGCGCTGCTTGGCCGATCGTCATTTCGGTAGTAAGGAAGTCGAGCGTGCGAAGCTTCTGGATTCCGTTCGTGAGCCACGACCGGGGTCGATGACGGCGATGGTCGTTCGCCGGGAAGACTGTTTCCTCGGTGTATTTCCCCTCGAGCATTCCCGACGCGTGCGTCACACGGATGTTGAAGCAGCAGTCGGGCGCGTGTTCGCGGGAAGCCTCGATCATGGCAGTGCCCGGGTGCTGCTCGAGGATATTCCAGATCATCTGGATGGTGCCAATGTCGCTCTCGCGCTCGCACAACTCCACCGCCTCGTACAACCAGCCAATTGCCGGTCCGAATGCGGCACCCCAGGCGCGGATCATTCCTTCGTCTCGCATCTCGCGCAACGCATCCCAGATCGCGGGATCGCGCACGTGCTCCATCTTGATGTTGTGCAGCTGCAGGACATCGATGTAGTCGGTCTCCAGGCGCTCCAGGCATTTTTCTACGGCGAAGCGCATGTAGTCGCGATCGAACTTCTGCGGTAGCTCGCTCTGGCCGCGACGAGCCGACTGCGCTGCCGCATCGTAGATGTCGTACCCGATCTTGGTCGAGTAGACGACCTCTGGCCGCTTGCCGCGGAATGCCTGCGCGAGCTGGCGCTCTCCGCGACCATTTCCATACGTATCGGCGGTGTCGAAGAAGTTCACACCATACCTATCGTGGGCCGCGCGCAGCATCTCCACTGCCTGCTCGTCCGTTTTCTCGCCCCACCAGCCCGTCGAGAGAGTCCAGGTGCCGAAGCCGACTTCGCTGACCTTTATGCCGGTGCCGGGGAAAAGCCTATAGCGCATTTTTCTGATGTGTCATGTTGGAGCTACAAGTTAACGCCCCGCCTTGAGCTTGTTGACCCACTCCACGATTACGGGCGTCAGCTCCGGCACGATGGGAATCGTCGGATCCGTGTAGAGCCTCACCTGCACCATTCGATCGGCGCTTGCCGCCGCTCGGAAAACGTGATTCGCCGTTGGAATCACCACGAGCTGCGCAGACGGAGCCGCCGCTTTGAGCGCGCGTGCGTCGGCTTCAGTGACCTGGATGTCTCGGCCGCCCTGCACAATGAGCACCGGCATCTTCACTCTCTTGATCTCGGCTACCGGATCGTACTTCGCCCACGTCTGCATGAAGTTCCGATTCACAGGGAGCAGCAGCGATCTGAGACCCGGATGAACATCGCCCGGGTCTTCACCGCGCAGGTAGCGCGCTGATGCCGAATCCCATTTTACCAGCTCCGCTGGTGGCAGCTGCTTCGATATCTGCTCGCGCAAAACCGGCATGATCGGACGTCCGGCGCCCGAGAGCATCACGATCCCCGCAGCTGGGGCGCCGCGATTGGCCGCCTGAAGCACGAGCTCGGCGCCCTCGCTGTGACCGATCATGATGACTTTCGAGAATCGCTTGTCGCCGACCAGCACCCGCGTCCCAGCCATTGCGTCCGCTATGAAATCGTCGATCGAAGTTCTTGCGAGGTCGAGCTTCGAAAGATTGTCGCCGAGGACTCTCTTGTCGTAGCGAAGGGATGCAATGCCCGCGTTTGCCAGCTGCCACGCGAGGATTGCGTAGAGATTGGAGTTGTTCTGCGCGCGCAGCGGTCCGGCGGAGTTGCCATTTCGATCTGTCGGCCCTGAGCCGGCGACGATGAGCGCCACAGGAATCTGTCGGCGATATTTCGCGGGAAGGGTGAGCGTGCCAGACAGAGTGAGAATCCCGCTCTGGAAAGAGAACGGGGTCTCGATCACCGTCGTGGGCGCTAGCGTGTCGATTGTGCCTGTCACAGGCTTGGCCTGCGCCTCGGCCTCGGAGCCGAGTGCGACTCCTGCAACGAGAGAGAGCAGGCAGCAACTGCGAATTCTCATGGCATTCACCGTTGAGGCATCGCGATCAGAGCTTTCCGGCCGCTTCCGTCGCGAAGTAGGTGACGATGAAGTCCGCTCCCGCGCGGCGAATGCCGAGCAGTGACTCCAGCATGACGCGATCTTTTTCAATCCACCCTCGATCCGCCGCCGCACAAATCATCGCGTACTCCCCGCTCACCTGGTATGCGGCAACCGGAAATCCAGTTTCCGCCTTTACCCGCGCGACGACGTCGAGATACGGACCGGCCGGCTTGACCATCACAGCGTCGGCGCCCTCTTCGATGTCGGCGAAGACTTCGCGCATCGCTTCCTGCGCGTTGCCCGGATCCATCTGGTACCCGCGCCGGTCGCCGGTCTGCGGCGCTGATTCAGCCGCTTCGCGAAACGGTCCGTAATAAGCCGAAGCGTACTTGGCGGCGTAGCTGAGAATCGCGACATCAGATTGCCCATCGTCATCGAGGGCGGCTCGTATCGCCTGAACCCGCCCATCCATCATGTCACTCGGCGCGACGATGTCCGCTCCGGCGCGCGCGTGCGAGAGCGCGGCGCGTGAGAGCAGCTCGAGAGTCGCGTCGTTGTCGACGTCGCCATCCGTGAGCACGCCGCAGTGGCCGTGATCGGTGTACTCGCACATGCAGACATCGGTTATGACGACGAGGTCAGGAACTTCCTTTTTGAGCGCCCGCACGGCCGTTTGTACCGCACCCTTGTCGTCCCAGGCGGAAGAGCCCGTGGCATCCTTGGTTTCCGGGACTCCGAAGAGAATTATCCCTCCGACGCCTGCTTTCGCCGCTGCCTCAGCGTCGCGGAGCATCTCGTCGACGGATGTCTGGTTCACGCCCGGCATCGAGCCAACGGGACGTCGAAGCTTCTTGCCGTCGCGGACGAATACGGGAAGAACGAGCTGCGCCGCGGCGAGATGCGTCTCGCGCACGAGATTGCGCAGCGCGGCGGTGCGCCGCAGCCGGCGCGGTCGGTATTGCGGAAAACTGGACACTCTTACTCTGGTTGCGGAGCTGGAAGTTTGGTGAGTTGGCGGAGCTCTACGAGCAGACTGCTGCCACCACGGGAGCGAATCTCGGCGGCCAGCGCTTCGCCGGTCGATTCGGGTCGATCGATGTCGAGGCGGCGGAATCCTCGTACGATGTGACTGCCGCTCAGGTCCGCCAGCATACCATATAATGTAGGCCCGTCTCCTGCGTCCATCACGACCGCTCCGATCGGCACCTGACACCCGCCTTCGAGGGCCGCCAGAAACGCGCGCTCGGCGCGGGTCGTGATCGAAGTCATCTTGTGGTTGAGCGGAAGCAGGAGCTCGCGCATTCCGGGATCGTCGCTCCTGATCTGAATCGCGATTGCGCCCTGCCCCGCTGCCGGCAGCCAATCGGGCAGGTCGAGGAACACGGTGATCCGCTGCTCGACCTCCAAGCGGATGAGACCGGCGGCGGCGAGAATCGCGGCGTGAACGGCTCCAGTCTCGACTTTCTTCAGCCGGGTTGGAACGTTGCCCCGCAGCTCCACCGCCTCTAGGTCCGGCCTGCGGGCGAGCAGCAGAGCGCGGCGGCGCAGACTCGACGTCCCGACACGGGATCCAGCCGGTAAGTCCTCGAGATTCTCGGCCCCAGTGCCACGGTTGACCACAAGCACGTCACGCGGATCTTCGCGTTCGAGCTGCGCGATGATCTCGAGGCCCTCTACGGGCTCAGTCGGCAGGTCTTTCAGCGAATGAACCGCGCAGTCGATCTTGTTCTTCACCAGCGCGACCTCGAGCTCGCGGGTGAACAATCCCTTGGCGCCGATCTCAGTCAGCGGCTGATCGAGCTTCTTGTCACCCGTAGTCTTGAAGGGCACGAGCTCGGATCTGATCCCGCGGGCCAACAAAGCGGCTTCCACGAAACGAGCCTGTCTGAGCGCAAGCTCTGACGCGCGGGTTCCAATGCGCACGACACTCGGGTCCGTCTTCGTCTTAGAAGGCACTCAGCACCACGGACACGAGACCATCGATCGTCGATTCCCTGGCTTCGGCCTTCACCTCGATGCCAGCTTCGCGCAGTGCTTCGGACGTCTGCGGACCGATGGACGCGGCAGGCACCCGAAGCGCGAGCTCCTCTCCAACGGCGTCAACGTAGCCAGTCACCGCCGAGGCGGAAGTGAAGGTCGCGAGATCGACCTTCCCTGCTTCGATGGCCCGGGCAAGCGTCTCGACGCCCGCGCCGTCGGGGACCGAGCGATACGCTTCGATGATGCTCAGGTCGGCACCGAGCTCCCGTAACCCCGCTGGAAGCACATCGCGAGCGCCCTCGGCCGTAACGTAGAGCACTTTCTTTCCCGCCACGTCATCGCGGTCGCGCATGATCTCCAGCAATCCCTCCGCGACGAATCGCTCCGGAATCACATCGACGGTAATCCCGTGCTCGAGCAGAGCCCCAGCCGTTGCGGGACCAACGGCTGCTATGTTGAGACCAGCCAACGCGCGCGCATCCCGACCGCGCCCGAGGAGCTGTTCCCAGAACATTGCGACGCCGTTCTGGCTCGTGAAGATCAACCAATCGTAGTCGCCGATGCGATCGATCGCCGCGCGCAGAGGAGCGAGGTCGAGCCGCGCAATCTGTGTCGCCGGCATCTCTATCACATCAGCGCCGAGCTCGCGCAGCTTCTCGCTCAGGGCCGGGGCTTGCTGGGTTGCGCGTGTGACGACTACCCGTTTTCCAAACAGCGGCCGCTGCTCGAACCAGTTCAGCTCATCGCGCAGGACTACCGACCAGCCGATGACGGTTATCACCGGTGCGGTGATGTTGTTCTCCTCCGCTTTCGCGGCGATCGTGTCGAGCGTCGCGACGACGGTGCGCTGCTTTGGGTGTGTGCCCCACTGGATCGCCGCGGCGGGAATCTCGCCGGGCATTCCGCCCTCGATCAACGCATCCGCAATGCTGGCGAGAGTTTTCACTCCCATGTACATGACGATCGTTCCACCAGCTTTCGCCAACGCCGACCAGTTGGTCTGTGTGCCTGGCTTGGCCGGATCTTCGTGACCCGTGACGAAAGTGACTGATGTCGCGAGCCCGCGGTGAGTGACCGGGATTCCAGCGTAGGCGGGTGCGGCAATTCCGGCTGTGACGCCGGGAACGATCTCGAAGGAAACCGACGCGTCGTTCAGAGCCTGGGCCTCTTCGCTTCCACGCCCGAACACGAACGGGTCTCCGCCCTTGAGCCGCACCACCCGCTTGCCTTCGCGAGCCAACTTGATGAGGAGGGCGTTGATCTCCTCCTGCGTAACCGACTCCTTGGAGCCGCCGCGCTTGCCGACGTAGTACAACTCGGGTCTTCCGGTTTCTCGCGCACCCGGCGGGAGGAGCGCCGTGTTGGCGAGCGCGTCGTACACGACTGCGTCCGCCGAATCGATGAGCTGTCTGCCTTTTACCGTGATGAGACCAGTGTCACCCGGACCTGCGCCAACGAGAAAAACTCTCCCTTCTATCACCCCGCGCTCGCTTCTGGTGAAAGTCCCGCGCGATCTGCCCACGCTTTGTATTCGATGGGCGAAATCTCGGACGGCTTGATCTCGCTACGCCCGCCCCAGAACACGTTCGTGTAGAGGACGGGAATTCCGCTTGCCTCGAGGTGACTGTCGATCGCCGCCTTGTGGTCGAGGACGAGCTGCTTGTCGGTCCCGTGTGCGACGGCCATGATGTTCACATTCGCGAATTCCGGCCCGCCTTCGCGCCAATAGGCGTGAGTGAGAATGTGATGGCGCCCGATTTCTCTTCCAGCTTCGATTTCGCGCCCGGTTGGAACGCGCCAATGAAACAGCGCGTTGTACCGGGTCACGCGCTCGCCAGCGGCAGAGGGCTTCACGTGCTCGAGAAAGGTGGAGAACCGCCCGATGACTTCGCGCGCGCTCAGCGATCTCGCCACGTGAATGAATTCGTCCAGCGAGACTCCAGCCTCTTCGGCGCGGGCGCGCCAGGGATTCGCGGTTATCTCAGCCACCGCGAATTCCCGCTTGAGCGCGGCCAGCACACGCCATTCGAGCGCCGACAGCTGCACGATATTCGTGTCGAGGACGCGGCCCCTCTCTTCGCTTCTAGAGCCCGGCGTCATGCCCCGGCGGCGCACGTGTCCTACTCCCAGCGCAAACAACCGCTTGGCGGGCATGATGCGGTACGCCTTCGCTCCTACTTTCGAGGCCAGAAACTCACAGTGCCGCGTCATCGAGAATTCCTGAGGAACCTTGAGCGTCGTCCACAACCGATAGACCGAGCCCTGAGTCTCGGCATCGGTGGAGCGGATCACGACGTGACCGGAGAAGGGATCTTCCTTCACCATGTAGTCGAAGGCGGAATCGAGGTTCTCCGGAGCGACGCGCCACGCCACGAGCGCTCCCGGCGCGAGGTTGGTGGCCATCAACGTCTGGCGAATCCGTCTGATGACACCAGCCTGGAGCATCGCCCGCAAGCGCGCGATCACCACATCCTCCGGGAGCTCCGAAGCAAAAGCAATCTGCGCAAACGGCTCGTTGACGAAACCGGCGATGCGATCCTCCGACACGGCGAGGATCCGCGCGTTTATCGGATCCGAGATCTCGGTACAGATCGCCGGCGAAGCAAATGTCTCGACTAGCGTCATCGCCCCAACCTCACGCGCCTGCGCCTGACGTAGAGACTCAGCGCGTAGGCCGCGTAGATGCCGAGCGCGATCGTGTAGGCAAGATGGTAGTACGACGAAGTTTCAGGCATTATGCTCCGATGTCGCCGCCTGGATGTCGCGCTCGACGGCGTAGCGATAACGCGAGCGGACAAAGGCAAAATAGAGCAGCGTGAACGACAATAGCGAGAGTAGAAGCGTCAGCAGCATTTCACTCGGCAGCGACGGCGAGCTCGGTTTCCCGACGATCGGCAGCGGATGCATGGTGGCGAACATGTAAACGCTCAGATGGATGAACGGAATCAGCAGCGCCCCCAGAACTCCGAGCACCGCCGAATACCGAGCGCGCAGGTCAGGCGACTCGACAGCCCCCCGCAGAACGAGGTAGGCGACGTAAATGAACCAGAGAAAAAGCGTTGAGATGAGACGAACATCCCACCACGCCCAGTAGGTGCCCCAGATGGGCCTGGCCCACAGCGGTCCGGTGATCAATACGACGGTGGTGAACACGACACCAACCTCGGCGGAGCTTTCGGCGAAGCGGTCGAGCCGCTGATCGCGAATCCAGAGAAAAACCCCGCTCGCGACGGCGACCAGCCCGAACGCGAGGAAGGCAACCCACGCCGAAGGGACGTGAATGTAGAAAATCTTCTGCGCCGCTCCCTGCTTTGCTTCCAGAGGCGTGAAGAACGCCGCTCTGATGACCGTGCCGATTACGGCCGCGCCGGCGATGGCCGGTAGCCAGGAGATCTTCATTTCAATGTAGGATGCACTCAGCCAATTTAACCGCTCAATCTTCGACCGTGAACGGATAGGTGAGCGTACATGCCGCTACGAACACGATGTCGAATGCCAGCAAAAGCTTGAGCCACGCGCCGGCCTCGACGATCGGCCGGCCGCTCAACAGCTTCGCCGTCGCCTGGGACGCGGCGATCACGACCGGAACGAAGAAAGGAAGCGCCAGCATCGGCAGGAGCAGCTCGGCGAGCCTAGTGTTGACCGCCATCGCGCTGAATAGAGTTCCGACGGCGACGAGTCCGATCGCCGCGAGCAGCGCAATGGCAATGAGCGGTGCAGCGATGTCTCCGAGAGGGAGATTGTAGAACAGCGCGAGCGCCGGGATCGCGATCAGCTGCACGGCCGCGACGAAAATCAGATTCGCGAGCGCTTTTCCGAGGAAGATCGACTCTCTGCTCACCGGCGATGCGAGGAGGCCATCGATGGCGCGATCCGCCGACTCGACGCCAAACGAGCGGTGCAGCCCGAGCAGCCCGGAGAAAGTGAACACGACCCACAGCACTCCCGGCGCGAGATCCGTCACCGCAACGGCCGTGGGATCCCAAGCGTAATAGAAAATGACGAGTCCGAGCAACGCGAACACGACGGCGGAGAGAAATGCACTCCGCGTCCGGAACTCGATCGTGAGATCCTTGCGCGCGATGAGCCAGGCGGCGAACAGCGTATCAGCCACTGGAAGCCACAGCCTCTCGATAGGTAGAGGCGTAGGAAGCGGGGTCAATTCGCTCGCTCGCCTCGTAGCGCACGAATTTTCCCCGTTGCATCACAGCCGCGTGGGTCGCGAGCGAGAGTCCCTCGGCGAGATTGTGGGTGACGATGATGATCGCCGTCCCGGTCGAGCGCAATTCCTTGAGGAGTACCGTCAGCGCCCGTGCTCCGCTATCGTCGAGACCGCTGTACGGCTCGTCGGCCAGAATGACCTGCGGCGAGTGCACCATCGCGCGCGCGATCGACACGCGCTGCTGCATGCCGCGGCTGAGCAGGCGAACCGGCGCATCGGCGCGCTCGAGCATCGCCATGCGGCCGAGCGCGTCATCGACACGCGTGCGGGGATCACGGATCCCGTAGAGGCGGGCCGCAAACGAAACATTCTCGCGCGCCGACAGCGCCTCGTAAAGCATCGTGTGATGGGAGATCAGACCAACGCGTGAGCGCGCCAGCGTTCCGCCGGGAAGAGGGATTCCAGCGAGCCTGGCGCTTCCCGATGACGGTTTGAGGAGGCCGGCCAACAGACGAAGCAGCGTCGTCTTCCCCGCTCCATTCGGTCCGAAGACGGCGAGGCATTCCGCCGGCGCAAGCGAAAACGTGACGCCGGCGACTGCCTTCCTCGATCCGAACGCACGCGTCAGCTCCGACGCCTCGACGATCGGCGTTCCCGGCGAGGGAGTCGCGGGCGCTGCGGGCGGGTTCGTTCGCTTTTGTGTGCGCGGTTTCATTCGCCTAGAACTTGCCACTCTGGCGAGAGCCGCGCAAAACGCTATATCCTTGCGACTCGCGCCAGCTCAGCGAGACCACGACTTCGCGCCAATGACAGAAGACATCGACGTACTCCTCCAGGAAAATCGAAAATTCGAGCCGCCGCCCGAGTTCACGCTCACCGCGAGCGTGTCATCCCCCGACATCTATGAGAAGGCCGAGCGCGACCCGGAGCAGTTCTGGGCGGAGCAGGCGCGCGAGCTGGAGTGGATCAAGCCGTGGAAGAAGGTTCTCGAGTGGAAGCCTCCCCACGCCCAGTGGTTCATCGACGGGAAGATCAACGTCGCGGTCAACTGCGTCGACCGCCACGTTCGGGGGCCGCGGAGAAACAAGGCGGCGCTCATCTGGGAAGGGGAGCCGGGTGACACGCGAACGCTCACGTACTGGGATCTGTACCGCGAGGTTTCGAAGTTCGCCAACGTCCTCAAGAAGCTGGGAGTCAAGAAAGGGGATCGCGTGGCGATCTACCTGCCGCTCATTCCGGAGGCGGCGATCTCGATGCTCGCCTGCGCGCGGATCGGCGCGATTCACTCTGTCGTGTTCGGTGGTTTCTCACCCGAATCGCTGAGCGACCGGATCAACGATTCCAAGGTCAAAGTGCTGATCACCGCGGACGCCGGCTATCGCCGCGGCCAGGTAATTCCATTGAAGCGCAATTCCGACAAAGCATTGGAGTCGACTCCATCGATCGAACACGTGGTGGTGGTGCAGCGTCGCCCTGGGAGCTCGGGAGACGAAGCGTTCGCGGAAATGCGGGAAGGCCGGGACCATTGGTGGCACCGTCTCATGCAGGACGCGCCGCTCACCTGCGAGCCCGAGACCATGGACGCGGAAGATGTCTTGTTCATCCTCTACACATCGGGCACGACGGGCAAGCCGAAAGGGATCGTCCACACGACCGGAGGCTATCTCACCGCCGTCGCCAGCACGACCAAAATGGTGTTCGACCTCAAGGAGGACGACGTATTCTGGTGTACAGCCGACATCGGTTGGGTGACTGGCCACTCGTATCTCGTCTACGGTCCTCTCGCCAACGGCGCGACGTGCATGATGTATGAGGGCGCGCCCGACTGGCCGGAGAAGGATCGGTTCTGGGACATCTGCGAGCGACGCGGCGTCACCATTCTCTACACCGCGCCGACCGCGATTCGCGCGTTCATGAAGTGGGGAGACGAGTTTCCCGCAAAGCACGATCTCTCGCGTATCCGCCTGCTCGGGTCGGTCGGCGAACCGATCAATCCTGAAGCGTGGATGTGGTACCGCGAGCACATCGGCGGCAATCGCTGCCCGATCGTCGACACCTGGTGGCAGACGGAAACCGGGGCGATCGTGATCTCGCCGCTACCGGGAATCACGCCGACGAAGCCTGGCAGCGCGACGATGGCGCTCCCTGGATACACCGCCGAACTACTCGACTCAATGGGCAAACGCATCGATGTCGGAGGTGGACTGCTCGCTCTCACGAAGCCATGGCCATCGATGCTGCGCACGATCTGGGGCGACGACGAGCGCTATGTGCAAACCTATTTCTCGAAATGGCCGGGCCGTCCCGATCTGTATTTCCCCGGCGACGGAGCGAAGAGAGACAGCGATAGCTACTTCTGGATCCTCGGTCGAGTAGACGACGTGCTGAACGTCGCGGGCCACCGCATCGGCACGATGGAGGTCGAATCGGCGCTCGTCGAGCATCCCGCGGTCGCCGAAGCAGCGGTCGTTGGCAAGGCACACGAGCTAAAGGGCCAGGCGATCGCGGCGTTCGTGACACTTCGCGACAAGAACAAAGCGAGTCCCGCGCTGCGCGATGAGCTCCGAGAATTTGTCGCCAAGAAAATCGGCGCGCTCGCGCGTCCCGACGACATTTTGTTCTCCGCTGATCTTCCAAAAACGCGCTCCGGAAAAATCATGAGACGACTGCTGCGCGACATCGCGGAAGGACGCGCGCTGGGGGACACGACGACGCTCGCAGATCCAAACGTTGTCGCCAGTCTCAAGGACCAGTACGAGGACAAGGAGGGCTGATTTCTTATCAGCCCAACGGGGCACCCAGCTGAGTATTTATCCCTTTTTGGCTTAACGCTTTAGGGCCCCGACCCGAACAAACGCCGTCGCATTTTGGCTTAGGGCGAAATGTCTAAATCATTTCCCCTGGCCGGCAAACAAATGCTTACATTGAGGCCTCACAGCGGGCCTCAACACCTCGCTAAAAAAATGCAAGTGTCGCCGCGGAAATCCGCGCGAAATAAGAACGGATTCTCCCTCGAATTGGGGTTACTGAGGGGGGTCCGTCTCGTCTTATAGGTACACGACACAACCGCTTTGAAGGACCGGTTTGCAGCCCGTTGGCTGGTAGCCGGCGCCATCAAAACTTCTTTGGAGACATAAGACAATGAATGCGACCCGTTTTCTGGCCGCGATGGTGCTTGGAACTGCCATCTGCGCAGCGCAGGCAAATGCGCAGAGCTGCAGCGGCAATGCTGGAACCTGTAACCTCACCAACACCGCGTCGGTTACCGTTGGCGCGCTGGTAAAGCTCGGGATGAGCTCCGCGACGACGACGCTCACTTCGCCGTCGGCCGACCAGGTTGATGCTGGTAACACGCTGTACGACGCCGGCCCGACGTTCACCGTCAAGGCCAATCGTAGCTGGACGCTGAAGATCAAGACCACGGCCTCACCGAGCTGGACGTACTCGGGTTCGGACGCTGGTGTTAAGCCGATCAGCGATTTGACCTGGTCGAACGCATTTGCCGGCACCTACGCGGCGATCACGACCAGCGACGCGACCGTAGCATCGGGCGCGGGCGCGACGAACGGTGGAGCCGCGGCGGTCCACTTCAAGACCCTGTGGTCGAACGACTTCACGAGCGCGAGCAATGCTCCAGGTACCTACAGCTTGCCGATCGTATTCACCCTTACGGCTCCATAACTAATGCTAAAGTCTCGCTCTCACTCGCCCGCAGGGGCGGGTGAAGAGCGCAGAGGGCGAGTACGGGCGACCGTGCTCGCCCTCTGCGCTATAGGAGTAGTGGTCTCGCAGCCCGCGCACGCGCAGCTGCTCGTAGACCCGCTCGAAGTGACCATGCTCACCACCGGCACCAACCGCGTCTCGGCCAGTTTTTCAATGGTCAACGCGTCGGACAAAGTCGTGCAGGCTTCGATCTCCCGTCAGGATTGGGATCGCATGGAGAACGGCGACAACCGGTTCCTTGCAGGCGGAGCCAGCGGCTCGTCATGCGGCGCAATGCTCACCGTTTCGCCTCTCTCGATCCGCATTGAGCCACACACGACGCGGATCATCCGGCTTGGCGTGCAGAACGCCGCGGCTCTGAGCAAAGAGTGCTGGAACATCGTGTTCGTCGAGGAAGTCCCTCAGCGCGCCGTCGCTGGAGCGAACTCGCTACAGTACATCTTCCGCACCGGCGTGAAGGTCTACGTCGCCCCTCCTGGCTTGAAGCGGGATGGCGCGGTTGAAGACATGGCCGTGGAAGATGTGGCCGTGCTGGCAGCCGCCTCGTCGACACCTGCTGTGAAGACAGCCGCCGCGGTGTCCCCCGCGACAAAAAAGCAAATCGCCATTCGCTTCCACAACACCGGCGGAATGCACCTCCTCGCCAAGGGACGACTCGAGTTTCGTCGCCTCGACAACTCGGTCGCGACCCAGGTTCCGATCACGGAATTCCCGACCCTCCCGGGCTCAACCCGGAAGGTGATGGTCGACGTTCCGAGCGGGCTGGCTCCGGGAGATTACGTCGTACTCGCCCTCATCGATTTCGGCGGTGCGGAGCTCGTTGCCGGCCAGATTGATTTCCAGGCGAAGTAGGAAGAATGTTTGCGCTCGGGCGGAACTTCCGTGACGGCGGCGTCAGTGCGGCGATATCGCTCGCGCTGATCCTGTGCGCGTCTCCGCTCGCGGCGCAGAAGACCATACTCACGCTCACCGGCGCAACCGTCACTTTCAACGCGCCTACGGCCGCCGACTACATCGCCGGCTACATCGACTCCCCGACTGGCGTGACTTTCAATGTCAACGCGCAGACCGGCGCCAGTCGAACCACGACGGTTTCGATCCGCTCCACTTCCGCCAACCTCGGCGGTGGCAAGGTCATCGGAGACCTTCAGTGGCGTCGCTCTGATCTCGCCGCCTGGAACTCGATCACGCTCACCGACAGCCAGGTCGAGCAGCGCATCGTCGTGCGTGGCGTGTTGAACGACCCGTGGAGCAACACGATCTTTTTCCGCATGCTCTTGAGCTGGACCGCCGACGCTCCCGCGACGTACTCCGGGAATTACCAGCTCACGCTTTCGCAGACTGTGCCGTGATCGGATTCCGTCGTGCGCGCGTGGCAGCTCTGTCACTCGGTCTCCTGAGCGTCGCGCCCAGGGCGCACGCGCAAGGTCCGACAGGTGCCGCGCAGCCGAGCACGACCACACTCACAACCGGAAGTCCAGCGACGGCCGCTTCGGCGAGCGACATCGAGATCACACTTCCGTCCGTCGCAGTGTCCGGCGCACCGCGCAGCTTTCAGGTCGTCTCGATTCCCGTTCCCGAAGCATTCTCGTCGGTCATGAAGCTCGAGGTGGAGATCGTCCCCAGCGGGGATTTCAGCGTGCTCGGGCCCCGAACCCGCGTGCTGCCCAATTCCAACAGGCGCAAAGTCACTGTAACCATTGGAATCCCCGCGAGCGCGCTGGCGGGACGCCTCGTCGCCGCGGAGGCTCGGTTCTCTTCACCGGCCTCGCCCACGCTGATTGTGCCGATAGAGATTGATGTCAGCCTCGTACGCCAGATCGCGCTCCGACCCGGAACTGCGCTGATCAACGCACAAGCCGGCAACGACGTCATACTCCCGTTCGAGATCGTCAATTCCGGAAACGCCATCGAGACCGTCAATGCGGAGCTGTCGTTGCCGAGCGGGTGGGCCTCGAGGGACGTCCATCCGGGAGCGATCGTAATCCAGCCCGGCGTGACCGTAAAACGCCGCGTGCGACTCAAGATCCCTCCTCTCTCGAGCACCGGTTCGTCCTTCGTCCGGGTCGATCTGCGCCGTGGAGAGGAAACGCTCGATTCGAAGACGATGACGGTCGAAGTGTTCAACTCGAGCTCGATCGGGCGCGGAGCCGGCCCGCTCGTCACGTCGGCGGTGACGCATGCGCGGGACGAGAACGGCATCTCCAACAGGGTTTTCACACTGAGCGCAATCGGCGCGCTTTACGACTCGGTTCGGATCGATGCGAGGATGTCGCAGGGCTCGTCACTCGGCGGCGCGGCAAGCAACGCATTCGCGCACCTCGGAACGTTTCAATCATCCGCTTCTGTCTCACTGTCGTCTCCGTCCGCGCGACTAGCGCTCGGAAACACGGGAACATCTTTCTCGGATCTAACCGGACTGTACCCATACGGTCAGGGTGCGCTGCTGCACCTTGAACACCCGCAGTGGTCGCTCCTCGGCCTCGGCGCGCTGTCGATGCCCCCATCGGGGTCGACCGACAGGAAGCCGATGGTTGGGCTGCGCGGGGAGCGACGCGTCGGGGACGCTCTCGTCAGCACGTCGATCTCCCATCTCGCCGATGCAGGCTCATCACCGCGGCGTCTCGACGCCATGGGGATAGGCGCGGCGGTTCCCGCAATGTTCGGCAGCACCTTCAAGGCGGAGATAGCCGAGCGGCGCTTCCAAGACGGGAGTGGATTCGGATGGTCGAGCGGGCTGCTGAGGACCGGTGCCGAGAGCAACGAAGAGTTTCGCGTGACGCACGCACCGGGCGGCAGCGACGCGTTCGCTCGCGCGACCAACGAGATCATCGCGAATGTCTCGGAGCGTCTCACATCGCGCGCCAGCATGAGCGCGAGCGCATGGCGCACGACGGATGCGACGTCCGTATTCAGCGGACTCCAGTCGAACGGGTATTCACTCAGACCACAGCTGAGGGTCCGGGCGACCACGACGGTCGCTGTTGAAGTGCGATCGTACCAATTCGATGCGACCTCGCGCCCGACTGCGACGGGCACAGGCGGCAGCTTCGGTAGCCGCGAGCAGCAACTCGGCTTCAGCCTCAACACCTACGTTCGCCAGTATTACCTGAACAGCTCGGCGTTTCTCGGCAACGTCACTCGCACAGTTACTCCGGCCGGTCAGAGCATGCTCACGGATCGCACGCCCAGGAATTACTGGACGGCTAACGCGGGATGGTCGGGCGTTGGCGGAGTGATGGAGCTTCAGGGCCGCATCGAGCAGACGCGCGACCGGGGTGGATTCGTCAATCAGCAAAGCATGGTGGGCGTGCGGGGCGAGCAAGTGGTGCTGCCGTGGCTGGGCGGGATCCGGGCCGAAGGAGAGCTGCAACGCGTGAACGGTTTCGGCAGCGAAAAATCCGCGATCATGAGAGCGGGCGTCGCGATTCCGCTCGTGAACGGCTTCGCGCTCAAGATCGACGCCGAGCGCAACTCGATCTTCCACTCGATCACCGGGCACGTCCCCTGGATCCTGGGCGCGCGTTTCGAGCACTCGATCACGATTCCGATGCTCCGCATGCCGGGCACGTCCGGATACATCTACGAGGACTTGAACGGAAATCAGCGGCGCGATGATGGGGAGCCCGCCGTGCCCGGCGCGATCGTCCGCCGTGGCTCGGAGACCGCAGTTGCTGACGCGAGCGGTAAATACCGCGTCGCAGGCGACGCGAGGCGACCCGTGACGATCGACGAGGCTTCACTCCCGGACGGGTGGACCGCGACCGCGGCGGGCAGGGGTGATCTTGGCGTGACGCTCTCGACTTCAGCAGAAGTGGAGCTGGTCGTCGCGCCGCGGTCTGGAATCTCCGCCGTCCAGATCGATCTGAGCAAATCGCACGTGATCGCGCGCGACAGCGCCGGGCGCGAATGGGCAGCGATCATGACAGGACCGACGACCGCGACGTTCCAGTCGCTGCCAGTCGGCACCTACACTTTGCAATTTGATCTTTCGGAGCTGAGTGAACCGCTCATCCCGCGCGCGCCGGTTCCGATTCTGGTTGTAACCGGCAAGGACTCGAAGTCGATCACCGTTACGCTGGATCCGCGACCGATTCGCATGTGGAACGGCTCGGCCGCGAAAGGCGGGACCCAGAAATGAGATCGCGCGCTCGGGCACCTCTTGCAATTCTCCTGATCGCGACGAACGGTTTGCTGTCGGCGTGTCTGCGCTCGACCGAGCCGCAGCCGTCTTCGCTCGCGCTCAACGGGTCGTGGGCCTACACCGGAGTACAGTCGGGTCCTGTCCGCGAGACTCTCTCGGGCACGCTGGTGATTTCCCGCGAGTCGGGGACGAGCTTTCAGGGCCGCGTCGATCTCGTAGGCGTGAACGGGCTGACTGGATCGATGAGATCGCTGAATGGTCTCGTAAGCGGGTCTGCCAGCGGCACGAATGTCATCGATTTCGACGCCGATCTGGAAACGACGCCGCGGCGACATGTTGGGACAATCGTTGGTGATACAATCACCGGGACGTGGGTCGGTTCTTCATCCGATGGCACGGTGTCTTCCGGAACCTTTCGAATAGAGCGGGAGACAAATTGAAAATGCTTCGACTGAGCGCGATTGGATTTGCGCTGCTGGTTGGGCTCTTCGGCGCGCCTTTGCGCGCCGGTGCACAGTGCACCGCGAGCGGTGCCCCCGACAACTGCAGCGTGCCGGGCAGCGCCTCCATGACAGCCGGGCGTGTGGTACGTCTCCAGGTGAGTGCCGGCGCTACGGCGCTCACCGCGCCTACGACTGCGGACTTCGACGCCGGACTCAATGCCACTACCGGACCGACGCTCACTGTGAGCGCGAATGCCGCGTGGACGCTGCACATGCGCGCGTTCACCGCTGTCTGGACAGCGACGAACACATCGCCCGGCGCGCCGGCTCGCACCAACAAGCCAGCAGCTGACCTGAAATGGGGTACAGCGTCGAACGGATCTTTCGCCGCCCTGACGACCACTGACGTCAACCTCCTGACTGGGTCGGCAACGGCGAGCAGCGCAACAACGTTGTACTTCCAGACTCTGTACGACTGGACACTCGACACGCCGGGCAACTACAGCCTCTCGATCGTCCTCACGCTTACCGCGCCGTAGGGCGAGAGCGGACAAAACTCCGGCAGACCCTCGCAGCGGCGAACGGCGCGAGAAAGGGTTGCAATAGTAACTCTGCGGAGTCCACCTAATAGACGGTCTCGCCAGTTCCCCTTAGCGCCTTAGATGCGCTCCGCGGTGTGCCGTACCGCTCGCATCTTCCCACCTGCAGGAGACACTAATGCGCAACAGAAAGGGCTTTACACTGATCGAGCTTCTGATCGTGGTCGTCATCATCGGCATTCTTGCCGCGATCGCGATTCCGAAGTTCGCGAACACGAAGGACAAGGCGTATGTCGCAGCGATGAAGTCCGACCTTCGCAACATGGCGACCTACGAAGAGCAGTACGCTGCCGATAACGGTGGTGCATACTTTGGTGGTGTCGCTACTTCAGCGGCTCCTCTTCAGGGCTTCAGCCCGTCACAGAACGTCACTGTAACCATTACGAATCTCCCGGGCCCGCCGCCTTCATGGACCGGAAGCGCCACGCACTCGCAGTCAGCGAAGGTCTGCACCATGACCAACGGTGTGATCGCCTGCGTGTAATGAACGACTAGCGCCGGCGCACACCGCCGTCGCTTCGCGAAAAGAAGAGAGCCCGAGGGATTTCCCTCGGGCTCTCTTTGCGTTTGACGGGCACAAACTCCATGCCACGCCAAGACTTACGAATAAAGAGCAACAAAATTTTGCAGTTGCTACGCATGCTCTGGAAAAGTCCTCTTACTAGACGGTCTCGCCTGCAGAGTCAGCACAAAGATCCGCTCGGCGATGGGCCTCCAGCACCTTCCCAACAGCAGGAGTCACCAATGCGCAACAGAAAGGGCTTTACCCTTATCGAGCTTCTGATCGTTGTCGTCATCATCGGCATTCTTGCCGCAATCGCGATTCCGAAGTTCGCAAATACCAAGGACAAGGCGTACGTCGCCGCGATGAAGTCTGACCTCCGCAACATGGCGACCTACGAAGAGCAATACGCTGCTGACAACAGTGGCTCGTATTTCGGTGGTGTCGCGACTTCGGTAGCCCCGCTTCAGGGCTTCAGCCCGTCGCAGAACGTGACCGTCACGGTCACGGATATCCCAGGCCCGCCGCCTTCATGGAACGCGACCGCCACGCATTCACAGTCAGCGAAGGTGTGCAGCATGACCAACGGTGTGATCACCTGCGTCTGATGAATATCTAGAGCGTCGGCGGGAGTTATCGCCGGTGCTACGCAGAAAGAAGAGAGCCCGAGGGGATTTCCCTCGGGCTCTTTTCAGTTCTGCCGTGGAACGCTTTACCCGCCTGGCAATTGGGCCC
>Ga0193699_10000149_pt1 | contig 32584 bp, 30 predicted proteins | sample L3c2metaG_FD_160095 | JGI IMG/M metagenome (GOLD analysis project Ga0193699, IMG submission 160095) | Soil microbial communities from a riparian zone of the East river system, Colorado, United States - L3c2 | ecosystem: Environmental > Terrestrial > Soil > Riparian zone | place: USA: East...
GTTTTCGACGCGCCGCGGGCACTGGTGTTCGCCGCATGGACCGAGAATCACCATCTCGAGCGCTGGCAGGGCGCGCCGGAAGGATTCACGGTGACGACCGAGCTGTCGGACATCAGGCCGGGCGGCGCCTATCGGATCCGCATGCGTTCACCCGAGGGGGAGGACCACCCGCTGCAAGGCGTCTATCGCGAGATCGTCCCGCCGGAGCGGATCGTCTTCACACACGTCTGGCTGGATGCCGACGGCACGCCGGGACAGGAGACGCTCGTCACTCTCACGTTCGCCGAGCGCGGTGGGAAGACGGAGCTCACCCTGCGCCAGACGGGATTCCGGTCGGAGGCGTCGCGCGATGGGCATGGTGAGGGCTGGGCCAGCACCTTCAATCGCCTCGCCAGATATCTGAAGGACGAACGCTCCTCCGTCGCGATACCTGCTGGGTAACGAGGGAGACCACGCCGCCGTCAGCCCGGCCGCCGCGCAGCATGGTGGGGCTCGCGCGCATGGTGTTTCTGCGCACGCGTCGCGCGACGCAGGGCCGTACCTTCTCTCGATGACTCAGACAATCTCCCGAGGCGACTGGACAGCGCGGCGGCGACCGGCCGCGATCATTCTCGCCGTCGGCGCGCTCCTGGCGGCCACGGCGCTCGACGGATGGGGCTACCGTGTTCTGGTCATGCCGGACGTGTACGGCCACGACTGGGGTCGCATGCTCCGGGTAGTCGGCTTCCTCCCGACGTGGGCGGTGGTATCCGCCGCGCTGGCACTGGGCGGCCCCGCGCCAGGGCCGGCGCCTGACACCCCCCGAGTGCGAGCCTTCCTGCCGCTCATCGCCGCGGCCCTCGGCGGAATCGCCGCGGAGGTGCTCAAGCTGCTGCTCCGGCGTGAGCGGCCGGAGGCGCACGTGGGCGCCTACGTGTTCCGGAGCTGGGGGGACCGCCCGCTGTCCACCGGTGGTCTCGCCCTGCCGAGTAGCCACGCTCTGGTGGCATTCGCGGCCGCGGCGATGCTCGCTCACCTGTATCCTCGTGCGCGCTGGCTCTGGTTCGCGCTCGCCGCGGGCTGCGCGCTCACGCGAGTGCTCGCGCGCGCACATTTCCTGAGCGACGTGACGCTGTCGGCGATCATCGGATGGACCGTGGCGGCCTTGCTCTGGCGCTGGTACCTCCGCGGAGACGTTCAGGCCGAGATTGCCGGCGCGGATCGCCGGTAGCTCGTGAACGGGGCGGCCATTGGTCGTGTGCCGCCAGGCCGGATTGTGCTCAGGCTCACCGTCGTCGTCACGGGATTGTGCTCGGGCTCACCGTCGTCAGCATCTGTTTGCGCAGGTGTGTAACGATTGTTGACCCGCGTCTCGCGCCCTCGTCTTCATGCTGACTCGGTCTGACGTCCGGCACAGTGCCGCACGTCGCGAGCGCATCCTCGCGCATCGCGACTCGTCACATCGGTTCTGCGCTGTCGTGGCTCCGTGGTCCACGTCGCGCGATGCACGGCCGATCCGCAGCACGGCCTCCGCACGTGGGGAGGATACGAATGTTGATGCTTGCACTGTGCGTCGCCACGCTTCGTGTGCGCAGCCCCGCGATATCGCGCGACACGATGACGACGGCGGCATTGATCGATACGGTTGACCGGCCGCGGAGCGTGCCACCGTCGCGCGACACACTGCCGACGAAGCGGCAGGAGCCGTCGCCGTCGGACAGCGTACCGGAGCCCACCGATCCGCTTCATCCGCGGCGGGAGGTGCCGATGTCCGCCGATTCACTGCCCGCGACCGCCGACGCCGGTCAGCGTACGGACGTCGCTCCGGCTCGGCGACGCAAGAAAGCCGTCGCCGTCGAGTACAGCGACTGGTACAGTCGCCGCCTCACGGTCCATCGCTGGGCGAGCTACGCGACGCTCCCTCTCTTCGCCGGCAACTACGTCACCGGCACGCAGCTCTTCGACAAGGGCAACCAGGCGCCCGACTGGGCCATTCGCGCGCACGGCCCGCTCGCCGCCAGCGTCGCCACGCTCTTCGCGGTGAACACCGTGACTGGCGGATGGAACCTCTGGGCAGCGCGGAAGGATCCCCATGGGCGGGCGTGGCGTCAGACGCACGCGCTCCTCATGCTCGCGGCCGACGCCGGCTTCACCACGGCCGGAATCCTGGCCGACAAGGCGGAGCGCTCGGACCAGCGACGACGCCTGCATCGCACCGTGGCTCTCACCTCGATCGGGGTCTCGCTGGTGAGCTACGTCATGATGGTTCCACGCTTCCGGCGCGACTGATCCGCCCGCCGCGCTCACCTCAACGGAGCAAACTCATGTCCTCCAACGATACGACGTCGGCCGGCACGGGCGACGCCTGCACCAATTGTGCGCCGTTTCACGCGCGCCGCGAGTTCCTCCGTACACTGGCCGCGTCGGCCGCGGGCGCCCTGCTCACGCTTGGCGCCTCACCGGCCGCCGCTCGCGCGCTCGACATGCGCTTCACCGATGCGTCCGAGCGGCGTGGCGACGAGGCGTCGTACCCGGTGCCCGACGCCGATTGTGCGACGATCGACGCGGACAACGAGGTGATCCTCGTGCGCTATCACAACGCGGTGTACGCGTTCGCACTGTCCTGTCCCCATCAGAACACGGCGCTCAAGTGGCTGAAGGACGAGGGACGATTCCAGTGTCCCAAGCACAAGTCGAAGTACGAGCCCGATGGCACCTTCATCGAGGGACGCGCGACGCGCGGCATGGATCGGTACGTCGTGCGACGCGACGGAGCGAAGGTCGTCGTCGACCTCGGCAAGCTGATCGAGCAGGACAAGGATGGCGCGGGGTGGTCGGCCGCGCAGGTCGCGGTGTCGTAGCATGTCCGGGTGCGGCGGTACGTGCGGGTGCGGCGCCAGCCTTCCGCGCCGAGCGTTCGTCGGACGCGGTGCGCTCGGCGCGCTCGGCGCACTCGTCCTGTCCGCGTGTGGCGATGGTGACATCGGCGGGACCTATCCCACCGATCCATTCCCCACAGGACCGCTCACGATCAATCTCTCCGACTTTCCGGAGCTCGCGGTGGTGGGTGGGCTGGCGCGTGTGGACGGCGACAGCCCGACCCCCGTCGCGATCGTGCGCACCGGCCCCACGACGTTCGACGCGATCTCGCTCGTGTGTCCGCATCAGGGCGCCACCGTCGAACTCGTCGCACCGTCGTCGTTCCGGTGCCCGAGCCACCTCGCCGAGTTCTCCGCCACGGGCGTGTGGACCGGCGGCAAGAGCACCGGCGATCTCACCGCGCTCGGCGTGACGTACGATGCGTCGGCCGGCACGCTCACCATCAACGGCCCCGCCGCGCCGCCGCCGCCACCGAGCCTCGGTGTTGCGCCCACGAGCGAGGTCTTCACCGCAATTCAGGGGCAGCCGAGTCCCGCCGCGCAAACGGTGAGCATCACCAACGTCGGCGGCGGCACGCTCCCGGGGCTCGGGGCGGTGGTCGCATACGGCAGCGGCCAACCGACCGGCTGGCTCACTGCCACGCTCGACGCCACCACGGCACCCGCGACGCTCACCCTCAAGCCGTCGACGACGACGCTCGCGCCGGGTGCCTACTCGGCCACGGTGCAGATCACCTCTCCCGCCGCGGCCAACGCCCCGCTCGCGGTGAGCGTGTCGCTGCTGGTCACGGCCGTCACGCCGTCCACCATCGCGCTCGCCAACAGGAACGTCGCGTTCGCGGCAGCGAGTGGAGGCGCGAATCCTCTGCCGCAGACGATCGCCATCACGAACGGCGGCGGTGGCACGCTCGCGGGCCTCAGCGTCGGCACCATCGCGTATGGCGCTAGCGCATCCGGCTGGCTCGCCGCCGCACTCGACTCACCCACGGCGCCGGCGTCGCTGACGCTCACGGCGTCCCTCGGCGCGCTCGCCCCCGGGAGCTACACGGCCACCGTGCCGGTGCTCGCGCCGGGCGCGAGCAACGCGCCACAGCAGGTCACCGTCACCTTCACCGTCGCGTCGTCGAGCTCGTCGCCGACGCTTGCGCTCTCGGCGACGAACTCGTCCTTCAGCGCGGCGCAGGATGGCGGCAGCCCGGCGTCGCAGGCCATCACCGTGCAGAACGGTGGCGGCGGCTCGCTCGGCGTGCTCGCGTTGGGATCGGTCGCGTACGGCGCGGGCGGATCGGGATGGCTCACCGCCACGCTCTCTGGCAGCGTGGCACCGGCCATCATCACGCTCATCGCCTCGCCCCTCGCGCTCCCGGCCGGCACTTACACGGCAACCGTGCCGGTAATGTCGGCGGGCGTCGCGAACTCCCCGCAGAACGTCACGGTGTCGCTCACCATCGGCGCCGCGGCGGCCATCGCGGTGTCACCGTCGAGCATCTCGTTCAGCGCCCCGTTCCGGACCAATCCCGGCGGACAGGTCGTCAACATCACGAGCGTCGGCGGCGCGTTGAGCGGACTCGCGTTCAACGTCACGTACGGCGCCGGCGCCACCGGTTGGCTCAGCACGTCCTCGCTGAGCGGCACGTCGACGCCCGCAGCGCTGACGCTGCGCGCCGTGGCCGCGACCCTCGCGACCGGCACGTACACGGCAACCGTGCAGATCACCGCCACCGGCGCGGCCGCGCAGAGCATCGCCATCACGCTGGTGGTGAGCCCGGCGGGCCTCGCGGTCGTGATCGCGAACTGGCCCGCCCTCGCCACCGTGGGCGGCATCGCGGGAAGCGTGGGCACGGTGCAGGGAACGGCCACGGCCATCGTGCGCACCGGCGCCAACAGCTTCGCCGCCTTCTCCATGCGCTGCCCGCACCAGGGCACGACGATCAGGATCGAGAACTGGCAGAGGACCGGCTCGGCATTTCACTGCCCGAATCACGACGCACTGTTCGACGCCGCCGGCAAGTTGCTCGCCGGTTCGCCGCAGAGCACGAGCAGTCTCGTCGTGCGCACCGTGACCTACACGGCCGGCGACACGACGCTGTACGTCACCTGACCTTCGCTCAGTCATCGATCCCATGATGCTCGCGATTCCAGCCGTCCTGACACATGCCGTGGCGCCGTGGGCCAGGTTCTACAGCCACTCCAGGGTCGCCGCCACGATCGTCACGTACCTGCACATCGCGTCCATCGTCGTGGGCGGGGGCCTCGGCATCTCGCTCGACCGCTCCACGCTGCGCATCGGACGCGACGATCAGGCTGCACGCCAGCGGCATCTCGCCGAGCTGGGGGCGGTTCACGCGTGGGTCATCGGAGCACTGGCGCTCTCGTTCGTGAGTGGCGTCGCCCTGCTCGCGGCCGACCTGGACACCTTCCTCGACTCGTGGGTGTTCTGGTTGAAGATCGGGCTCATCGTGCTGCTCCTCGCGAACGGCGCGCGGATGACGCTGGCGGAGCGCGCGCTGCGTGCGCCCGGAGCCCCGGCGGGCGATGCATGGGGACGTCTGCGAACGGTGGCGGTCGCGAGCCTCACGCTGTGGCTCGCGATCACGCTCGCGGGGGTGGTGTTGACGAACGCCGCGTGACGCGGCGCGGCCGACCCGCGCGTCGGCGGCGCGGGTGCGGCCGGATTTCGCCGCGGGGCCGTCACGGCTGGCCGACCCGCGCGCGCGTGCCCCCGAGCGGGAGCGCCGTGAGCTGCCCGTTCGCGAGCGCCGGCGAGAATGTCCACCGTCGCGAGAGGATCTCCGCCGCCGGCTGCGCCATCGTGATCGCCGCGCGCGGCTCGCCCACCGCTCGCAACGTCATGTGCTGCCCCGTCAGGACGGCGAGCCGCATCCATCCCTGGTCCTCGGCCAGCGCGGCGCCCGGAATCCGCAGCATGGCGCGCGCGCCGGGCTCCACGCGACCGAGCAGCCACTGGCCCTTCTCGCTCACCAGATAGACGTGCACGAAGTCGTGGGCGTCGTTGTCGAAGCGGAAGAAGCGCACGGCCGCGCCGGCGGACGCGGGGTCCTCCGCCGCGAGGCGCGACGCGGCGCTGGCGCAGCCACCGAGCGAGAGGGTCAGGGTCAGGGCGGCGGCGAGTGAAACCAGGGCACGGGTACGTGGCGTAGTCATAGTGTCCTCCAGGAACGGGAACGGCGCGCTCGGCGCCTTATCCCTTAGCGCGCAGAACGCGGTGAAACCCACTCACGGCTGGTGTTGTCTAACCGAGCAGACCGGGTTTTCCCTTCAGCTCCGAGCGACCATGTCCATCACCCCCCTGCCCGCCAGGGCCGCACCCCCGCCGACCGCCCCCGCTGAGACGAGCGGGCACGCGGTCACCGAGCTCCTGCACGCGTGGGGGGCGGGCGACGCGGGGGCCAGCGAGGCGCTCGTGCCCCTCGTGTACGCGGAGCTTCGCCGGCAGGCGGCGCGCGCCCTGCGCCGCGAGGGCGAGGGCCACACGCTCCAGGCGACGGCGCTCGTGCACGAGGCCTGGCTGCGCCTCGATGGCCAGCACGACGCGCGCTGGGAGAGCCGCACCCAGTTCCTCGCCGTCGCCGCGCAGATGATGCGTCGCGTGCTCGTGGACCATGCGCGCACGCGCCGCGCCCTGAAGCGCGGAGGCGGCGACGTTCAGGTTTCGCTCGGCCATGCGGAGAACGCCGCCGCGGCGCCCGACGAGGTGGACGTGCTGGCGCTGGACGACGCCCTCGCGCGCCTCGCGAGCCTGGATCCGCGCAAGGCGCGGCTGGTGGAGCTGCGCTACTTCGCGGGGCTGAGCATCCCCGAGGCCGCGGTGGCGCTCGGCATCTCGCCGGCGACGGTCGGCCGCGAGTGGGCGGTCGCGCGCATGTGGCTCCGCCGCGAGCTCGAGTCATGACGACGCCCGCGCCCGGCGAGCCGATAGCCGGTACGTCACCGCCGATGACGCCCGAACGGTGGCGCATGGTGGACGCGATCCTCCAGGCCGCGCTCGCGTGCGAGCCCGAGCGGCGGGACGCTTTCGTGGCTGTCGCGTGCGGCTCGGACGGGGCGCTGGGGCTCGAAGTTGCGTCGCTTCTCGCCGCGCACGCGGGCGCCGCCGACGATTTCCTGGAGAGACCTGCGGACGTGCTCGGCGCGCCGGATGCGTCGCGGATCATGGAGTCGCTCGCGAATGCGCTGGCGGGACGCTACGCCATCGAGCGCGAGATCGCGCGTGGGGGGATGGCGACGGTGTATCTCGCGCGCGATCTGCGGCACGGCCGCCGCGTGGCGATCAAGGTGCTGCGCGAGGAGCTCGCGGCCGCCGTGGGGGCCGAGCGATTCCTCGCCGAGATCCGCGTCACGGCATCGCTGCAGCACCCGCACATCCTGCCCCTGTTCGATTCGGGGAACGCGGACGGACTGCTCTGGTATGCGATGCCATTCGTCGAGGGCGAGACGCTCCGGTCGCGGCTCGCGCGCGAGAGGCGGCTGCCGGTCGCCGAAGCGGTGCGCCTCGCGCGCGAGATCGCCGACGCGCACTCCCACGGCATCGTCCACCGCGACGTGAAGCCCGAGAACGTGCTGCTGCAGGACGGGCACGCGCTGGTCGCCGACTTCGGCATCGCGCTGGCGCTCGAGCAGGCCGGCGGCGAGCGCCTCACCCGCACGGGCCTCGCGCTCGGCACCCCGCAGTACATGGCGCCGGAGCAGGCGGCCGGCGAGCGCGCCCTCGACGCGCGGGTCGACGTCTACGCGCTCGGCGCGGTGCTGCACGAGATGCTCGCGGGTGAGTCTCCGTTCGCGGCGTCGACGCGACAGGCCGTCGTGCAGCGTCTGATGCACGAGCAGCCGGTGGCGCTGGCGACGCGTCGAGCCGACGTGGCGCCGTTCATCGCCACGGCGGTGCGGCGGGCGCTGGCGAAGCGCCCCGACGACCGGTTCCCGAATGCGGCGGCGTTTGCGGCGGCGCTGCTCCCGGTGCCGCCAGACGGTGCCGTCCCCGAGACGCCGACGGCGGAGAGCGCGCCACCCATCACGACGGGAGGTCGGACGGTGCCCGCGCGTGCGGCGTTCTATGCCGCAGTCGCCATGCTCGTGGTGGGTCTCGCCGGCGGCCTGCTCCTCGACCCCTCGTCCGTCGTCCGGCGCTGGACCAGCGCCGCGCCCGGGTTCGTGCGCCCGCCAATCGCCGCCGCCGTTGCGCCGGAGCCTACGATGACGGGAGACCTCTCGCTCACGGTGGTCGACCGCGCCGGGCGCCCGGTGCGCACGATCGCGGCCAACCGTCCCTGGACGCCGCGCTTCTCACCCGACGGGCGTCGTGTGGCGTACGGCGCGTTCGGCGACGGACGGGAAACGAGCGACCTCTGGGCGACGGACCTGGAGACGGGCACGACGCGGCGACTCACGGACGGCGACGCCGACGCCAACGACCCGCAGTGGAGCTCCGACGGTGCGGCCCTGGCCTACTCGGCGAACGCGCCGGCGGGAAAGGACGTGATGTTGCGAACGCTCGACGGGTCGAAGGAGTACGTGCTCGCGTCACGCACCGGGACGCAGTTCCCGAGCGATTGGCTGCGCGACGGTACGCTGCTCGTCACGGAGCAGGCCGGGCCCGACCGCGGGGACATCCTCGTGCAACCGAAGGACGGCTCGACGGCGCGGCCGTATGCCGCGACCGCCGCGGACGAGACGGCCGCTCGGATCTCGCCCGACGGACGCTGGATCGCGTATAACTCCGACGAGTCAGGGCGGGTGGAGGTGTACCTCGACTCCTACCCGCGACCCGGGCGGCGCGTGACGATCTCCTCGGGCGGCGGCCAGGATCCCGTCTGGCGCGGCGACGGGCGGGAGCTGTACTACTGGCGCGGCGGAGAGCTGGTGGCGGTGCGCCTCGACGCAGTGGCTGGCGGCGACGCACCGTCGGTGCGCGGCGCCGAGACCGTGTTGTTCCGGGCGCCGTATCACTCGGCACTCAACACGATGTACGACGTGTCGCCCAACGGGCAGCGGTTCGTGATCGTGCGGCAGCGCTAGGCGTCGGCTCACGGCGTCGACGACGGACCCGCCACCCGTGTCGGCTGGATGAAGCTCGCATGGCGCGCCACTTCTTGCCACTCGTTGCCGTGCCGTGACCACACGGCGGTGTACCTGAGCTGCGACGTTTGTCCGGCCAGCGGGATGCTCCCGGCCCACACGACCGTCTCGCTCCCGGCCACGACCACGACGTCGCCGTAGGCATGCATGGACTCGATGTGCCGTGTGTACGCGCTGAACGCGAGCGTGCCGGATGTGACGAGCGCCAGCACCTGCTGCTTGTTCAGGAACTGGTTGAACGGATTGGTCACCACGAAGTCGTCGGACCAGAGCCGTGCGAGCATCGCCGGATCGTTCGCGAGGAACGCCTGCACCTCCGCCGAATCCAGGCGTCCTACTGCCGTCGCGGCGCGATGTGCCGCCGCGTGGTCCACCCCGACCGACCGGCTAGTGGAGGCGACGGCTGCACCCCCAGCGCGGAGCTGCGATTGATCGGCAGTGGTCGGAGACGAGCAGTTGCATGGATATCTCCTGTTGCGCGTTGAGCCGCGGGCAACTCGTACGCCGACCAGCGGGATCGGCACACTTGCCGGGACAGCCGGCACGCGATATCTAGGGCGGCGGCGTCAAGCCGCGGTGAAGTCCCGGTCAAGCCGCCAGACGGAGAGTCAGCATGCTGTACCTGCGCACATTCGGCGGGTGTCATCTCGAGCGAGACGACGTCCGGCTGGAGGAGTTCTCGGCGCAGCGGAAGGCGCTGGCGCTCCTCGCGCTGCTCGCGCACGCCGGCGCCCGCGGTGTGACACGTGACCTGGCCGCCGCGCTGCTCTGGCCGGAGAGCGACGAGGAGCGCGCCCGTGCGTCCATCAAGCAGCTCGTACACTCCCTCCGCGTCCGGCTCGGCGCCAACGACGTCGTGCTGACGCACGGCGATCTACGCCTGAACCCGGACTACGTCGTGAGCGACGTCGGGGAATTCAAGGATGCCGTTGGGCGCGGAGATCGTGCCACGGCCGCGCGGGTCTACGCGGGCCCGTTCCTGGATGGTTTCCACCTGCGCGGGACCGGCGGCTTCGAGGAATGGGTGTCGACGCAGCGCGCCGCGCTCGCCCACGAATTCGTCACCGTTGTCCGCTCCCTGGCCGAAAGCGCAGACCGTCAGGGCGATCACGCGGCGGCAGTGACCTGGTGGCGGCGACTCGTGGACAACGAGCCGTTGAGCGCGCAGGCGACACTCGGCCTCATGCGCGCGCTCGATGCCGCGGGCGACCGAACGGCGGCGTTGCGACACGCGAGAGCCTTTCAGGTTGTCGTCCGGCGCGAGATCGACATGGCGCCGGACCCCTCCGTCGTCGCGCTCGAGGCGCGATTGCGTGCATCGCGGGGAAGGTCCGTTCGTCCCACACTCGTCGTGCTTCCCTTCTCCAACACGAGCGGCGATCCTCGGGATGACCCGTTCAGCGACGGACTGACCGACGAGTTGATCGGCACGATCGGGAAGATCAGTGGAATCGCTGTGGTGGGACGAACGTCCGCGTTCACATTCAAGGGGCAGTGCATCGACCTCGATGTGCTGGCCGCGAAGGTCAACGCCTCGTCGGTTCTGGAAGGAAGCGTGCGTCGAATCGGCGAGCGGTACAAGATCGGTGTCCAGCTCGTGAGTGCGCCGGAGGGCGTCGTGCTCTGGTCGGAGATCTACGAGCGCGACGCGAGCGATCTGCTCGCCGTTCAGGCTGACATCGCACGCTCGGTTTCGCGCGCCCTGCGCGTGCGCCTCGACCCGGCGGTTGCGAGCGCTCCCTCTCCAGGAACCGTGGATGCGGTCGCGCACGACCTCTATCTCCGAGGTCGCTACTTCCTCAACCGCGTGTCGGCGGTGGACCTCGGTCAGGCGGTGTCGTGCTTCGACCGTGCCGTGGAGCGCGACCCGACGCATGCGCGCGCGTACGCCGGCCTCGCGGACGCGCACCTGCTGCTCGCGATCATGGGTCATGCGCGGGCGGCGCCAGAGGTCTCGCGCGTGCACGCCGCCGTCGCACGGGCTCTCGCGCTGGACGGGAATCTTGCGGAGGCGCATGCCTCGCTCGCCTGCGTGCTCTTTGCGTTCGACTGGGAGTGGGACGCGGCCGAGCGTGAGTTCGAGCGCGCGATCACGCTCGACCCGGGGTATGGCCTGGCCCATCATCGCTACGGCCTCTATCTGATGTACCGGACACGCTTCGACGAGGCGCAGCAGGTGCTCGAGGATGCACGGCGCTCCGATCCGCTCGCCGCGTCCGTGAACATGAACCTCGGCCGCCTGCATCTCAGCGCGAATCGAGCGGAGCGCGCCGTTCCGCTCCTGCAGACAGCGGTCGAGCTGAGCCCGCAACTGGCCCTCGCGCATGAGCAGCTCGGTCACGCCTACCTGCAGTTGAACGCGCGGGCCGAGGCACTGGCGTCCTTCCGCCGCACCGCGGAGCTCAGCGGCCCGCGCGGCGCGGCGCGGCTGGCGTACGCGCTCGCTGCGACCGGTGACGACACCGCGGCCAGGAAGCTCGTGCGTGAGATCGCCGATCGTCCCGATGCAGTCGCACACGCCTTCGGACTCGCCATGGCGCATGCCGGTCTGGGCGATGGCGACGCCGCATTCGAGTGGCTCGATCGCGCATATGCGGAGCGCGACGCCTTCCTGCACACGGTCAAGGTCACATCGGCTTTCGAGTCCCTGCACACCGACGCGCGGTGGGATGTGCTGCTGCGGCGTATCGGACTTTCAGATCTCATCGCTCCAGCAGCCTCACAGGGCGCGAACGCCGGCTCCTTCAGCTCCTGAGCCGCCGACCGCCGTAGACTTCGGCACGTTCGGTGCGCTCGATCCGCGTATGATCGCAGCACCTGAGTGCATCATCTACCACGGCCCCCGCACAGTCCCCGACGAAGCGGACCCGGCGCGGTGGCGGCCTGCCGACGACCTGTTTGTGAAGGGGGCCGGCGACGAGCCCGCCGTGCTCGTGGTCGATGCCTCGATGCTCGCACGCAAAGACGATCTGCGCAGGGTGGCCCGGCGCGTCGTGCTCGTTGCTGCCGACGACGCCGCGCAAACAGCGCTCGGCGGGCGCGCGCTCATCTCCATCGTCGGGGTGGATGATCGCCTTGCGCGCAATCGCGTGCTCGACGCCGCGTGCATGCTGTCGTGCGCGCGGCTCGCCGGTGTGCGCATGCGACGCCGGCTCGCCCGAGACAAGGTCGAGTTTCACGAGCTGAGTCGGATCGGGATGGCGCTCATGATGGAGCGGGATCGCGAGACGCTGCTCCGGCAGATCCTCGATCAGGGCAAGCGTCTCAGTGGGAGCGACGCCGGAGGGATGCTGCTCGCGGAGACCGATGCGAACAACGTCACATGCTTGCGACTGACTCTCTCGCGCTTCGACCACCTGCCTGACTTCGGCCGGGGCGAGCGAACTCTCGCCATCAACGACAAGAGTATCATCGGACACGCCGCTCGCATCAGGGCGCCCATCGTCGTCGCCGACGCATACAGCTTGCCCGATGACGTCACCTTCGAAGCAGCTGAGGGGTACGACCGGCAGTTCGGCTATTACAGAAAGTCGATGCTGGTCGTACCGATGATCGACCATCTCGACCAGCTGGTGGGGGTGCTGGTCTTCATCAACCGCAAATCCGATCCGAGTGCCCGAATCACGAACAAGGAGGATGCCGACCGGTACGTGCTGCCATACACCGATCGTGAGGTGCGCCTCGCGCGTTCGCTGGCAAGTCAGGCCGCGGTGTCGATCGAGAACGCACGGCTCTACGCGCAGATCGAGCAGATGCTCGAGAGCTTCGTCAAAGCGTCCGTCACGGCGATCGACCAACGCGATCCGACCACCGCCGGCCACTCGCTACGCGTCTCGGCGCTCGTCGCGGGGATCGCTGCGGCGGTCGAACGCGGAGGGCGCGGGACCTATCGCGACACCCGCTTCACGGCCAAGCAGCTGCGTGAGTTGCACTATGCGGCTCTCCTGCACGACTTCGGAAAGATCGCGGTGCACGAGGATGTGCTGGTCAAGGCGAAGAAGCTTCCGCCCATCCTCTGGGAACGTGTCGATGCGCGCTTCGCGCTCATTCGCATGACCATGGAGCGCGACTACTACCGGCAGCGCGCGAGCCTTCGACTCTCGAACGAGGAGGAGAGACTGATGGGTGCCCCTCTCGAGGAGGAGTTGACGGCGCAGCTCGACCAGCTCGAGCACATGTGGGCAGTCGTACGGGACGCGAATGAACCTGCCGTTCTCCGCGAGCTGCCCGCTGCCGAGCTAGTGGACATCGCGCAGCGGACCTTCAAGCAACGCGATGGAGGCGTGGCGCCGTATCTCACACAGGACGAGCTCCACTTCCTTCAGCTCCCATGCGGCACGCTCGACGACGCCGAGCGCGCCGAGATCGAGTCGCACGCGGGAGAGACGTACCGGTATCTGGTCAACATTCCATGGACGGACGACCTCGGAAACCTGGTCGCCTTCGCGTTCAGCCATCACGAGAAGCTGGACGGGAGCGGCTACCCGAGACGACTGAAGGGCGACGAGATTCCGGTGCAGGTGCGCATGATCACCATTGCCGACATCTTCGACGCGCTCACGGAGTCGGACCGTCCGTACAAGCGCGCGCTGCCGCCCGACACGGCGCTGGACATCATCCGCGCGGAGGCGGCGGCGGGATGCCTCGATCCGGACCTCGTGGAGATCATGATCGAGAGCCAGGCGTATCGAAGAATACTGGAAGAGGATTGGCGCCGGCTGTAGCCGGCCCGGGTCCGACCTCGCCGCGTGCCCCCACGTCCTCGGCAATCGGGAGGCCGCGAGGTTTGAGCGCGGAGTACCTTTCGTGCGACCGGCGCTCGCGCCATCATGCGCCCCGCATGCCTCCACTCGTCCCTTCGCCTGGTTGTCGACTCGTGCCCCTTCGCCCGCTGGCAGGATCCACCATTCGCATGTCCACGCTCCTCGGCGGCCTGGCCGCCTCCGTCGCGGCGGCGTGCGCGGAGGGCACCCAGCGGGCCGGTGACGCGGACGCGTCATCGCAGCGGGCGCCCGAGGCGATTCGCGTCTCAGCGCCCCGGGCGCCGGTGGACACCGTCGACTCGCTCCTGGCGGCGCGGCGAGCGACAGTGATGGATACGATGTCCCGCCCGGTCGCACCCGTTCCAGCGCGCGCGGCGAGGCGCGTGGCAGCGGACACCGGCCTTGCGACGCGAGACACAACGCGCGACACGACGCGGCCGAGGGCCGTCGCCGGATTGCTCGGCCCGAAGGCGGGCGACCGCCACAGGGCGTTCCGCGACATGGGCAGCGACCTCGACTCGCTCTGGCCGGTGAAGGGGCCCGCGCCGCTGCCGGGGAGCATCCTCCCCGCGAAGCGCATCATCGCCTTCTACGGCAACCCGCTCTCGCGACGCATGGGAATCCTCGGCGAGCTCGATCCCGAGGTGATGCTGCGCAAGCTCGACGCGGAGGTCGCGGCCTGGAACCGGCTCGATCCCGCGCACCCCGCGCAGCCCGCGCTGCACCTGATCGTGCTCGTCGCCGATGGCCACCCCGGCACGAGCGGGAAGTACCGGACGCGCCACGACAGCGCGATGATCGAGAAGGTGTACGGTTGGGCGCGGAGCCGGAACGCGCTGCTGTTCGTCGACCTGCAGGTGGGGCAGAGCACCCTGCAGGCCGAGCTGCCGTGGATCGAGAAGTTCCTGGTCCGCCCCGACGTGCACCTCGGGATCGACCCCGAGTTCTCGATGAAGACCGGCGGCATCCCGGGCCGTCGAATCGGCACGTACGATGCGGCCGACATCAACTACGCGTCGCGCTTCCTCGCGGGGCTCGTCGAGAAGCACAAGCTCCCGCCCAAGCTCCTCGTCGTGCACCGCTTCACGCCGGGTGGCGTGACGAACGCCCGGAAGATCGCGCTCGACCCGCGCGTGCAGGTCGTGATGCACATGGACGGCTTCGGACCACCCTGGATGAAGCGCGACACGTACTGGCGCGACATCAAGCGCGAGCCCGTGCAATTCACCGGATGGAAGCAGTTCACCAAGGCCAGGAACGACCGGCCGCCGACCTCGCGCACCGACATCCTGCGTCTCTGGCCGGTGCCGCTGTACATCCAGATCCAGTAGCGGCAGCAAGGTGGGCGGGCTTCATAGTGGGTGGCGGGCGTCACCTGGGCGTCGGAATCCGTCCCGCGCCCAGCGGGCGGCGCACACTCGCGTCGTCTGCCTCGCGCTGCGCATCGGCGAGCCGGCTCACGTCTTCGCCGAGCAGGCGCGCCGCGTCGATCAGCGTCGTGAGCGGCGCCAGATCGCCCGCGCCAGCGTGCAGGCGCAGGAGGTCGAGCCTGATCCCTTCGAGCGCCGCGACGCTCTCCGCCAGGTGCGTCGAGGCCGCGGTGCGTCGCGCCGCGAGCACATCGGCGTCGCCGGAACCGGGCGGGGCGAGCGTCGCGAGCACGTCGATCTCCGCTCGCGCCTCAGCGGCCCGGGCCTCGAGCGCCGACACCATCGCGGGCAGCTCGGCCAGCTGCTCACGATGTGCCTTCGGCAGAGCCGCGAAGAGCTCGGCGGCGGCCACGCCGATGACCGCCTCGGTGGCGCGGAACACACCACCGCCCACCGCGCGCGAACGCTCCGGCGCGCCGAGCCGACGCGCGAGCCACTCCCCGGCGCGGCTGTTCCACAGGCGCTCACGGATCCCCGTCTGCCACCAATCGCGGATCCGATCGGGAATGAACGGCACTTCGAGCGCGTTGCTCACTGCCCCCAGCAGCATCGTGCTGAGTATGGGCGCAATGATCCACGCGGCGCCGATCTGGTGTTCGGTCACCACCCCGCTCATGACCAATCCGGCGGTGACGGCGAGCCACGTCGCCGAGCCGACAGTGCCGAGCCGCAGGAGCCGATGGCCACGGGATTCACCGTCCTCGCGCGCGAGCGCCTCGCTCTCGGCCCGCTCGCGCCGCCCGATCTCGAGCGCCGCTCGCAGGTCGGCGAGGGTATGTCCGGCTCGGAACTGCCGGCGCGCCTGGTTCAGGTGGAAGCCAACGACGGGGAGGAGGGGCAGCGAGGTGATCGCGGCCAGGAGCACGATGTCTGCCGGGCCATCTGGCCGGTTGCCGGTCACCCAGGCGACGAGGTTCGCCAGGGTGAGAAGGCCGAACCCTCCGGACCACCCCATGTAGGGCACGAGCAGCGGGTTCCGTGCGGCGATCCAGGCGCGCAGCGCGGGCGGGAGCGCGGGTCGCGCGTCGGGCGTCGGGGCGAGGGCTGCCGCGAGCGCCTCGCCGTCGCTGAAGCGGAGCGAGGCGTCGCGCTCCAGGCAGCGGTCGATCACCTGCGCCAGCGTGGTGGGAAGACCTGGCGCGGAGCGGACGACGGAAGGCGCGGGCTCGGTGGCCTGTCGGAGGAGAAGCGCCGGAAGGCTCGGCGACTCGAAGGGGAGCCGGCCGCTCACAGCCAGATACCCCACCACGCCGAGCGAGTAGATGTCGCTGCGCCCGTCGACGGGCCCGCTCGCGGCCTGCTCCGGGCTCATGAAGTGCGCGGTCCCCATGATCTTCCCCGGATCGGTCGCCGGGCCCGGGTCTGCGCCGCCGTGGGCGATGCCGAAGTCGGTGACGAGTGCGCGGCCGGTGCCGGCCTCCAGCAGGATGTTGTCCGGCTTGATGTCCCGATGGACGATGCCGCGGCCGTGCGCGTAAGCGAGCGCCCAGGCGACCTCGCGGAGCACGCGTTTGGCGTCGGCCGGTGAGAGGGGACCACGCGTGCGGAGTCGCTCCCCGAGCGTCTCGCCCTCCACGTAGCTCATGACGAAGAAGACGAAGCGGGTGCCCGCCGCGGCGCCAGCCGCGGGAGGGCAGGACGCCTCGCCGACGCGATGGATGGGGACGATGTGCGGGTGCGAGAGTCCGGCGGCCGTGCGCGCCTCCCGTACGAATCGTTCGCGCGATTCGGCGGTGCGCGCGAGGTGCGACGGGAGCACCTTGATGGCGACGTCGCGGTCCAGCTGCACGTCGCGCGCGAGGTACACGATTCCCATCCCCCCGCGGCCGAGCTCGCGCTGGAGGGAATACTCGCCGGCGAGGGCCGCCTGGAGCTCGAGGAGTTCGCCGGAGGGCTGTGTCATGCAAGTACTACGAATCAGCGGCGACACCGTTTCGTGCTCACCGGCGGCGGGTCGTCTGACGCCACCGGGGCTCGAGGCCGCAAAGCTCGGACGCCTACGCTGCGCCGATCTGTGCGAGTGCCCAAGCGGCGTGCGAGCGCACCAACGGCTCAGTATCCGACAACGCAGCCATAAGTGCTGGTACTGCGGATGGCTCCCCGGCGTTGCCGAGCACGACTGCCGCGTTGCGCTTCAGGCCCCGGAGCTTGGCCCGTTTCATCGGCGAGCCTTTGAACGCTGCGGAGAACTCCTCCTGGTTCATCGTCAGCAGCTCGCGCGCAAGCGTCCGCGCATCCTTGCCCGTGAGCGCCGCTCGCGGTGCAAACTCCGGCACCTCGAGCTCGCGCGCGAAGGACAGATTCCACGGACATACTTCCTGACAGATGTCGCACCCGTACACCAGCTCGCCGATCTTCTCCCGCAGCTCGGCCGGGATCTCGCCCCTCAGCTCGATCGTGAGGTACGAGATGCACTTCGTCGCGTCCAGCCGGCGCGGCGCGACGATCGCGCCCGTCGGACAGGCGTCGATGCAGCGCGTGCACGTCCCGCAGCGATCCTCCTGAAATGGCGCGTCCGGGACGAGCGCGACATCGAGCACCAGGGTGCCGAGAAAGAAGAACGACCCCAGCGACGGGTTGAGGAGATTGGTGTTCTTGCCGAACCACCCGAGGCCGGCGCGCCGCGCGAGGTCGCGCTCGAGGATCGGGCCGGTGTCGACATAGGGTTTCCCGGCGATCGCGCGTCCCGCGTCGCGCTCGAGCCGCGCGTGCAGCTCGCGCAGCTTCGTCTCCATCACGTCGTGATAATCGTCGCCACGTGCATACCGGGCGACCGGGCCACTCGGCTCTTTCCCGCCGTAATCGAGCGCGACGACGATGGCGTGGGTCGTTCCCGGCAGCGGCCGCCGCGTGTCGCGGCGCTTCTCGGCGCCGCGCGCGAGATAGCCCATCGTGCCGGCCTGCCCCGCGTCCAGCCAGTCCTCGAATGCTCGCGACGTCTCCGCGGGGCCGAGCTGGGCGACGCCGACGAGGTCGAAGCCCAGGGCGAAGGCATGGCCCTTCGCGAGACGCGACAGCTCGATCGCGTCCGGCGCGCCGACACTCGCTCGAGGCGCCGGCGCGTCGATCACGGATCGCGCACCGCCCAGCGTGCGTAGCGCTCGACGTCCTCCACCGGCGGCACGACGTCGCCCTCGCCGTAGGCGGTGTGCATGCGCCACCGCACGTAGTCGCGGGACGGGAGGGGAAGGAAGGGCATGCGGCGCCACCAGCCGCGCCGACGAAAGCGCCACGCCACACGCAGCAGGGCGGCGCCCGTCGCCGGATGGCGCAGAGCGCGAAGCGCGAGCAGCAGGGAAAGGCGGGTCCAACCCATCGCTGTAACTTGGTCGCGTGCAGCTCCATGATCAACTCGGGCCACTCGATGCAACGAGAGAGACCCTCGACTCGCGTCGAGGGTCTCGTCCCGCCGTCCGCCGCGGTACCTAGTACAAAGCCGCGAGCACTTCCTGCAGCAGCGAGGACGGCAGGTTGCTGAAGCGCAGGCGGTCAGTGCCGGGGCTCACGATCGTGCGGTGTTCGCCGCCGTCGCGCAACCGATAGTACACGTACCGCGAATCGCCGGACGGTACGACGCGAAGCACGGAATAGCCACGCCGGCGCAGGATCCCGCCCAGCACGTCGGCGCCCTCACTGGTGCCGTAGCGCTTCTTGTACTGGCCCGGCGGCATCTGGCCCGGCTTCTTGGCGAGACCCGGTGGCACCTTCGCGCCATTGCCGTAGCCATTGCCGTAGACGTCACGCCGGCCATCGCGAACGATCACGCCATCGGATCGCCGGACCTCCGCGCGCTTGGCCTTCGCCGGCGCGGCGCTCTTGCCCTTGTCCTTCTCGTGGCCCTTTCCCTGTGCTTGAGCGGTCGACGCCAGTACCAAGGCGGCGGCGGACAGCCCGAAGATTCGAATGAAGCGGTTGTGCATGTCATTTCTCCCGGTGGGGCGCGCCCGCGGAGATGCCGCAGGCGGCCGCGTTACGGACTCATTCCAATGCACCATTGGAGCCAAAAGTGGCCTTCGAGCGTAAGCGCCGCCCTCATAAGCACTTTGGAAGGATCTACCCCGATTCTACCGGCCGAGCTCGTCTACGCGAGGGGTCAGTAGCTGTGCTCATGGTTCGACGGACCTGATGGTGCCGACGGATGGAGGAGAGGCGGGGCTACGCCTCGTCGCGCTGCCGTTCGCTGCCGCCGAAGTAGCCGGCCACTGTCCAGCCGACGACCTTGGGCATGAAGACGAGCTCGTCGCTGGACATGATGTCTCGCACCAGCGCCTTCACCTCGACGAGCAGCTGCCCGATCTCGAGCCCCGCCTTGCGCCGGTGGGAGGCGTGTGCCCGCACGACGGCCTCGAGCGACGGCGGCACCCCGCGCCGCGCCGCCCGTGCAGCCGTCAAGGCTTCGGCCAGCCCCTGCTGTCGGCTAGGTGTATCGTCAACCACGAGCGACTCCGTGCTACCTGTGCGACGATGGGATCGTGCGCTGCGCGAGCGTTCACCCCCAATCTAGACGACGCGTGCGGGCCGCTCTACCCGAGACGCCACAGTCTCGCGCATCCCGGCACCGTCCCCGTGGGTGAAGCCGGAGCCGGCGGCACGTCGGCACACGGCATCACGGGATCGCGGTGTCGTGCCGGAGCAGCACGTGAATGTGATACCGCGGAACGCGGGGCTCAGCGAGCGCCTCCATCATGCGCTCGACAGCCTCGTTGTCGATGCTCTCTTCGAGCGCCTGTTCGATCAGCTCCGCGTCGGACATGACGTCGGCGTCAGCCAGCAGATCGTGCTCGAAGCTCTCCAGGGCGTCATGGTCTTCGTCCCAGCTTCCCACGTCGACGGCATTCAAGTCCTCAGCGGCAAGCTCGAGGAGCTGGTGAGTGTCCTGGATGCCGATGTCGGTGGTGGGAACGACGGAGCCGTCCTCGCGGCGCAGCTCGAGGTCGAGCGATTGTAAATGTTGAAACGCTTCGGCGAGGTCGGCGAACAGGGCGGATCCGTGCAATGCCGGCTGCACCAACGAATGGCCCTGCGCGTCGACCTCATCGCGGTGCAGGTGGGCCCGCATCGCCGGCAGCACGGATGCGATCACCGACATCAGCCGCTCGCCTTCCGCGTTCGGGTGAAACGAGCCGGAACGCTGCGCTCCGCTGATGCGGACGAAGGCGAGGTCGGTGTCGCCGATCAGGTGGCCACGGCTCCAGACTGTATAAGGCACGCATCGACCTCCGTCAGGGGGCCGTAATATCACGGCGCGACGCCGGACAGTCGTCATCATAATCGCGCATGCCGAATGAAACGGAGGCCCGGAGGCCCGGAGGACGGTGAAAGTAGATCCCGACACTCGCTACGCGCGTGCGGGATGACATCCTCGTTTGCAGTTCCGCGCACCCGCGCACGTCCTGACTCCCAACACTCCAGCGCGCGAGATAGTATTTCAACAGCCCGGCCTAGCCGGGATCCGCGTCACTACCGTCACGCTCACGAATCCATGCGCCTTCGCTCACTCGCCCTGCTGCTGGTCGCCGCCCCGCTCGTGGCGCAGTCGCCGCGCCAGCTCACGCCCGACGACTATGCCCGCGCCGAGCGGTTCCTCGGCGCCACGACGGCCCCGCTGGTCACCGGCATCGGGGTGCGGCCGACGTGGACCGAGGACGGGCGGTTCTGGTATCGCACGACTGTGCCCGGTGGCGGCGCGTTCTTCGTCGTCGATCCGGCACGACGGTCGCGCGTGGCGCTGTTCGACCAGACCCGGCTCACCGCGGCGCTCGCGGCGGCATCGGGCGGGCGAGTGGATGGCAGCCGGCTTTCCGTCCAGACATTCGACCTCGCGAAGGACAGCCGCTCGATGACGGTGCGCCTGCAGAACCGTCGCTGGAGGTGCGATCTGCAGCGGTACAGCTGCGCGCCCGCCGACTCGTCGCTCGGCGCGGTGAACGCGCCACCCGCGTCGAACGTGTCTCCCGACGGGCGCCGGGCGGTGTTCATCAGGGACAACAACCTGTGGGCGAAGAACCTCGTGGGCGGCGGAGAGACGCAGCTCACGACGGGCGGCATCGCGGACTTCGGCTACGCCACCAACAACGCGGGGTGGACCCACAGCGACGATCCCGTCGTCACCTGGTCGCCCGACTCGCGGCAGATCGCCACCTTCCAGCATGACGGACGCGGGGTGCGCGAGATGCACCTCGTCTCCACCAACGTCGGCGCTCCGCGCCTCGAGTCGTGGAAGTACCCGATGCCCGGCGACAGCGTGATTTTCCGCATCAGCCGAGTCATCGTGAGCGACGGTCCCGACGGACGGCCTCGCGTCGTGCGGCTCCAGATGCCGCCCGACGCCCATCGCTCCACGGTCTCCGATCACGTCGCCTGCAGCACCGGCATCTGCGACACCCAGTGGTATCCGGACGGCTCGCACCTGGCCTTCGTCTCGAGCTCGCGGGATCACAAGAGCGCCTGGTTCCGCGTCGCCGACGCGCAGACTGGTGACGTGCGCACGCTGTTCGAGGAGCGCATGCCGACGCAGGTCGGCGACGCCGCGCTGGCCGAGAACCTCTGGCGCGTGCTCCCGTCGTCGAACGAGTTGATCTGGTGGTCTCAGCGCGACAACTGGATCCACCTCTATCTCTACGACCTCACGACCGGTCAGCTCAAGCACCGCATCACGAGCGGCGAGGGGAACGTCGACGGCATCGTCCGCGTCGACGAGAAGGCTCGTGTCATCTACTTCCTCGCCTCGGGAAAGGAGACGGGGCGCGATCCGTACTTCCAGCACCTGTACCGGATCGGCTTCGACGGCCGCTCGCAGACGCTCCTGACGCCGGAGAACGCCAACCACGTCGTCTCGCTGTCGCCCGACGGCCGGTACTTCGTGGACAGCTATTCCACGCCGAACACTCCGTCGGTCACGGTGCTGCGCGACGCGGATGGGCGACTGGTGCAGACCCTCGAGCGCGCCGACGTGTCGCGCCTGCTCGCCACGGGGTGGAAGGCGCCGACCCCCATCCGGATGAAGGCGCGCGACGGCACGACGGACATCTACGGCCTGATGTACACGCCGTCGACGCTCGACTCGTCGAAGAAGTATCCGATCATCAATCACATCTACCCGGGACCGCAGGCGGGAAGCGTCGGCCCGCGCAGCTTCTCGCCGGCGCGTGGCGACAACCAGGCTCTCGCCGAGCTGGGATTCGTCGTCGTGGAGATCGACGGCATGGGGACGCCCGGGCGATCGAAGACGTTCGCCGACGCGTACTACGGTGACATGGGGGACAACACCCTTCCCGACCAGGTCGCGGGGATGAAGGAGCTGGCGACGCGCTACCGGTTCATCGACATCGACAAGGTGGGCATCTGGGGACACTCCGGCGGCGGGTTCGCCGCGGCGGCCGCGATGTTCCGGCATCCCGACTTCTTCGACGTCGGCATCTCGGAGTCCGGCAACCACGACAACCGGAACTACGAGGACGACTGGGGCGAGCGCTATCAGGGGCTGCTCACGCGGAACGGCAGCAGCGACAACTACGCCGACGAAGCCAACCAGACGCACGCGGCGAAGCTGCGGGGCAAGCTGTTCCTCGTACACGGCGACATGGATGACAACGTGCCGCCGTACAACACGCAGCTCGTGGTGGACGCGCTGGTGAAGGCGGGGAAGGACTTCGACCTGCTGATGCTGCCGCACGCGCGGCACGGATACGGCGCCGACAACACGTACGTCATGCGGCGCCGGTGGGACTACTTCGTGAAGAATCTGCAGGGCGTCGAGCCGCCGAAGGAGTATCAGATCGGCCGGCCGGCGATGGTGCCGTAGAGCGGGCGGGCTTCATCGCGCGCAAGGCGAGCGGCGCGGTGGGCTTGCACGTCCGACGTGCCGTCGTCCTGGCCGCGGCGCTCGCCGCCTGCAGCCCCTCCGAGCCGCCAAGGCCGCCGCCGCCCCCGCCGGCGGCGGGCTTCGCCTTCGGCGTGTTCGGCGACGCCCCGTACGGCGGGCCGGACGAGCGCGCCTATCGGCGGCTGCTCGAGGACGTGAGCACGTCGGGCCTCGCATTCCTCATCCACATCGGCGATCTGCACGGCGGCCGGTGCGCGGACGAGGTGATCGAGCAGCGCTACCGCTCCCTGTCGGCACTTCCGGTTCCGGTGATCTACACGCCGGGTGACAATGAATGGACCGACTGCCACCGGCGAGGCGGCGGGGCCTTCGCGCCGCTGGAGCGGCTGCAGCGCATCCGTTCGATCTTCTTCAGCCATCCGCGCGCGAGCCTCGGCGCGAGCCCGATCGTGCTCGAGTCGCAGAGCGCGTATCCGGCGTGGGCGGAGTTCGTGGAGAACGCGCGGTGGGTCCGTGCCGGTTTCGTCTTCGCCACGGTCCACCTGGTGGGATCGGCCAACGGCACCGAGCCCTTCGCCACGCGTAGTAGCCTGGACGACGACGCGGCGCGCCGGCGGGTCGCGGCGGCCATCGCGTGGCTCGACGCCGCGTTCGCGATCGCTCGTCGCGATTCGCTGCACGGAGTCGTCGTCGCCATGCATGCCGATCCCTACATCGAGCTGCGCGGACCGGCCAACCCGTACGAGCCCTTCCTCGCGCGGCTCGCCGAGCAGGTCTCGACGTTCGACGGCGTCGTCGTCCTCCTGCACGGCGATTCGCACGCATATCGCGTCGACCACCCACTGCTGCGCGCCGGCGCCAGCGACACACTCCGCACCTTCACGCGTGTCGAGACATTCGGGTCGCCGGACGTGGGCTGGCTCCGCATCGTCGTCGACACGGCGAAGGGAACCGTGGCGAGCGTCGAGCCGCGGCTGATGTCGAAGTAGCTAGTGCCGCCAGGACGTTCGACTGCGGCCGAGGCTCGCGTCGATTGCCCCAACGGAGGACTGCAGCGTTGAGACACGACCTACCCCACGCGCCGCGGCGCCACGAAGCGGCGCGACTGCCGCTCGTACGCGTGCGCCAACGCCAGCACTTGGGCGTCCGCGCCAGGGAGCCCGACGATCGACAGATTGAGCGCCGGCATTCCATCTGCACCCAGCCCCGCCGGGACCGACACCTCCGGCAGGCCGAGCCAGTTGCCGTAGCCGAGCGCGGTGCGGACGTCCGGCCAGGGATCGACGGCGCGCGGGGCATTGAACGGCATGGTCGGGTAGACCATCGCCGAGACGCCCGCAACGCGCATCGTTACCGCGAGCGACGCCACGACCTCGGCGCGCGACCGGGCGAAGGAGCGTCCCGCTGGGTCCTCCGCCATCGGCCGCTCCATGAGGCGTTCACACTCTTCGAAGGTCGGGGGCAGCACGTCGTAGAACGCGCGGTAGGCCGCGTAACCGCGGCGCATCGCGACGCGCGGGTCGTCCGTTCGCCCGGCGAAGTAGTGGAGCAGGGCGTTGGCGGTGGGGGCGGGCGATCTCGAATCCACGGCGACGTCGCCGCGCGCCCGCGCCGCGTCGGCGAATGCGTCGCGGAAGTTCACACGCGTGACTGCGGGCACGAAGGGCTCAATCGTCGCGCCGGCGGCGCGCAGGTCGCCCACGGCGCGGTCCCATACGGCGAGCGCCTCGATGGTCATCTGTTCGCGTGGAACGTGCGCCTCGACGAGCCCGAGCCGTACTCCGGCGAGCGCATCGTCGCGCAGCGCGGCGAGGGAGGCGCCGACCTGCTCCGAGCGCAGCGAAGGGTCGCCCGCGACCGCGCGTGCCCATGGATCAGACGGGTCCGCGCCCGCGATGACGGCGAGGAGGAGCGCCGCGTCGGCCACCGTGCGCCCGAGCGGACCGTGCGTGTCGAGGTAGGGCCACGTCGGGATCACGCCGGTGCGCGGCACGAGCCCGAACGTCGGCTTCATTCCCACGACTCCGGTGAACTGCGCCGGGATGCGATTGGAACCGCCGTCGTCCGTGCCCAGTGCCGCGAACGCCATCCCGTCCGCGACTGCGACCGCCGAGCCCGCGCTCGACCCGCCGGGCGTGCGCGTGCCGGTGGGGTCGTACGGATTGCGCACCTGCCCGGTATGGCTGCTGGTGCCGTTGCCGCGATACGCGAAGTCGTCGGCCGCCGTCTTCCCGAGAATGATTGCGCCGGCCGCGCGGAGGCGGGCCACCTCGAGCGCGTCACGCCGTACGGGCCCAGGGAAGAGACGCGCCCACTCGGCGCTGGATGCCGTGGTCGGCAAACCGGTCACATCATAGATCGATTTGGCGAAGACGGGGACGCCGTCCAATAGCCCACGAGACTGACCACTGCGGTGGCGGGCGTCGGCCGCACGGGCTTCGGCGGGGGCGGTGTCGGCGAGCGCGTCGATGGCGCGCCACGCCATCCCGTCGGTGCGGCAGCGGTCGAGCGCGCGGGTGGTGACTTCGACGGCGCTCCACGCGCCGCGACGGCGGCCCGCCTGATAGTCCGCGATGGTGCCGGCTAGTGGGTCAACGCCGATGGACGCCCACCTGGGGAGCGGAAGCCCTGCCCTGAGCGCGAGCGAAGGGGCGACGAGTGCAGCGAGCTGCGCGAGGGCTTCGCGGCGGGTGGGCGACATGGGGTTGGGAAGGGTTTTGAGGCGTGTGGCAGACTCGCTACCACGGGCATGCGCTGCGGGACAATCGGGGCGCGAGAGAAGGAGGTCAAGGTACGCCGTCCGAAGCTCATGGGACGCCGGAATTGCGTGTCGGCGCCAGAGTAATTACTGTTATTACATGAAGCCTGTCGAGCTCAAGGTAACCCGCATCGGCAATTCTCGCGGCGTCCGTATCCCTGCTGCTACCCTCGCACGATACCACGTGGACGAGCGAGTCGTGATGGAAGAGCGGAGCGACGGCATTCTCCTCCGCCCGGTCGGCGAGGCTATCTCCAAGCTCTCCTGGGAGGAGACGGCGCGCGAGATGGCTGCGGCGGGTGAGGATTGGACGGAGTGGGACGCGACGGCCGCCGACGGCCTGGAGGCCGTGCCTTGGACCCCCACGCGGCCCCGCCGCGCGGCGGAACCGACGCGGGAATACGACGCCACGCGTCGCCCCCGCAAGCGGTGAAGCGCTACGACGTCCGCTGGACCGCCCTCAATCCCACCGCCGGCGCCGAGATGGCGAAGACGCGTCCGGCCGTCATCGTGAGCCTCGACGTGCTCAACGAGCGCCTGCAGACCGTGACGGTTTGCCCGCTCACCTCCCAGCTCCATCCGGGATGGCGCACCCGCCTCTCTGTCCGCCTCGGCCGACGCGACGCCGAGATCGCGGTCGACCAGATTCGTACCATCAGCAAGTCCCGCCTCGGCAACAAGCTCGGCGTGCTTTCAGAGGCCGATGCGCGCGCACTGCGCCGGCTCATCACCGAGATGTACGGCGAGTAGCCGTCAGCGGCGCACGAACACGTAATGTGTGCGGATCGTGCGCATGCCGTCCTGGCATCTCCGCCTCGCGGTCGATGAGCAACTCCGCGCCGCTAGGCGAGAGGTGCCACGTCTCGCGGTCGGACGGCCGGAGCACGCGCTCGCCCATCGTGACCTCGCGCGCGATCGAGATCTCCAGCCCACCATCCGGGCGCGGCGTCGCCGTGAGGGTGGTGGGCACGTCCATCGGGCCGCGCGGTGTGCGCACCTGCGTCGTCGTGCGCACGGCGCGGCGCAGGTTGTACGGGAAGCGCAGGCGCTGCACGACGCCGGCAGTATCTAGGAGCGTCACGTCCACCGTGACGGAGGAGTCGTCCTGCGCGATGTCGAGCACGTGCTCGCGCAACCCCGCATAGAACGGCGGGAGATCGCGGCTTCGCGCCACGTCGAGGTGCCACTTACCGACGAACGAGGAGACGCCGGAGGTGTGCGGGCCGGCGTCGGCCGCGCCGCCCTGCGCGGCGAGCGGCGTGGCGACGGCGCAGAGCAGCAACAGATAGAGGAGGCGCATGATCGTATGGGTGGGGGGTATGCGTGGTCGGGTGACGACCGTCATTCGTCACCGCGAGCGCGCGGCGGGTTGCCGGCAACGCTCCCCACCCGGGCCGCGAACGGCTCGACAGACTCCGTATTGACAGGCGGGCCGCCGCCGCTAGATTGGCGTACTATATCGATCAACGATGTATCGAAGCGCGTCTTAGTCAGCGACCGGGAGGAGGCGCATGGCGAGCAAAGAGGCGAGTGCGAAAACACCGGAGTCCCACCTGCCCCTGGCACCGGCAACCTTCCAGATCCTGCTCACGCTGGTGGATGGCGAGTGCCACGGCTACGCGATCATGAAGGAGGTCGCGGAGCGCACTGAGGGTGCGGTGCGGCTGGGGCCCGGCACGCTGTACGGCGCCCTGAAGCGGCTGCTCGAAGGCGGGTTGGTGGAGGAAGGCGGGGAGCGCGCGGATCCGGAGCTCGGGGACGAGCGGCGCCGGTATTACCGACTCTCGAAGTTCGGCCTGCGCGTGGCCCGGTTGGAGGCACGGAGGCTCGACGCGCTGGTGAGCGCGGCGCGGCAGAAGAAGCTGATCGGGATGAAGCCCGCATGAGCGCTCCCTCGACCACCCCCGTCGGTCGGCTCACCCGGGATCGTCCCGCCGCGGCCGAACGGACGTACCGCCTGCTGCTGCGCGCTTACCCGCCGGAATTTCGATCTGAGTACGGACGAGAGATGACGCTGCTGTTTCGCGATCAGTATCAGGCGAGCGGCGCCAACACGCTCGGCTTCTGGACGACCGTGATGTGGGACGTGGCGCGCAGCGCGCCGGCCCTGCGCGTGGAGGAGTGGCGTTCGCGAGGGAGAGAAAGCACTCGAACCCCTGAGGTAACCATGAAGACCGCAGCGATGCTCACCGTATTGCTCGGCGTGTTCCTGGCCCTGAGCGCGGTGGCCGAGGGGAGGGCAGGGCTCCAGGTGCAGGGGACGCTCGAGGGGACCCACCTGCTCGCAGTCGTGCTGGGTGCGGTCGCGGGGGCGTTGCTGCTCACGGCAGGCGTCGCACTGCTGCGCCGCACGCCGTCGGGCCGGCGGACGGCGACCCTCGCATCGTTCGCCTCCCTCGTGATCGTCCTGATCGCCCGGCTCATGCACCCCTGGATGTCCATCGCCTCGCAGATCGTCGGCGTCGGGCTGCCCATCGTGCTGCTCGCCGTGCTGTACTTGCCCCGCAGGAGCGGTCCGTCCGCACCGAGGGCAGCGTGATCACCGCACCGTCGCTCATCCGATTTCCCGGAGAATCCATGGCCGCTCGCTACCCGCGAGCGGCGTAGCGCCGGCGCACGCGGCGCCAGAGGCACGATGCTGCGGCTGAGTCTGGGCGCGGTCGCCTGTTTGTGCGTCGTCGGCTGTCTGCCTCAGGCGCGAACCAACGCCGCCTGCCGCTGGACGGACGACGCTGCCACTCCCGCACCACCGGGCGACGCATCGCGCCGCGCACACCTGATGGAGGACGTGCGCGTCGCGAAAGACCTCGGCATCCGCTACGCCGACGCCTCCGCCGGGCGCATGGACACGCCTGCGTGGCACCGTGCGCAGGCATGCTGCACCGAGCGATCCTTCGCGGAGATCATGCGCCGGCACCAGGTCTCACGCGTGGAGATCGCCGCGCTCGCTGATGTCCGCGAGCTCTGGATCGACCTGCTCGCGGTGTTCCTCCCGATGGCCGTGCTGTTCCTGGCGGCCAGCCGGATCATCGTCGCACGCATCGCCGGCGGATACGATCGGCAGGACCGCGGACTCGCGGCGCTCGTGCTCGTGGTCGTCGCGCCCGTCGCCGCTGGGGCGGCCGTGGCGCTGGCCCAGATCTGGGGCGTGATCGTCGAGCAGCTCCGGCTCCGCGGTGACCACATCAGCTATCGCGCCTTCGAGCTACCGGCCAGCCGGCATGGCTGGGCAGTGTGGGGCGCCGCGATGACGGGCTTCGCCGCGGTAATCGTCGTGGAGCTCATCAGTGGGCGCCGCGCGGGCTCTCGAAGATCATGTTCGGCAGCCCGCTGGGAAGCTTCTCCGGAATGAGCCGACGCAGGCGCTGCGGCCGAGCGTCTGGGTCCAGCAGGCCGTCGCGCACGAAAGCGACGAGCGCCTCGAACTCCACGTCGGTCAGGGTCACGGGCTGGCGCAGCAGCGGGTCGAGCCGTGCCAGCACCGGCTGCAGCGGACCGGTAGGACCGCGCAGATCCGCCGGGAGCCGCGCGGTGCTGAACGAACCGGCGCCGCGGGTCGCGTCCAGGTGATATCGGATGGCGTCTTCCAGCCAGACGAACGCCCCGTTGTGCATGAACGCCGGCTGCAACGCGACGTTGCGCAGGGGCGACGTGCGAAACGCGTAGCGGTCCGCGGGATTCCCCGTGACCTGCTCGAGTCCGAAGTCCTCGTTCGCACCGGGACCGTCGAACACCATGTTGCTGAAGGACGGCGCGATCTGCGGAACGCCGGCCACGTGCTGCCTGAAATCGCTGAACATCTCATTCGACGTGCCCGAGACGGCGTGACACGTCACGCAGCCGGCCCGACCGAAGAACAGCGCCGCGCCGCGCTTCTGCGAGGCTGTCATGGCGTTGCGCTCGCCGCGCGCATAGCGATCGATCGGCGCGTTCGCGTAGATCTGAGTGAACTCGAACTCGGCGATCGCCCGACCGACGTCGTCGAAGATGATGGGCGCGCCGGCCTCTACATGCGGGAAGGCGTGCGCGAAGAGCCGCCGATAGTTCCGGTTCGCATTGAGGCGCCGCAGGACTTCGCCGCGGAGATCGTCATTCCCACCCGGAAAGTGAAATCCGGCGGCTTCGACTCTCTCCGTCGGAGGAATGAACGCCTGGGCCGCGAGCAGATGCGGCAGATAGGAGAGAGTCATCCCTTCCGGATCGGGAAAGGCGAAGCCACGGCTATTGTCGAACGGATCGCGCGACAGCGAGTGGAAGCGCGAGTTCCACATCAACGTCGGGTAGAAGGCCGTGTTGGCCACCATCGGACTACGTCGCTGGTTGCGCGGTCCGCTTCGTCCCGGCCCGACGACACCGTTGTTGTCTATGCCGATGGCGATCGGCTGGGCGTCGCCGAGGCCGTTCGTGGGTGAGTGGCAGCCGGCGCACGTGTTGTCGTTGTTCACCCCCTGGATGCGATCGAACCACAGCATGCGTCCGATGTCGGCGAGCTGACGATCGACGTGGCGGCCGAGCCGGCCCTCCAACGTGCCCGCGACGCGGCCGGTGAATCGGTTCGCGGCGAGGTAGCGTTGCAGCGTTGCATCCCCGTCGTCGGAGCCGCGTATCGCTGCGGGCGTGGTCTCGGGAGCAAGGGCGCGCTCAGGCGCGAGGTCGGAGCAGCTGCCGAGCGCCAGGCTGGCGAGCAACAGCGCTGCACGGTTCAGGAGTCCCGTTGCACTGGTCATTGGTCGCGTCGCTGAGGGGGAGACACGGCTCCGAAACGCCGAAAATGCGCTGCTCCGGAGCCGAGGCGTGGGCTACTCCGCTGCGCAGGTCACCTTGGGGTGTGACTCGGCGAACAGTCCTTCCGGATTGTGTTTCCAGATCCAGACGTGGAGTGCGAAGACGCCAAACTCGTCCTCGCGCTGGAACGCCGCGCCGAGCAACGCGGGCGGCGTCGGCGACGTCCATTGCGCGTAGGGAATCGCCATCTCCACGGCTGCAAGCTTCAGACGGCCATGCTTGCTCGGCACGTAGACCAGGCCGTCGGGCCGCGCGGGATCGATGACTCCGTCCGTCAACCGTCCCATGTGGACATACACGGTGCCGACCGCCCCCTCGTCTCCGCGAACCTCGCAGCCGTGCAGGAACACGAAGCCGTCCGCCTTGGCCGCTTCCAGATCGTGATAGCGATCCGTGGCGCGTCGAAGCGTGGCGAGCGTTCTCTCCGTATCCCTGTCGTTGTGCCTGCCGTCGTCCTTGTTGTCGTTGTCCCGGTTCACTGACGGCAGCGCTGCGTCCTGAGCCGAGAGCGCCGGCTGCTGGCCCGGTGCGAGTGACGCTCCGTCGGCGCATCCGGCGATCAGGGTTCCGGCCGCCAGCATGGCGAGCGCGCCTCGACGCATGTTCGAGATGGTCGTGTCCATTGTCGGGTCTCCTCGCGTGCGCCGTCCACGCGCCAGTCGTACTGCCGTGAGTGCTGCGGATGTCCCTCGTGTGCCGGGCGGCTTCGCGCGAACGCGATCGTGGCGCCGAAGGGTTGCACCCATCAAGGCGGAATTGGCGCGCGACTCGGCTCATCGCCCTCCGAGCGCTCCGACGGCGCCCGGGTTACGGCGTCACCGTGACTGTCAGGACGCTGTACTTGTCTGTCGTCCTGAGCGCAGCGGCTGTACTTATCTGTCGTCCTGAGCGCAGCGAAGGACCTGTACTATCAAGTGCAGGTCCTTCGGGCAGTTTACCCCGCGCGCAGCGTCGGGGCTCAGGACGACAAGGAGTCAGCTCTCACGCGCCGCGAGCAGGTCGCGAAGCGCGGCGCGGCGAAGCTTCCCCGACGCGGTGCGCGGCAACGGCTCGGTGACGAGCCGAATCTCGCGCGGCACCTTGTATCCGGCGAGGAGCGACCGGCAGAGGCCCTGCAGCGCCGCGGTGTCGAGTCCGTCGGCGGCGTCGCCGAGCCTCGCCACCGCGACGACGCGTTGGCCCCACGTCCCGTCGGCGACGCCCACGACGCCCACCTCGGCGATCGAGGGGTGCGACAGCAGCACCGCCTCCACCTCGGCGGGATACACGTTCGCGCCGCCGGTGACGATGAGGTCGTCGCGCCGGTCGAGCACGTACAGGTAGCCTTCCGCGTCGAGCCGGCCGACGTCGCCCGTGTGGAGCCATCCGTCGACGATCGCGCGGGCGGTCGCCTCGGGGCTGCCCGCGTAGCCGGCCATGACGACGGGACCGCGCACGAGGATCTCCCCTACCTCGTCGTCGCGCCCGTCGCCGTGCGACGGTGTGCCGATGCGCAGCTCGTTGGGATAGAGCGCCTTGCCGGCCGCGCCGGCCCGGCGTCCCGCATCCTCTGGCGCGAGCGTGGCCACCTGTGAACAGGTCTCGGTCAGGCCATACGTCTGCACGACGGGAACGTGGAGCGACGCGCAGCGCTCGAGCAGTGGTAGCGGGGCGGGACCACCGCCGAGCAGCACGCAGCGCAGCGTCGGTGGATACGGCCGATCGCGTCGTGCATCGAGCATGCGCTGCAGCATCACGGCGACGACCGACACGATCGTCACTCGGCCGTCGTCGATCGCGGCGTTCACGGCGTCCGGGTCGAACCCGTCGTGCACCACCGCCGCGATGCCATAGATGGCCGAGCGCAGCACGATGGACAACCCGCCGACGTGAAACAGTGGCAGACACGCGAGCCACCGGTCGTCGACGTGTGTACCGAGATTGAGCGCCGAGCCGACGGCGCTCCACCAGAAGTTCTCGACGGTGAGCATGGCGCCCTTGGGCTGCCCCGTCGTCCCCGACGTATAGATGATGGCGAGCACCGCGTCGGCGTCATGAGCGAGCCGCAGCGGTGCATCCGCGGCGTCACG
>Ga0193699_10000150_pt1 | contig 32392 bp, 31 predicted proteins | sample L3c2metaG_FD_160095 | JGI IMG/M metagenome (GOLD analysis project Ga0193699, IMG submission 160095) | Soil microbial communities from a riparian zone of the East river system, Colorado, United States - L3c2 | ecosystem: Environmental > Terrestrial > Soil > Riparian zone | place: USA: East...
GGGGATCGTCGGCTCTCACGATCGCATCGATCCGCTCGCTGAGGTTGATTGGCCGGGTGAACTGGCGGTAGCGGCGGTAGCTGTGACAGAAACAGAACGGCCCTTTGCGAGTTAGGTCTCCGAGCAGGATGTCCCACTCCCCTGCGATCGTCATGGCGTAGAAGAAGTTGAGTGTCCGTGGCTTGGGCAGGTCGCTCTCGTTGACGTTCCGGGGCATGCTGCCATGCTTGCCCCATTGGACATCTATCGCGACCTGCGACTTGGGCCAGGACGCATGAAGGATCTGCCCATGCCAGTAGGTCCAAACGTCGGTAGGGGCGTACGTCGAGTCATAGCCGACCCATAACACTTCCTCGTCGGTCGGGACCGTAAACGGAATCCATGAGCCGTGGACGTCGTCCCGCCATAGAAGGTGGTAGGCGATGACAGGCCGCGTGGGGTGCAGGACAGCGACCACCCGCTCGAGCGGGAACGTCTCGTCCCTTTGAAGGTATAAGACCGGTGCCAGACGCCGTGCCAGTATCGCTCCGCGGTCAGTCGGAGCAAGGGCGTCAGGCAGATTGGCCGGTCTGAGCGGGATGTGCGCACGGGGGCCGCAGGCGGTTATGAATGCCGCCGCCAACCCAATGCAGATCCGCTCGGGAATCTGAATGGCTCTTCTTTTCAATGATTAGCCGTCAAATGTCACCTATGCGACGCACACCGCGCAGCGCTGCATGCAGCACTCTGGAGACCTCATGCGCAAGCCACGTCCGAATGCGTACAATCCTGCTCAAGCTCTGTTTCTGATCAGCAACGATCGCAGCGGATCTCCCCTCAGCTGTCCCTCATGCTCAGGATCGATCGAGCGGGATCCCCGTCAGATTCCGCCGCCGCCCTACACGCACGTGACGCTCCGCTGCCAAAGCTGCGGACGATCGGCACACTACGTAGCTGGAGCGGCTTAAAGCGCAAACTGTTGCACAAAACTTGCCCTCCTCTCCCGGCGCCGGATTGACAACGCTTCACACGGGGAACGTCCGGCGGGCGCGGTGTCTTTTTCACCGCTGCTCGGCGATGGTAACTGCTTTACGGACTGCCCCGCGGAGAGAGGAATAGTTCAATGGCACGCATCACTGGTACGGTCAAGTGGTTCAACGACGCTAAGGGATTTGGCTTCATATCGCGCGAAGGAGGCCCCGATGTCTTCGTTCACTTCAGCGCGATAGGCGGATCCGGCTTCAAGTCTCTCGCCGAGGGCGATAAAGTCGAATTCGAAGTTGTTCAGGGTCAGAAAGGACCACAGGCCGCGGATGTGACAAAGGTCCCCTGACCATGGCTGCAATCTGGAAAGGCTCGCTGACCTTCGGCCTCGTCAACATTCCCGTCGAGCTCAAGACCGCGGTGCGCGCCGATCACATCAGCTTCCGGCTTCTTCACAAGGAAGACCTCTCTCCCGTCAAGTACGAACGCGTGTGTCAGGCCGACGGAGAGACCGTTCCCTGGAACGAGATCGTGAAGGGCTATGAGTACGACAAGGGGAAATTCGTCGTTCTCACCGACGAAGATTTCAAGGCGGCAGCACTCGAACAATCGAAGACGATCGACATCCTGGACTTTGTGAAGGAAGAGGAGATCGACCCCCGCTACTTCGAGACGCCCTACTACCTCGTTCCATCCAAGGGTGGCGAGAAGCCCTATGCGCTTCTCCGCGAAGCAATCCGCAAGACCGGCTCCGTGGGTGTCGGCAAAATCATCATTCGCCAGACCCAGCACCTCGCGGGCGTGAAAGTCGTGGGTGATGCGCTCGTGCTGGAGATCATGCGCTTCGCGAACGAGCTGGTGGATGCCAAGGAATTCAACTTCCCGGCGCGTGACGCGATTCGACCGCAGGAGCTGCAGATGGCCGAACAGCTCGTGGGGAATCTGGCTGAGCCCTTTGACCCTACTCGCTACACTGACGAGTATCGCGCAAACCTGATGCGGGTCATCAAAGCCAAGATGAAGGGTAAGAAGCCGAAGCTCGAGGGGCCCGACCGCGAGGTGGCAGACAGCGGAGTGCTGGACCTGATGTCGCGGCTGCGCGCGAGTCTCGAGGAAGGCAGCGGGAAGAAAGGAACAGTGCGGGCAAAGAGGAAGGAAGTTGGCGCCGGTCGCAAACCCGCCAAGCAGAAAAAGAGAAAGTCAGCCTAGGATTCGCTCATGGCAGTAAAGACGAGCGGGATTCCGAAGCACAGCGCTCGCGCCCAGCTCACCGAGTACCAACGAAAGCGCGATTTCAGCAGGACTGGAGAGCCGTCGGGCGACGCGCTGCCCGCTCCTTCGCGCACGGGCCGGCTTCGTTTTGTAGTACAGAAGCACGCCGCCAGCCATCTCCACTTCGATCTTCGCCTCGAGCTCGATGGCGTGATGAAAAGCTGGGCGGTGCCGAAAGGGCCGAGCACGGACCCATCGGTGAAACGGCTCGCGATGCAGGTCGAGGATCACCCGATCGATTACAACAGTTTCGAGGGCACGATCCCGAAAGGAGAGTACGGCGGCGGAACCGTCATGCTTTGGGATCGCGGGACCTACTCTTCGGATGCCGCCTCGTCGCCTGACGAAGAAGAGGATGCGCTCCGCGATGGTCTGAAGCGCGGAGATCTCAAGATCACGTTCTACGGAGAGCGGCTGCGCGGTTCCTTCGCCCTCATTCGTATGAAATTCGCGCGTGACGGATCTTCGTCAAAGCCCCAGTGGCTGCTGATCAAGCATCGCGATGAATTCGCGACCCAGGAAGATGTCGTCGCCGACAACATGACGTCGGTGGAATCGGGCCGAACAATGGACGAGATAGCATCGGGTAAGAGTCGTGTCTGGCGAAGCAATCGCGAGCCGAAGAAAGGCAACACCGCGCTAGGTGCTGCCGCGAAGGCCGTACGGGCACCGCGCGCCCAGCCCAGCACGACCTCGGCCGAACAACTTTCGTCGACGCTGGAGCCCATGTACGCGAGCGTCGGCAGCGAGATCCCGGGGGACGGCTGGACGTTCGAGCCCAAATACGATGGCATTCGCGTCCTGGCCTATGCGACCTCGACCGAGGTCAAGCTCATGACGCGGAACGGCAAGGACAAAGAGCAGCAGTTCCCGGAGATAGTGGGAGCTCTCAAGAAGCTGGCGGCACAGACCAAGCGCTCGCTCGTCCTCGACGGCGAAATCGTGGCGCTCGTCGATGGAGAGCCGGCGCGGTTTCAAGAGCTTCAGAGCCGCATGCACGTCAAGGAGTTACACGCGATCGCGCGGTACTCGTCCACGATGCCGGCAGCGCTGATCCTGTTCGACATCCTGGTGGATGGCGATGACGTCCTCATCCGGGAGCCCTGGTCCGAGCGGAGAGCCAGACTCGTGAAGCGCGTCGGCAAGCGTGTCACTCCTCAGCTCCGAGTAACCGAATCCAGCGAAGGCGATGGTAGGAAGATGCTCGAGAATGCGCGCCGTCAGGGCTGGGAAGGCATAATCGCGAAACGCATCGATTCCCGTTACGAGCCCGGAAATCGCTCGCGCAACTGGCTCAAGCTGAAGATCGAGTTCCGGCAGGAGTTCGTAGTCGGAGGATATACCGAGCCGCGCAACAGCCGTGAGCACATCGGCGCCCTCCTCCTGGGCTACTTCGACAAGGATCGGTTCATCTACGTCGGTCACACCGGTGGCGGCTTCACCCGAAAGGGGTTGGAGGAGATGTATCGCCGGCTCAAACCCCTCGAAAGAAAGACTCCCCCTTTCGAAGAGACGCCGAAGACCAATGAGAAAGCCCATTGGGTCAAACCGGAAGTCGTGGTTGAGGTCAAATTCAACGAGTGGACTGCTGACCGCAGGCTTCGTCAGCCGATCTTCCTTGGCGTTCGCGACGACAAGGATCCCAAGGAAGTCGGCCTCGAAGGGATCAGCGTACAGAGGAAGTCGGTTCGAACCGGTACTGTCCCGAAGCGGAAGGCGCGTCCCAGCATTCCCGCCCGTGCAAAATCAGCGACGAAACCAGCTGGCCGTTCTGCCCCCGTCTCGCGACGGGCTCCGACGTCCGGCAAAGCCCGCGACAAGGTCGACGCCGCATTGCTGCTCGAACAACTGACAGCCCTCGAAGAAAAAGGCGGAGACGGTTACCTGGATTTAGGCGGCGGGAAAAAGCTCAAGGTCTCCAACCTCGACAAGGTTTTCTTCCCGAAGGAGAAGTACACCAAGGGTGATGTAATGCGGTACTACACCCGCATCGCGGACTACATCCTCCCGACTATCCAGGATCGTCCCCTCGTCCTGAAGCGGTTTCCCAACGGAATCGACGGCGAGAGTTTTTACCAGCAGAAGGCCTCTGAGACCACGCCGGCCGGCGTCCGGGTTGAAGTGATTGTAACGGACGGGGGAGAGAAACAGCCGCGCTACATCGGAGGAGATCTCCTCACCCTGCTCTACACCGTTCAGCTCGGCGCCATCTCCGTGGATCCGTGGCATTCGCGCGTTCAGTCGCTTGAATACGCCGATTACACGATCATTGATCTCGACCCAGGTCCGCGCGCGAGCTTTACGAGGGTGGTTCAGGTTGCTCGTTGGGCCAAGGAAGTCATCGAGGGGTTCGGGCTCAACGCCGCGATCAAGACTTCCGGATCGTCGGGGTTGCATATCTATCTACCTCTGCCTCCCAAGACTCCCAACGATGCAGCGACGATCGTCGCCCAGATGATCGCGACGAAAGTGTCGGATGCGCACCCGAAGGAAACGACGATCGAGCGTTTCGTCAAAGCTCGCGGTGCCGCAATGGTTTACGTCGATTACCTCCAGAACATCCAGGGCAAGACGGTGGCGGGGCCTTACTGTATTCGCGCGAAGCCGGGAGCGACGGTTTCAACGCCACTCAAGTGGACCGAGCTGACGGATGCGCTCGATCCACGAGATTTTCATCTCGGCAATGCGGCCGAGCGTTTTGAGAGGATTGGAGACATCTGGACGGAAGCGATGAAGAAGAAGAATTCGCTTCGGGCGCTCGTTTAGAGCTGCTTAGCGGCCGCCGTTTCCTACTTTGCGGAGGGGGAGCTCGATCTGTCCGCTTTCCGCGGCGTGCTTCGATGAATCGCCGAAGATGGGATCGCTCGACTCATCAACCATGTGAGTAAGCTTGTAATAGAAATGCAGCGCATGAATGGGCGCCATGAAGCTGCGGTTGCCCGCTCGAGAGATGGCAATTGCTTCTTCGCGCACTCGACGAGGAAGATCGCGCGCCGCGGGAAGTGCGAGGAGTCGCTGTATCTCTGTGCTGTCTCGTGCGAGCAGAGCTGCGCACAAACTATCCAGAAAAGCGAGCATGGCTACCGGGGCCCCCGGTCAAAAGGTGACCAGCCTTAGGTACACATTGCAACTAATACACCGCCAACGCAAGAGGTTCCTGCTGCAAGCCTGTTGGTAGCAGGGTCTTACCCTGCCTCAGGGATAGAGGAAATCGAACCTCACTCCCCTCTGGGGCCTACGCCTTTTCTTCGGTGCATAGCGGAAAAGCTGGGCGGGTCTGCCTCGACCTTCGCTGCGCCATTCCTCTGTAGGTTCGACGAGCCAGGCAGCCTGAAGGGCACGTCGGAAACTGGCTTTGTGCAAGCGTTTACCGAGTAGCAGCTCGTACACCTGCTGTAGCTCGCTCAGCGTGAAAGTCGCCGGCAAGAGGCGGAACGCTATAGGTGCCTGATCGAGCCGTCCCTCGATGGTTCGCCTCGCCGATTCGATCATCGCACGCTGTCTGGGGGAAAGAGGCGGAAGGTCCCGCATCGGGAACCATGCGTAGCCAGTGCGGGGCGTCGCGGTCTCGTGGGGAACGAGTCCGACGTAGGCAACGGATACGTCCGCGTCGCTCGGATGTCTCTTACCGTCCCCGAAAGCGCCAAGCTGCTCCATCCACGCCGGAGCCTCGCCAAGCGCATCGTCGGCAACTCGAGCCGCTGCAGCGTCAAGCATTTCACCCGCTTGCGGGAGCTTCCACGGAAGAGACCAGCGCTCCCGTTCCGTCGAGTTGCGGGCGAACAAAACCGCCAACTCATTTCCCATCGCGGTGACCGGAATCACGTCGACGCTGTACGAAGCGGTCTTGGAGGAGCGGTCGCGCATGTGAATGCGAATTAGTCACTTTATGCGACTAAAGTCAAGACTGCGGCGGTTGTTTTTTTTTGGAGAGACGCCGGAGCTCAGTGCTGAGCGTCTAGAGGTGGGTGACTACTGATATATGGTTCGACTATCCAATCGTCAACAGACAATTGCGCTAAAACATTTTTTCTCGCGCGATCGAACAAACAAGCGTTAGCTCAGCGCGATTGTGCTGCTCTTTCCTGTCCGGCTCCGCGACTCGCGTATGGCGGTATGCTGATCGGTAAATGACCCGAGATTGCCGATGTTCCCAGCAATGCCCGTGCTGCCGCGCTCTGAGAAACCGGAAAACCACCCCACGCAACGACATACGTGCCTACCCACGGCAGTTGTTGCAGCAGATACGGATTCCCAAATGAGACAACGATTGGCTTTCGTCCCCGCCGAGCGAGAGTTTGCACGAAGTCGGTGAAGGGCTGCGGCGCGTTGAGCGTCGTCACGTCAGAGCCCGCTCCCATGTAAGAGCTAACGATCGTTACGTCGGCCGAATCGGCCGCCGCGAGCAGTCGTGGATAGTTGAGCGCGGCGTCTTCGGTCGCGACAAACTCGGTGCGCAGATTTGGCAGTCCGCTCCGTAGCTCCGCGTTGAACGCGTTACCAGCCGAAAGGTCAGTGCGGCGAGCCAGCGTTACCGATAGCACTCGAGCGCCTGGCACGCTCAACGGGACCTGCCTCAGAGAATCTTTCACCAGCGTGATCGACTTCTCGGCTACCCTTCGCGCGACTTGTAAGTCCGAGCTGTCACCGACAAGAAACCGTAACGCGCTGATGTCGACTAGCTTTTTCTGTGCGAGACCCAATCTACGCTTCGTTTCCAGAACTCTCCGCACGGATGAATCGAGCCGTGCCATCGTGTATCGACCTTCGTTTACGCCAGCGACGACTGCATCGATGGTTTGAGATACGTCGGACGGCTGAATCAGAACATCGATGCCTGCTGCGATGCCGCGTTTCGCTGCCTCAGCAGCCCCGAACTGGTCCAGAACGCCGCGCATGTCCATCGCGTCCGAGATGATCATTCCCTTGAACCCCATCTCTCCACGCAACAACCCCGTCAGCACGTTGGACGAAAGCGTACCCGGCACGTTGGAGGAATCGAGCGCGGGCATCACACCGTGGAACGACATTATCGCCCCCACGCCACCTTTGACGGCGGCACGAAATGGCACGAGCTCCACCGTGTCCAAACGACTTCTGCTCGCCGTTACTATCGGCAGGGCCAAGTGCGAGTTCACACCGGTGTCGCCGTGTCCGGGGAAATGCTTTCCCGTCGCTATCATCCCGTGGTCCTGCAAACCGTGGATGAACGCAACACCCATTCGCGCCACGAGCTCCGGATCCTCTCCGTAGGAGCGAGTGTTTATGACTGGGTTATCGGGATTGTTGTTGACGTCGAGCACCGGCGCGTACGCAATGTGAATTCCAAGCGCCCGACCTTCCTGCGCTGTGAGACGCCCCTGCTCGTAAGCAAGTGTGGTGTCGCCAGTTGCGCCGATAGCCATCTCGGGCGGGAAGACAATCGCGCCGCCGAGGTCGATCGCGTTCGGCACGAAGTATCCGCCGCGGGCACGAAACCCGGCGCCCGCTTCGAGGTCTGCTCCGAACAGAAGCGGAACTGTGCTCATCGACTGGAACGCGTTGAGCTTGGCCGCTACCTCCGTCGGCGAACCCACCGAAATGATGAAGCCTCCGACCTTATCCTGCTGGATGTACTGGCTCAGTCGTCGCCACTGAGGAGAGTCGCCCGAGACATAATCCCCCAACACCCAGGGCCACACGATTTGCGCGGCTTTCTCGCGCAAAGTCAGCGAAGCGAGAACGGAATCTGTCCAGCGGGACGAAGTCGCCGCTCCAAGCTGACCGGTTTCGGCCGGGTTGCCGCCCGTGGTCTTACAGCTTGCCGCGGCGAGCAGGAGCGCTAAGGCGAGAAACGGCTTCGGGTTGCATGTCATCAGTGCGAGATCGTGCCCTTTTTGCTGGTGTCGATGTCGGACGACGTACCGGTCTTGAAGAAGAACGCTGTCATGTTCTTCGTGAGAAACGCTCGCGCCTGGGGGTCCATTACGTTCAGCCCGTAGTGGTTGATCAACATCGTCTGCTGCTTGAGCCAGTCGGCCCAGCACTGCGTGCAGATCTCTTCCACCACCCGCGCGCCAATGGGGCCGGGAAAGGGAGGCTTAACGAATCCTGCGCGCGTCTGGCCGCAACGCCCGCAGGTTACTGTTTCAGGCACGCGCGCGATTACCTGCGCGCGTAGGAGATTTCAGCCAGGCCGAAGATCGAGAGTAGCCGGAGGTACATCCAGCCGATGTCGAACTCGTACCACTTCGCCTTGAACTTGGCCGAATGAGGATCGGCGTGATGATTGTTGTGCAGCTCCTCGCCGCCAAGCCAGATCGCGATAGGCGAGATGTTCCGGCTCTCATCCTTGACCTCGAAGTTCCGATAGCCAACCGCGTGGCCGACCCCATTGATGATTCCAGCCGCCCAAAAGGGAATCCAGATCATTTGCACACCCCAAACGAGCGGCCCGACAAAAAACCCGAACAGATATACGTCGACCGCCAGCATGACCAGGATTCCGACCCAGTTCAGCCGAGACAGAAGATGGCGCTCGAGCCAATCGTTCGGGGTTCCCTTTCCATACTTGTCGAGCACGCCGGGCTGGCGAACAGTCTTTCTATAGTAGAAGGCGCCTTTGAGGACGATATTGCGAAGCCCTTCCATCAACGGACTGTGTGGATCACCCTCGCGATCCGCAAACGCGTGATGCTTACGGTGACACGCAACCCATTCCTTGGTGACGATCGCCGTGGAAAGCCACAGCCAGATTCTCATCGGCAAAGCGGCGAGGTAGTGCAGCTTCACACCGCGGTGCGTCTGAGCGCGATGCAGAAACAGCGTTACGGACACGTTGGTGAGATGTCCGGCTATGATCACGAAAAGAATCGGCTTCCACCAAGCCGTTGCCCAACTTCCAAAATCCGGCATCACTTGCTCCGTTTATCTAAGTCTCGGTTTACAGCTGCAATCTATCTGAAGGCTATCTGTAAACCAAACGAGCCACATCACTTGCGCGTAACCGGTCCTGCTGGATTCGCTGATGGCGCTCTTCCCCAGGTATCGTTGGAGGCGTTCCAGTCGGGAACCGACGGATCTGGCCAGAGCCGCACACCGGTCACCGTCCCGCGCACCGGAATTACCGCCTCGAAGCGGTTTCCCTGAGCCCAGATGTGCACCGGAAGCGAGAAATCCTGCGTCGTACCGTCGCCGTACGCGACGCGCAGACGAACGGGAAACGGAACTGACGTGTTCTGGCGGAGCGCGATTGCCGCAAAGGTCTGCCCTTCGACGACGCGCGTTGACACACTGTCGATCCCGATGTCGAGAACGTCGCTGGTGTAAAGGAAGCTTCGCCAGAACCAAGAGAGATCTTCGCCGGTCGAGTTCTCGATGCTGCGAAAGAAATCGCCGGGAGTGGGGTGCTTGAACGCCCAGCTTCGCGTGTATTCCCGGAACGCTGTATCGAACAGATCGGGACCGATTACATGATTCCGAAGCGTCAGCATCACCACGGCTGGTTTGCGGTAGCCTATCGCGCCGAGCGCGGAGGGGTCGATGTCGTCCGGCGCCGTCATGAGCGGAGACTGCGTGTTGTTCGTCACGGCATCGCCCCAGTTCTTGAGGTAGCCGGGATAAGCATTCTGCCCGGGATACCGCGCCTCATTGGCGAATGCGTTTAGATACGTGTTGAACCCTTCGTCCATCCACGCATAGCGGCGCTCGTTGGACCCGACGATCATTGGAAACCACTCGTGCCCGTGCTCGTGATTGATGGTCCCGAAGATCGACGCCGGGTCCTCACTGCCGTAGTGAACCATTACGAACATCGGATATTCCATCCCGCCCACCGGTCCAGCGACGCTCGTTGCCTGCGGCCACGGATAAGGAAAGAACAGCTGTGAGTACTGGCGAATGGTCCATTGGGTCTGTTCCGCGGCGTGCTCCCAGGCTTTACCAGCCTTGGGGAATTGGTAGTAAGCCTGCGCCAGTATTCCATTCCAGCTCGTTGCGTCCCACCTGAAGTCCGGCGCGCCCGCCCATGCGACGTCATGGACGTTGTGAGCACGGAAGCGCCAGGTTCTTGTTCCCGCCTTCGCCGCTTTTTTTGAGGCTGCGGCTTCCGCCTCGGTGATGATCTGAACGACTTCGCCGCTGCGCGCAGCCTGAGCCAGTCGCCGGCGTTGTTCGGCTGTGAGGACCTGCTGCGGATTCTGCAACACACCACTGCCGGCGACGACGTATCCCGCGGGTACGGTGACGGAATAGTCATAATCACCGAATTCGAGATAGAACTCGCCTTGGCCGAGGTACGGGTCGGTGTTCCAACCGCGGACATCGTCGTAAACGGCCATCCGCGGGAACCATTGGGCAAGCTCGAAGAGAGTGCTGTCGCGTCCCATGCGATCCGAGCCGTGCTCGGGAACCTTGAACGAATAGCTGATCGCGATCGTCGCCTTCCCTCCACCGGGGACGAGTGGAGATGGGAGGTCCAGGCGCACCATCGTATCGTTGATCCGGGGCCGAACCGGTGTGCCGTTCACGCGCACGTCCGAGAACGTGTAGCCCCCCTGAAAGCCCCTTACTCCCCAACGGGAGTCCGCGGGAAAGAGCGCGGAACCCTTGCTGCCGTTACGGTAAAGGTTCTGATCCGCCTGGATCCACACGAAGCGAAGGGTATCGGGAGAGTTGTTCGTGTACCTGATCTGAACCGAGCCCGTCAGCTCCGTACTCCCGGTATCGAGTGCCGCGACGATCACATAGTCGGCGCGTTGTTGCCAGTAGTCGGGTCCGGGAGCGCCGCTCGATGATCGGTACCGGTTAGGTCCGGGCCAATCGATGCGGTTTGTGGTCGCAAATGGATCGTCCCGCTGCGTGTCGAAAACAGGACGCGATCCTTGGGACGAATCGGACGGGCTTTCCATCCGCACCGGTGCGAGCACGACCGCCCGTTGTTGCGCGCAAGCGACGAGTGCGACTGCCAGAAGAGCGTAGTGCTTCACGTGTGCGAGCCTTTTTATAGTAGGAAATTGGTGAGTTTGACCCCGTAGACAGCAACGTAAGGGCCAGTCACTCCCGGCGCACCTTGCGGTAGTGGAGTGGTGCCCCTACCCTCATCGCAATGAGTCGCACGAAAGTCCTGGAGTCCCTTATCGAAGGAGGCGCGACCCGCGAGGGTACGCAGCAGTTTCGAAAGCGATTCGCCAAGGCTCAACCGGAAAGTTTTTATCGCCCGTTCGCCGATGGCGCGATCGTCTCCTCGCTAGGGCTGGGGACTTACCTCGGCGAGTGCGATGACGCGGAAGACGCGCGGTACACCGGGACGGTGGTCGCTGCGCTCGAGAAAGGCGTGAACATTCTCGACACCGCAATCAATTACAGATGTCAGCGGTCGGAGCGCGCAATCGGCGAAGCCTTGCACAGCGCGATCTCGAACGGCGACATCACTCGCGAAGAAGTTGTCGTCTGCACAAAAGGTGGGTACATACCGCTCGAGCGGACTCCACCGGCAACCAAGGAAGGCTATCGCGGCTTCCTTCACAGCGAATACTACGGTCCGGGTATAATGGGACCCGACGATGTCGTCTCCGGCGGACATTGCCTGACACCGCGTTATCTCGATGATCAGATCGGACGCAGCAAGAAGAACCTTGGGCTCGCCTTCATTGATGTCTACTATCTGCACAATCCGGAACAGCAGCTCGACGTGCGATCCCGATCGGAATTCCTGGATGTGATGCGGGCCGCATTCTCCACGCTCGAGACCCAGGTCGCTCGAGGATTGGTCGGTACCTATGGCTGCGCGACCTGGAATGGTTTCAGATTGGCGCCGGAGAATCGCAATCACTTGAGTTTGGAAGAGCTCGTATCCGTCGCGCGTGAAGTCGGCGGCGAGCGTCATCACTTCAAGGTCGTCCAGCTTCCCGTCAACCTCGCGATGACGGAGGCGGTGCGGACCCCGACGCAAAAAGTAGGATCCGACCGCGTTCCATTGCTTGACGCGGCCCACCGGCTTGGTATTTCGGTCGTAGGCAGCGCGACTCTCATGCACTCCCAGCTGACCCGATCGCTGCCGGAACAATTGCACAGCGCGTTTCCCGGCTTCAGCTCCGATGCGCGGCGCGCGATAGCGTTTGCCCAGTCGCTTCCGCTAACGGCCGCGCTCGTGGGGATGAAGTCCATTTCGCATTTGGAAGAGAATCTCGAGTGTCCGAAAATCAGCTAACGCACCATCGGCCTGGTGGCGGATTCAGGAATCCATGGCCCTCGGCTCAGATGCACGGGTTGCTTGATTTCCTCAAATGGACCTTGGTCGAAAGGCGCCGGAATCCGCGCCGCCCTGACCCTGACCCGAGCACGTTTGCTCGAGTAAATCCCGATTTCATGGTTCCGCGTGCCGACCCCCGGGCGTTTACGCTCACGTGGGTTGGGCACACGAGCTTCCTGATCCAGATGGCGGGTCTCAACATCCTCCTCGATCCGATTTGGAGCGAACGCGCCTCGCCTTTCCGCTTCGCCGGTCCGCGACGTTGGGTTCCACCCGGTGTTGAGTTCGATCGATTGCCGCCAATCGATGCTGTGATTCTCTCCCACGACCATTACGATCACCTGGATGCTCCCACCATTTCCAGACTTGCCGCCCGCTACCCCGCTGCAGTCTGGTATTCGCCGTTGGGGAATGGCGACTTCCTCCGCCGTCGCGGGGCTCGCGAAGTTGTCGAAAGGGACTGGTGGGAAGAAACCACGATCGGGAATCTCCGACTGATCTGCGTTCCAGCGCAGCATTTCTCGGGCAGATCGCTGGGCAAGCGCAATGAAACGCTTTGGTGTGGATGGGTGCTGCGATCTGCCGATAGGAGGCTATTATTTGCCGGAGATACTGCCCTCCATCCGGAATTCAAGTCGATTGCCGCACGGTACGGCCCTATCGACCTCGCGATCCTGCCGATTGGAGCGTACGAGCCACGCTGGTTCATGGGTGCCGTTCACATGAATCCGGAGGACTGCATGAAGGCGGTGGCTCAACTGAGAACCGCTCAAGGCAATAGACGATTGGTCGTGGCCGCCGCTCATTGGGGAACTTTCAAGCTCACCGATGAACCGATGGACGAGCCCCCTGCCCGCATGCGCCAGGAATGGCAGTCATCCGGTTCAAACAGCAACGATCTCTGGATCATGCAACATGGCGAAACGCGCATACTTGACTGATCGCCGGGACTAGCGACAGAGTGTCAGCGCGGTGCAGTACTGTCTTTCCTGGCGTTGTTGTGCGCGAATCTTGCTATCCGTTCTACGAACCCTCCTACACGGAGCTTTCCCATGGCTGCAGCCAAGAAGTCCAAAGCAAGAGGTGGCAAAAAGAGGTCGCGGTCCGGATCCTCCGGACGCAAGAGTGGAGGCGCTCGGAAGCGGACGACGAGAAAACGCGCGAGCAGCGCGCGCAAGTCTGGCGGGAGAAAGTCATCGCGGCGGAAATCGTCAGCTCGTCGCAAGACTGGCGGACGTAAATCTTCTGCGCGGAAGTCTTCAACCCGGAAGAGCAGCGGACGGAAACGTCCTCGTCGCCGGTCGCAGTCTCCGGTCGCTCGCGTGAAGCGCGTGGCATCCGGCGTGGCGCAGCAGGCGGTCGGTCTGGCTGAGCGTGGGGTTGGTCTTGCTGAGCGTGGCGTTGACAGTGTGACCGGGTTCGTCCAGGATCGATTCTAGCGTCAAGGGCGTTCGGCAGCCGCTCTGTTTTTTGTAGCGGCTGCCGCGCCAGGGTGATTGTGGGCACCGAGCCATCGCTCAACCTCAGCGAACACTCTTTCGCGGCCGTAGTCGACGGTGATGATGTGCCCGGCCCCCTCGGTCCAAACCATTTCCTTGTCCGCGCTCCCTAGAGTCCTGAGCGCGAACTCCGCGGTTGCCGGCGAGCAGCGCGGATCTTCACGTGACTGAATTATCAGCGTTGGCGCTCGCACGTCTGCCAGAGATTTTCTGGCGCGACGCACAACGGTGGACAGCTCGTGCAGCTCCCGCCCGGTGATATAGCCATAAGCAAGATTCTTTTCGCGCTCGATCGGATCGTGAATGGATCGCGGGCTCCTTCCGTTCACCTGGCCCGCCAGCTTTCCCCACAACAAGTGCGTTGCCGCCGCGATCCGCAGCCACCTTGGCATGCCGAGGTACGGCGCGATCAGAACCAGCGCCGGGACTTCCGGCTGCTCGCTTGCGACCAATGCCGCCAATGCTCCGCCCATTGAAAGCCCGACGACCGAAACCGAATCGTGCCGGCTGCGCATGTCGATGTACGCCTTCTTGGCCGCCGCAATCCACTCGCTTGCCCGCGATTTCCCAAACGCCTCCAGAGTTCGCCCATGACCCGGCAGCAGCGGAGCGAGTACGCTGAATCCCTTTTTCTTGAGGTGCCTGGCGAGAAGGGCGAGCGTCTGCGGAGTGTCTCCAAAACCATGCAGGAGGAGGACTCCATGCGAGCCCTCCTCCTGCAGATCTATCGTCTCAGCCCCGCGCAGTATTGCGGCCGTGTCAGCGGCTTGCCGGTCGTCCATCGAACCTCACGACGGCGACAGCTCTCTTTGCACGGGAATCGGCGAGCTTCTGTCGCCGTTTTTGCGAGAACTCCGATCGCCGTTTTCACGAAGCGATGCGTGGAGCGAGCGCGGCTCGATCAGAAACGTCATCCCGTTCCGCTCGGCGATTCCAGCCGAGACGAGACGGCTCAACGCCAGCGCGATCGATTCGCGCGTCGCACCGACCATTTCACACAGAAGGCGGTGATGACTGTTCTCGAGCTTGAGGCGACCATCGGGAGCGGTGAAGCTCCGATCAGTGCTGAGATGCGTCAGCGTCGAAACCAGGCGTTGATCGACATTGAGTGCCGCGAGCTCGTGCAGCTTCTCCAGAAGGAAAGATCTCTCGGACATTATTTGCGACAGGAGCGGAATGACGTGCGCGGGGCGTTCACGTACCACAGCCCGAAATTGAGCGCCACTGAGAAACATTGTCTTCGTTTCTTCCGACGCGCTCGCGTCGGTGACGTAATGACTGTTGGGAGATAGTCCCTCACTCCCGAAAGTCTGTCCGACCGTTGCAATCACCGGGACGAATCCGCGACCGACTTTGATCTTGTTGCGCAGAACTACGTGGCCCTCGAGAACGATGAAAACGCCGTCCGCTGCGACGCCGCGCTGATAAAGCTGAAATCCAGCAGGCCAGCTGGCCCGCGCGCCATACGCGCCAATCAGTGCCACATCATCCGGAGTGAGACGCGAGCGTCCCACTCCTTCTCGCCCAGTGTTCATTTAGTTCTCGTCATTTCTGCTCTCGTCGGGATCGCAATGTCCGGGCCTGATTCAAGCAGTCAAGAACGTGACATTTCAATTCTTCTGAAGCAATCCTGTTGCCACTTCCAGTACTCGTGTAGCCGAATCAAAGCGCTGGACGAGATCCGCGATCTCTCGTTCCACCGTGGCTTCGTTTCCGACACGGATTGCTTCATTGACCGAAGGCAGCGTCATCGTCGAATAGCCGTTGTTCTCGTCCGACGCATAAATCAGGTTTCTGAACCAGGGTCGTGTCACAAGACCCTGCGGTCGTGTAAGCTGGCGTTCAACTCCGAGAAGAGTTGTGTTCACTTGCTTGGCGATTCCTGGTGCCAGCTGAGCCGCTAGCGCTCGATCCCTCGCGGCAGTGAACGCGACGGCTGCGTTCTCCATCCTTCCAACTGCCGCATTCAGTACGGCACCGGACAATTTCCAGTGCTTTTCGGTGATCGCGCGCTCAACCTGTGAACTGAAGCGCCGCATCGTGCGCGCGTACTCTACGTAGTCGTATGGAAGTATTTCGGCGTTCGCGATGCGAAGAAGCGCCGCTACTCCGATTCGCGCATTGGTTGCGTGATACTCGAATGTCGGATCACCGAACTTCGTCATCCAATGATAGGAGTCGTAAGCCGAGTGGTAGACACCGGCTGGACCGCCGAAGCCCCAATCGACGATCGGTATTCCGAGATGATTGTAGAAACCGGCGAAATCGGAGCCTCCACCCGGATCTCCCATCTCTGGCTCGAGGGTATCGGCGGCGAGGTTTGCGCGCTTTCTCCAAACACTGTACACGCTGCCTTGACCGCTTGGATCAGGAACTCCTCTGGCAACATCGCGCAGCAACGCGCGCAGCGATGGCGATCCACCGCTCCCGAAGTTGGGACCTTGAGCGACATCGTCCTGGTTCAAATAGGCGACAGCGCTTCGAGCCAGACGCAGTGAATCCTCTTCGACGAACTCCGTTGAGCCGATCAACCCCCATTCCTCCGCATCCCAGGTCGCGAACACGATCGTGCGCTTGGGTCGCTTCCCTGCTTTCGCTTGTTCTGCAATCGTGCGAGCGGCTTCGAGCACACTGACTGTTCCGCTGACGTTGTCAGCCGCGCCGGGACCCCACGCATCGCGGTGGCCACCGACGATCACGATCTCTTCAGGGAATTCACTGCCACGAATGGTCCCGAACGTATCCCAGATTTGCTTGTAAGGATTAGTCGTCACGTCCGTCGTCACCGCGATCCGCGCCTGCACCGGACCAGGTCCCACGTGATAGCGGAAAGGAAGCCCGCCCTGCCAGGGCTGTGGAATCGATTTCCCCGTGAGCCCGCGCAGCAGCTCGGTCGCATTTCCATAAGAGATGGGAAGCACCGGGATGTGAGGAACATCCATCGCCGTGAGCGCGATCCGCTTCGCGTTCGTCGTGCTCGGATAACCCGGAGTGCTCGGATCACCGTTCGGATTCATGACGCTTCCCCGCTGAAGCCCGTGTGATGGGCGCATCGGTCCCACCGGATAGACATCGCCGCGGACATAGCCATCGTCAGCAGGGTCGCTGTAGATGATCAATCCGAGCGCTCCGTGCTTCTCAGCTTCTCGCGCCTTGATCCCACGATACGATCGGCCGTAGCGCGCGATGGCGATTTTCCCCTTGACCGATACGCCCATTGAGTCGAGCTGCGCATAGTCTTCGATCAGTCCATAGTTCACGTACACTACTTCGCCACCCACATCGCCCGCCGCCCCGTAGCCGTTGAAAGGAATGACCTGGGGAAAAGAGAATGACGTCGTGTCTTCGGGAACGATGCCTTCCTGCAGATTTAGCTCGATCGGATCGGGCGCGATTCGCCATACGCGCGTGCTGAGCGGGTGCGGCATCCACACGCTGTACGCCCGCACCTCGGTCTCGAGACCCCACGATTTCATCTTGTCGATTACATAGTCGCGTGTCCGAGCCTGGGCGGAAGTCCCAGCCATGTGCGGCTGCAGCGAGAGAAACTTTGAATGCGCTGACGAGCTCTGCGCCGAAGGTCGGGTGATCGCGTCGGCCTCCGTTGCGCGTTCGACCGAGGCTGACTGAGTACCATAGCCCGGAGTCGTCTGCGCCTGGAGCGGAGCTGCAAACGCAATGATCAGCGTGGCTGCAAGATGTCTATTCATTCCCTACGAATTGCCTCTGGAAAGGGTGACTGAGCGAGATCCTAGTCGTCGAGCTGGTCGAGCGCGGCTGCAATTGCTTTGCGAAGCCTCGCTTCGCCTTCCGCCCCTGGGGTGATACCGCCTGCAAGCGAATTGAATTTCGACAACATCTCCGCTTCGATGAAGTTCGTCGGATCGCGGGCTCCAAGCGATTCGAGTGAGCGAATCGCCAGCTGCCGAAGCAGCGATAGTGTCGAGCTCTCCAACGCCTTGAGAGATTCCGGGTCTGACGTTGCCTCTCTCGCCCCGCGTTCTCGCTTGCGCCGCGGGGCTTCCAGAAGCGACGATATGGATCCGAGCCTAACCACGAATGATCCGGCCGAGTGCTCTTTCCATTCGCTCACGACGCCGCGCCTGCGCAGAGAGGGCAGCAGCGCAAGGATTCCCTCCCGAACCGGCGAGATTCCATTCGGGCTTTGATTGCCGCGCCCCGTAATTATCAGGACTTCGGTCGCGCCACCGACCTGACGCTCCCTCAGCCACGCTTCCGCGCGAAAACGCGCGTCTGCCACCGTCGGCAACGATTCTCTCAGATTGAGGGTGTTCTTCTGGCCGAATGCGGCTTCGTCAAAAGCCTTCCAGACCGGGTCGAGCGAAATCTTACCGGATCGCATGCTGCAACACGTGACCGTCGAGCTTTTCCTGTGGTCTCACTCCTACCATTGTCGCAAGTGTCGGAGCCATGTCCACCACTCTCGCGAACTCACCATATCGCCCGGGCCTGACGCCCCTACCATAGAAGATGATGGGGACGTGCGCGTCCGGGTCGTTGGGGCTGCCGTGTTGGGCCTGCCAATAACCTGCGAGCCAGTAATTGTACGGAGCGAGCGACACTACGAGAGCTGCTTGTTCTTCGTCAGAAAAAATGTGGAGCCACCTGCGAGCGATTCTGTCATTGATGGTATCACGCCGCGCGAGATCGGAAATCCTTTCGGCGCGCGCTACGCCTGGCACGTGCAGAAATGCTGACCGCACCGACTGCACGAGGGAGTCCTTGTTGATGTTGGCTCTCGCCAATGCAGCTCTGTCCAGCTCCAGAACACCGCTGTCGAACAAGAACCCGTTGCCCCTGTACACGCCAAAAGTGTTGGTGAGTCCCGTACCCGGCACCCCGGCAGCGGCGAGCGAATTACTCAGCCGCTCGAGCACCGGTTGCACATTCACGCGAATCGCTCCGGCATTCGGATCGTGCGCGTGGGTTTCAGGAAAAGGCGTGAGACCGTGATCGGCCGTCAGCGCGATCACCACTTCATTTCGATTGCGGATTCGGAAGAGCGAATCGAGAAACACTCCGAGCGCGCGATCAACACGAAGAATCTGATCGTGCAGTTCCCGCGAGTCAGGGCCGTATCGGTGCCCAACGGCATCGGTGGTCGACAGCGATATTGCCAACACGTCCGTCTGCGGTCCCGCTCCCAGGTTCAGCGCTTTCACGCCGGCCATGGCAAAGTCGAGCGTGAGCTCGTCCATCCACGGAAACTCGGGCAGGAACCGAGCGGCAGAATCCGCTACTCTCGACTCGTAGTGCGGGAACGTGACCCCGACGCCGCCGCTCTCGACTGGAACACTATCCGGCTCACTGTACGCTCTCGCCGGCAGCAGCAGCTGCCACGCACGTCCCGCGTAACTCGCTGGAAGTTTCCGCGCGTTGAATGCGCGTACCCATTCCGGAAGGCTCGTGTCGTAATAGGTGCTCGTCGTAAAATTCCCGTTCGCGGCGTACCAGAACACCTGCTGCTTCGACCTTCCGATCGGAAGAATTGCCCCGCGATCCTTTCTCGACACGGATAGCGCGCGAGTGCGGAAATCCTTGGCGACCAGCCAATCGGTGAGCGTCGTCCCGCGAAAACGAAACGGCGATGCGCCCAGGCCGACGGCATCGACGAGAGTCACGGTGGTATCGTTCACTCCAGCGATGTTGGTCATGATGCCGGTGTGAACCGGAAAACGGCCGGACATCGTCGCTGAGTGGCCGGGAGCAGTTTCGGTGATTGCGTGATCCTGAAACGCGTTGGTGAATACCGCGCCGCCCCTATAGAGTCTCCCAAATCCGCCCGTGAGCTGCTTCTCGAACCGCGGCAGATAGTCTGCGCGCATTGCATCGATCGTGATGAACACGATCAGCTTTGGCTTCGAAGCGCTTCGCGTTTGAGCGCTCGCCGAATGGCCAATGAGCGCGAGCAGAATTATCGGCAGCACAGTGCCTTTGAATCGACGCATCATTTGAACGATGAGGGTTTTCTGGTCTACTTACACTGCGCGGGAGCGCCCGCGGGCAGGCCGAATGCCGTCGTGACAGCGATCCTCCAGCCCTCGGGCGTCCTCACGAATACGCGCTCCGATACGCCGCTCGACGTCGTGTCCTTCTGGGTGACGGTGTAACAATAGGTACCGTAGACGATGCCCGGAGCCAGCGGATGTACGCGCAGATTCCGCGCAATGAGCGTGTCGGGCCACGTCGAGTCCCGCCGCGCACTCCATCCCTCGTACCCAAGCTCCAGTCCCGCCGGTCCGTTGCGCGCCAGACCATTCGTATGGAGATAGGTCGCCAGATAACGCGCACGATCGCGCTTGTGAATCGCGTCGATGTTCTCTTCGAAAAGCCTGCGCGCGTCCAGCGTATCCGCTACGACTGATGTCGCTGGTGATACGCCGGTGTTAGCCGCGGTAGGTGTGCACGCGGCGGTGACGACGAGAAGAGCGAGGAGCCGACCAGACGAGAAACCCGTCGATGCCATATGACTCTGCGGAGAGTGTCTCCGAAATGTTAACCGGAGACGCCGCAATTGGCGACTTCGATCGTCCTACTGACTTATGATCTTTTCGAGGATCGAGACGCCTCTCGCCAGATCGTCGCGATTCATCACGAGCGGAGGAAGAAGGCGGAGCGTGTGATCCCCCGCCGTCAGTGCGAGAAGCCCCTCGTCCCATCCCCGCTTGACTATCTCGTTGGCCGACTCGACGACATCGAGCCCCCAAATGAACCCTGTCCCACGGATTGCCCGCACTCTTCCCGAACGGCGGGCAATTCCATCGAGCTGTTCGCCGAGCCACGCCCCATTCTCACGGACTGCGCGGAGGAGTGTCGGATCCGACAGCCTGTCAATGATGTGCGAAGCGACAGCGGCCACGAGTGGACCGCCGCCGAACGTCGTCCCATGATCGCCCGGCTTGATCGTCGTCGCGATTTCCTCCGATACCAGGACGGCTCCCATCGGCAGTCCACCCGCCAGCGGCTTGGCCAAAGTCAGCATGTCGGGAACGACACCAATATTCTCGTAGGCGAAAAAGTATCCCGTGCGCCCGAGACCGCATTGAATCTCGTCGAAGATGAGGGCGATCTCTCGCTTTGCGGTCAGCTTGCGCAGACCCTGCAGGAAATCCGAATCGAGAACCCGGACTCCTCCTTCCCCCTGAATCGGCTCGACGATGACTGCCGCGACTGTCTCCTCATCGAGAGCTGTCTCGAGGTCGGCAAGATCTCTCTCGCAAATCGAGACCCCGCCCGCCAGCGGCCGGAAGGGCGCGCGATAGGAAGGACGATCGGTCGCGGCAAGCGACGCGAAGAGCCTGCCGTGAAAACTTCCACGAAGCGCGACTATCTCGACCTTCGCATCAGTGCCTGTCTGCCGCGCCCACCGTCTGGCGAACTTGAACGCCCCTTCATTCGCTTCGGCGCCTGAATTACAGAAGAAGACCTTCGATGCGAACGAGCGATCGATGAGTTTCGACGCCAGCAGTTCGCCGGGAGAGGTCCGATAAAGATTCGACGTGTGGATCAGGCCCGTGCTCAACGCCTCGGTGATGACCCGCGCAATGCCAGCGTCTCCGTAACCGAGGGAATTCACCGCTATCCCGCTCGCAAAATCGAGATATCGCTTACCATCCGAGTCAATGAGCTCGACCCCCTCACCCCTCACGAACTCCATCGGAGCACGCTTGTAAGTACCGAGAATGGGGATCACTTCCGGAGAGGTTGCTGACATGACTTCCTCGTCGACCGGCATTGTGACTGCGCTCATGAGATGACGCCTTGAGATTGAGTGATGAAAGTGCCGCGCTCGCTGTCAGCGAGACCTGCTATGCCACAGATCCTTACCCGATCGACTCCCGCCAGAAGTGCGGCGTGCGCCGATTCCAGCTTCGCTGCCATACCACCCGCTGCAATACCGCTCGTGATCAGATCCCGCGACGACTCGATGCTCAGAGCCTGGACCAATTCACCCCGAGCGTCCAGCACTCCCTCGACATCCGCTATCAGCAGTAGCTCCTCGGCCCCGAGTGCCGCGGCGATTGCGGCTGCCGCATCATCACCATTCACATTGAGAGCGCCGCCCTTTCCACTCGCAGCGTCAAATCCGACCGGCGAGATGACGGGCATTGACCCAGCGTCAATGAGAGTGCGCAGCAGCTGCACATTGATGGCAGTCGGACGGCCGGCGAATCCAAGCGAATCTGCATCGATGATTTGAGCGCCGATCAGGGAATCATCTTCTCCGGACAGGCCGACTGCGGGAACGCCCGCCGTGACCAGCGCGTTCACGAGCCGTTTGTTGACGAGGCCGGACAGCACCATTCGCAATAGATCGAGATCGCTCTCCGATGTGACGCGGCGCCCGCCAATGAACGTGGCTTCCCGCCCCAGCGCGCGTTGCATCGCGGAGATCTCGTCCCCTCCACCGTGCACGACGCACAGACTCTTCGGCGAGTGGTTCCACGCTTCACTGAGCGCGGTCGCAAAACGAGGATCCGCTTGAGCGCGACCTCCGATTTTCACGACTCGCATCACGCCGGCAACCCCGTCTGCTCGTTCAAGCCGAGCAGGACATTCGCGTTCTGAAGCGCCTGGCCCGACGCTCCTTTCATCAGATTGTCGATGGCCGATATGATGATCAGAGTCGGCTGTCGCACGTTCGCCGCTTTGGTGACGCTCAACCGCGCGACGTTCCGCCGCACGACATCGCGCAGAGCCGGTGGCTGGTCGGTGATCTCGATGAACGGCTCTCCCTGATAGGACTCGCGCCAGAGCGCCGCTGGATCGTCGGTGTGCTCGTTGACCGGCACCGTGATCGTGGCGAGAATTCCGCGCGCGACCGGCAATAGGTGCGGCGTGAACAGTATGTCGTTGTTCCGCCCACCCAGCTCGTTGGTCACTGCCTGCATCTCGGCAAGATGCCGGTGCTCATTTCCGACGGCGTACGCCCGGAAATCTTCAGCGACTTCCGCAAAGAGCAGGTCCGGACGCGGCGAGTAGCCTGCTCCCGTCACACCACTGGCGGCGGACACGTTGATCGTCGCTCCAGGCACGACCCAACCCGCCTTCAGCAGTGGCGCGATTGCCAGGAGAACAGCGGTGGGATAACAGCCGGGATTGGCGACGATTGCAGCGCCGGGGATTTTCGCCCGCATCAACTCAGTGAGGCCGTATGGTGCTTCGGCCTCTCCAGCTCCGGGACGGAAATCGGAGGAGAGATCGACGACGCGAGCCCCGGTTGCGCGAGCATTCCCCACCCACTGCGCTGAGGCCCCGTGTGGGAGCGCCGTGAACACGATCTCAGCCTTGTTCAACGGAGCATCTTCGGTGGCGACATAGGTCACTTCGGCGGCTCCGATGCGCGCGCGCTGTCCGCGCTGCTCATTGGCAGACGCAAACGCGAGCTCGAGCTTCGGGTGCCGTGCGATCAAGCCGCACAACTCCCGACCCGCGTAACCGCTCGCGCCAAGCACTCCGACCGGAACTTTATGCATAAGGAATGCATAACATTACACTCGCCTCCCGTCAATGATCCGTGCCGGGGTGCTCGCGCCACGCGCCCTCTGGTGCTAAACTCACCCACAATGGCCAACAAGCGCGAACGGCACGACACGATCCTCGAGATCATCGACTCCAGGGCCGTCAGCAGTCAGGAGGATCTCCGCAAGCTCCTGCTCCAGCGCGGCTGGGACGTTACCCAGGCCACGCTTTCTCGCGATCTGCGCGAGCTGAGGCTGGCTCGCGTCCCCACCCCGGAAGGGGCGAGATACGCAGTGACGGATGGGACGATAGAGGAAAGCCGTGCCGCTCTCGACACACTCCTGCCCCAGCTCTTTCTTCGTCTCGATGGAGTCAGCGAGATGCTGGTGCTTCGAACTGTCCCCGGGGGTGCGCAACCCATTGCTGCCGCGCTGGATGGCGAACATTGGTCGGACATCCTTGGCACCGTCGGCGGCGACGATACCATACTGATCATCTGCCGGTCGGTCGCGGCCCGCGATCGCGTCATGCGGCGGCTCCGGTCGATGGCTGGAGAGCCCTGAGCCAGTATTGACGTCCGGGGCCCGACCGATTAAATATACAGTAATTCTGAATACTTATTGAGGCGCCCGTGATTCGTACCATTGCCCTTGCCTACTCCGGTGGGCTCGACACGTCGATCATCGTTCCCTGGCTCAAGGAGCGCTACGGCGCGCGCGTGATATGCGTCGCGGCGGATATTGGCCAGGGTGAAGAGCTGGAGGGCGTGCGCGCCAAGGCGATCGCTTCAGGCGCCGACGAATGCTACGTGGAGGACTTGCGTCAGGAATTCGTCGAGAATTTCGTATGGCCCACGCTTCGCGCCGGTGCCATCTACGGCCGTAAATACCTCCTCGGCACATCGATGGGACGTCCTCTCATCGCCCGCCGCCAGGTAGAGATCGCCCGCCAGGTCGGTGCCGATGCGCTCGCCCACGGCTGCACCGGCAAGGGGAACGATCAGGTTCGGTTCGAGCTGACCTACGCCGCCTTTGCGCCCGATCTCCCCGTCATCGCGCCCTGGCGTGAGTGGGACATTCGGAGCCGCGAAGACGCGATCGCGTACGCCGAGTCCCACAAGATTCCGGTTGCCGCTACCAGAGACAAGATCTACTCGCGCGATCGGAATGTCTGGCACATCTCCCACGAGGGAGGAGTGCTCGAGCAGCCTGCGACCGCGCCTCCGGCCGACCTCTTCATGCTGACGACCGCGCCCGAGAATGCGCCCGATCAGCCCGAAGAAGTCACAATCGGATTCAATTCCGGCACTCCGGTTTCGGTGAATGGAACAGAGCTCGACGCCGTCGATCTCGTAGTCGCCCTCAATAAGATCGGCGGTCGCCATGGTATCGGACGAATCGATCTCGTCGAGGACCGGCTCGTTGGAATGAAATCCCGTGGCGTGTACGAAACACCGGGCGGCACTCTGCTTTACTCCGCGCACAGCGAGCTCGAGCAGCTCGTGCTCGACCGGCGCACGCTTGCCGCGAAGGATCTGATCGCGCCGCGTTACGCGGATCTCGTCTATGAAGGCCGCTGGTGGACGACCGAGCGCGAGGCGTACGATGCGTTCGTGAACACCACTCAGGAACGCGTCAGTGGCTCCGTCACCCTGAGGCTCTTCAAGGGCACCGCCTCGGTTGTAGGCCGTGAGAGCGAACAGGCTCTTTACGACGAGCGCTTCGTCACGTTTGGCGAGGACGATGTCTACCAGCAGAGTGACGCCGCGGGATTCATCCGGCTTTATGGATTGTCCGCCCGGGTCCGCGCGATTCGCGACCAGGAGATGGCCGCCGCGCGTCGCGAAAGCGAGGCAAAGGCCGACTCCCGCGAGACTGCGGCACTCGCCATAGCCTAACCGGCATCGACGGCGATGTCCGATCACACTTCGCACAAACTCTGGGGCGGGCGCTTCGCCGTCCCCACCGCCGCGGCCCTGGACGCGCTCAACCGATCGATCGGAACCGATTATCGCCTGTGGCCGTTCGATATCAATCTATCTCAGGCTTGGGCGGTGGCCCTTTGGGGCGCTGGTGTCCTCACCCTCGAAGAGAGTAAGAAGATCGAACGGGGCCTTGCTGCCGTTGGTCAGAAGCTCGCCGCTGGAGCTCAGCCCCTGCCCTCCGACGAAGATGTGCACACGATGATCGACCGGTTGCTGCACGAGGAGATCGGCGATGTCGCCTCGAAGCTCCACACCGGACGGAGCCGAAACGACCAGGTCGCTACCGCGACCCGGCTCTGGTCGATGGATGCCTGCTCCAAGCTCGATACCGCGGCCCGCTCGTTACAACAGGTGATGTTGGATCAGGCTGCAACGCTGGAAGACGTATTGATGCCGGCCTACACGCACATGCAGCGCGCTCAGCCCGTTTCCGCGGCCCACTGGATGTTGTCGCACTTCTGGCCCCTCGAGCGCGACCGCGCTCGGATCGGTTCCGCTTCGCGCGCTGCTGCCGTATTGCCGCTCGGCTCCGGCGCGATTGCAGGATCGGCATTTCCGATTTCGCGGGTGCTCCTCCAGGGCAGCCTCGGGTTTGCTTCAGTTTCGCAGAATAGCATCGATGCCGTCGGCGATCGCGACTTCGTCGCCGAGCTCCTGTTCGCCGTCGCGATGATGGCGACTCATCTCTCGCGCCTCGGTGAAGACCTGATCATTTACGGATCCAGTGAGTTTGGATTCGTTCAGTTCGGCGATGCGTTCACGACGGGCTCGAGCATGATGCCGCAGAAACGGAATCCCGATGCGCTGGAGTTGGCGCGCGGATCCGGTGCTCGTGCGATCGGCGATCTAACGACGCTCCTGGCAACGCTCAAAGGATTGCCGAGTGGTTACAACAAGGATCTTCAGGACGACAAGCGCGTGTTGTTCGATGCAGTGGACACGATTCTTCTGGTCCTTCCCGCCGTAGCCGGCGCGCTGCAGGAGATTCGCTTCAACGCTCGACGCATGCGCGCGGCGCTTTCCAGCAGCATGATGGCGACCGACCTCGCCGATTACCTGGTAGAGAAGGGAGCCAGCTTCCGCGAGGCGCACTCCGCAATCGGGTCACTGATTCGTGAGAGCGAGCGCGAGAGCTGTGAGCTGGAAGCATTGCCGCTCGCATCCTTCAAGACTGCACACAAATTCTTCGGCGACGATGTGCTCGATTGGCTCGAGCCCTCGCGTTCCGTCGCTCGGCGCGAGGTGCCTGGTGGAACCGGTCCGTCCGCCGTGAGCGCTCAACTTCGTGCCGCGCGGGAAGCGCTGAAGCCTATCGCTGAAGCTGCGCGAGGAAACGAGCTCGTTCTTCGCGCAATCTAGATCGGGCAGGGATAGAAAAACGGCGCACTCGAACCCGAGTGCGCCGTTTCTTTGTGCTCGCGTCAGAACATCAACCCGAGCGTGATTGGAACGAATTGTATTGCTCCACCCTTTGCGGCTTTGCGTGCAATGCTGTGGTATCTGGATTCGAAAAACATCGCGACGGGACCAACGCCAAACGTCGCGCCGAGTCCGGCGTTGACTCCAAAGTTGCTTTCGGACTTCGCACCGGGTGCGTCGATTTTCACGTTGTAGTAGCCGCCACCAAAGACGACATAAGGTTTCGCGCTCGTGCCAGAAAACGCGTAAATCAAATTGCCGAGCCCGCCTATAATGCGCAGGTCTGAAGTGGTCGATCCGCCGACTGGAGCCGTGCGAAGTGGGAACATGTTGTAGATCCCGTCGAACCGCACTCCAATTGGGAGTTCAGATACTCCTATCGCCAAGGCAAGAGTGCCGTTGTACCCTGTTTTCTGGGTGTCGCTCAGTTTTCCAACGGGGACCGCAATACCTCCGCCTATTCCCAACGCGTAAGTCTTTTGGGCCAGGGCTGAACGAAAGAAGGTCAGGGAAAACAGGAGAGCAATCCCTGCCATTCGAATGAGCTGCTTCATGATTGGCTGGCTGACATTATGTGAGTGACAGAGGCACGTTTCAGCGAGCGCGCAATATAGCGGGGCCGCGCTCCAGAGACAGCAGATAGGCCTGGCATTAAATATCCTTGTTGACTAGGATTATTAATGCCACGCGCGTATACCGTTGCAACAGCTGCACTTGCGTTAGGGGTCACAGCCAAGTGGGTAGACAACATCCTCTCGCATAACAAGGTGTTGGGAATACGCCAGGAGCGACAGGGGATAGCCCGCCATCTCAGCATTGAGGGTCTCATGATCCTCGGCCTCACGGCTCTACTGAACAGTGAGCTCGGCCTGCCAACCGCAGAGGCGATCAGGATAGCGGAAGAAATTGCCAAGGCCAACGGACAATATTTCGCTCGACAGGGATTGAGCGTTCAGATCGACCTCGCGTCGTTTCAGGCAAGCCTCCTTGAACGCTTGGAAAATGCCGTCGAGATCGCACCCGTTCCGCGACGAGGCCGGCCTCCAGCAAACAAAACGGGGCGCCTCGACTGAGACGCCCCGCCAGATTGTGCCAGTGAAGCCGACGTGGCTTAAGAAGCCTTCGTCACGTTCTCGGCAGCCGGACCCTTCTGACCCTCAACGATGTCGAACTCCACAGCATCGCCTTCGGCGAGGGACTTGAAGCCCGAGCCGGAAATCGCGCTGTAGTGAACGAAGCAATCCTTCTGCCCGTTGTCTGGGGTGATGAAACCAAAGCCCTTCGCGTCATTGAACCACTTCACTTTGCCGGTCGTACGCATTCCCTACTCCTGGAAAATTGTGTCTTGGGGAGCGGAACACGCCCGACCCTCGACAATCTGATACGCAGGTCTCGCTAACCCCGCATTGGACTTGAGCCCGAAGCAAAGGCTTTCACCCGCACCTCTGGCTCGACTTGGCGGAAAAATAGCAAGGACCGGCTGAGCAGACAATAGAGAGATTTAAGGACCTACTCGCTGCACCCTCGTGACGAAATACTCGGTCTCCCCGAAGCAGGTCGTAGGAATACCCCGATGCTGTTCGTAAGTGATGGACACCTGTTTCCCGATGTTCTTCTCGAGCAAGTTGGCAATCGAGTCGGTACGCACGGTGAAGCTGAAGATCTGGGGCATCGTTCCAGGCAGATTTGCCATCGCGAGCTCACCTTCCCAGGTCTTGCACACCCAGCCCTTCTTGGAAATTTTCTGAACGTAGCCTGCTCGCTCTCCGGATGCGTAGGTGTAGCCGAGCGCCACCCAGATCCAAAGCGCGATTATGACCGCGGGAATGAGGAGCAGAACGAGAAGAGCGATAAATAGCTTGTTGCGCTTCTTCTTTACGACGGGAACCGGAGGCGCAGCCGCGGCCGCAGGAGGCGGCGGTGCAGGTGCGGGTGTATCCGACGGGTCCGGGATATCGGCCATCTAGGCTCCAGAGTATGGTGCGCAGGGGATGTGCTTTCGGTTCACATGCACCGCTTAGGCCAGGGAATTAGCTTTCAAATTCACCTCACGCAAGCATAGTTGCCCATCGTAACGCGAAGACAGACCGCGACCGCCATTGTCGGCGGTGTTCCCGTCGGGTCAAGCCACCCGATCGTCGTGCAGTCAATGACGAACACGGACACGGCTGATGCAGCCGGCACTGCTCTTCAGGTCGCTGACCTGACGCGCGCCGGAAGTCGACTCGTGCGCGTCACGGTCAACAATGACGATGCGGCACGCGCCGTTCCCGAGATCGCCAGCCGGCTCGCCGACATGGGAGTATCGGTTCCGATCATTGGCGATTTCCACTACAACGGGCACCTGCTCCTCGCCAAATATCCCGCCGCGGCGAAAACACTCGCCAAGTATCGCATCAATCCCGGCAACGTTGGCGGAAAACGGCGTGACGAGAATTTCCGCACCATCATCCAGATAGCGCTCGACAACGATAAGCCGGTCAGGATCGGCGTGAATTGGGGTTCGCTGGACCAGGATCTTCTGACGAACTTGATGGACGGGAATGCGCGCGCTTCGGAACAGAGAACGGCAAAGGAAGTCTACATCGAGGCAATGCTACAGAGTGCGCTGCGCTCCGCTGCGATCGCTGAAGAGACTGGCCTTGGCCACGACCGCATCATCATCTCGGCAAAAGTGTCCGGAGTTCAGGACTTGCTCGCCGTTTATCGGCAGCTGGCCGCTCGTTGCGACTATCCGCTGCACCTGGGGCTCACCGAAGCTGGGTTGGGAGCAAAGGGAATCGTCGCCAGTACCGCGGCGCTTTCAATTCTGCTTTCCGAGGGCATTGGTGACACGATCCGCGTCTCCCTGACTCCAAGTCCCGGAGGCGACCGGACCGAAGAGGTCCGCGTTGCACAGCAAATCCTGCAATCGCTCGAGCTCCAGAGCTTCAATCCGCAGGTTACCGCGTGTCCCGGTTGCGGCCGCACGACGTCGACCTTCTTCCAGCACATGGCCGAGGACATTCAGGCGTACCTTCGGGAGCAAATGCCGGTGTGGCGCGAGCGTTATCCCGGTGTGATCGAAATGAAGGTTGCCGTAATGGGGTGCATCGTCAATGGACCGGGAGAATCAAAGCACGCGAATATCGGGATCTCGCTTCCGGGGACGGCCGAGGACCCGAAAGCGCCTGTGTATGTCGACGGCAAGCTTGTGACGACGCTCAAAGGCGAGACGATAGTGCCCGAGTTTTTGCGGATTCTCGAAGACTATGTCGCGAAGACTTATGGAGAGAGTGCTACCGCCGCGGCACGGTAGAGATCAGTCAGCGAGCTTCTGAAGCTCGCTGGACACCAAATCGAGCTCTGCCATGATCGGAGCGTCGAACCCCACCGCTCGAAGCCGATCATAGACCTCTCGATACCAACGGGCCGTTGCTGCTTTGCCGCCGCCAAAACGACTCCACACCGTTTCCGGATCGACCGTTCTTCGCAAATCCGCGACGATCGATGATGCGTTGTGAACCTTGTCCGCCGCACAGACCCAGCGCGCTTCCTCGTTGGCCTCTGACAGACGTTCCAGGTAGTCGGCTTTGCGGTCTTCGCTCGACAGCTCTACACCATCGTCGTCGTGCCGGCGATACGTAACGGCGAGCACGGTCTCCAGAACTTTCGGGCCGAATTTATCGCCGATTCGCTGCTCCAGCATCTCGCGGGTATAGCCATCTCTCACACAGTCTTCGATCACGTCGTGCAGAATTCCCGCGACGACGGTTTCATTGCTGCTGCCGTAGCGCGTAAGAATCACCGCCACATTTGCCGGGTGTGTGAGGTAGGGAAGCTTCGTCCCTTTTCGCACCTGACGGTCGTGGTGCTTCGCCGCGAAGGCGAGAGCATGGTTGATAGCGTCGGAGTAGCCGGTGACTGTCATTGCTCTCAGTGTGCGAACCGGGACACGAGCTGCTCGAGCCCACGTGCATCTTCCGCATCGAACGCATTCACCCGGTCGGAATCTATGTCGAGAACGGCCACCAGATCACCCTTTCGCCCAAGAACAGGGACTACAATCTCGGACCTTGCTCGCGCGTCGCAGGTAATGTGACCTGGATATTTCTCGACGTCCGGAACGATCAATGTCCTTCTCTCAGCTGCGGCGTTTCCACAGACACCTCGGCCGAACGCTATGTCGAGGCAGCCAAGGCTTCCCTGATATGGGCCCACGCGAAGCAGCCGACCTGGCTCGACGACTCGATAGAAGCCAGTCCATAGGTGTCCGAGCGAGTGATGAAGCAGCGTAGCGATCGTAGCCATGGCGGCCACCTCGTCATCCACGCCGTCGAGGATCGCGTCTACGTGTCCTTGCAGTTCGGCGTACGCCCGTGCCTTGGGGACCTTTCGAAGATCCGGGATGGTCTCTGCCATGAAGGCTATTGAGCCGTGGCGAGCTCTGGCCTAAACGCTCCTGATTGACGGGTAGCGCCAAGCATTTCCTCTCGAGTCTCCAGCTGAGGCATCTCTGCATCCCAAAGCACAAGCCCGTGAATTCGCATGTCGGCTCCGCGAAGACTGTCCACAGCGGTCTTGAGTCCTCCGACCGACGTGTGTGCGATGCGCGCACAGAGTATTACGTCGGGAGCGGGGATGATGCTGCTCGCGCTCCGTTGAACGTAGCTGGTGGGCGCTGTGATTATGATGAAGTCGTAGCGCCGTTGCATTCGCGCGAGCTCTTTCCGCACCTCCTCGACCACGTCAGGCTCGGCTGGCCCGGAGCGCCGAGTGCCGCTCGGAAGCACATCGAGTGGACGATCCCGGCCAATTGTCGTCGGAACGATCGCCTCGGGCCAAGTCGCAGTTCCCGTAATGATCCCCGAAAGCCCCGGGTCGGGTCGAATCCGCAACACGCTCGCGACGCTGCAGGTCGTCGGATCAACGTCGACGAGAAGCGTGCTGCGCGCTTCGTACGCCGCCGACGCAGCCAGATTTGAAGCGACGGTCGCGACAATTCCCGGATCGTCGCCAGTGATTGTGACGATCGGCACGCTTGCTTCTACCGAGGCGATATGCAGATAGAGCGTTCGATAGCTCTCCGAGACCACATCGATCAGCGGCGGCGCTTCAACGTCCGCCTGACGGCGACTCCTCTCGACAACGACTTCAGGCGGCCTGACCACAGTGAGCACTCGTGATCCGGTGATTTGCTCCGCCTCGCGGGTGTCCGCGATGTGTGGACGCTTCAGTTCCGTTCCGAAGGACGCTGCGAAGCCGACTGCAAGCGCTAGTACGACTGCCGCGGCAAGCATCGCCCAGGGTGGCGCGCCTACGTTTGCCAGCTCCCGCGCATGCGCGGCTTCGCGATCTATGCGAGTGTTTTTCTGTTTTATTTGATCTACCTGCTTCGCCGCGATAGCATAGTTCTGCTGCGCTGTAGCATGCTGGGCCAGAAGCGCGTTGGTATCGACTGTTATCTTCGGCCTCTCGACAGGGGCCGGCACGGGTCGAATGAGAGCAAGCTTGCCCCTCACCTCGCCCCTTTTTACGTCGGCGATTCCCTGAATTGCCCGG
>Ga0193699_10000151_pt1 | contig 32065 bp, 22 predicted proteins | sample L3c2metaG_FD_160095 | JGI IMG/M metagenome (GOLD analysis project Ga0193699, IMG submission 160095) | Soil microbial communities from a riparian zone of the East river system, Colorado, United States - L3c2 | ecosystem: Environmental > Terrestrial > Soil > Riparian zone | place: USA: East...
GCAGTCCGGCCTTACGGGCAGAATCGGCAGCCTTTATCTGCCTCTCGAGCGCCGATCTGGAACCCGCATCGGCCGGCGACCGGCTATGAAGGCTCTTATAGGCGCGGGTCGAGGCGCCCAGTACCAAGACGATCGAGAAGAACAGGAGCGCCTTGCGCTCGGCGGGGGTCGGCATCCGCCGACCCTATCCAGAACTAGCCGACTTTCGTCATCGAAGGGGCGCGGGCGGCGGCATAGTCTTCCATAGAAGCCGTCAGGGGAAGCGTGGCCAGCACCAGGACTCCGGCAACGACGAACGGGAACCCAAGCCCGAGACGGTCCATCGCTACGCCGGCCGCCAACGGGAAGACAACCCGCGAGATTCCGCCGAAGGTGTGCTGCACACCCATGTACAGCCCCCGATGGCGGCTCGGCACCACCCGTGACAGCGTCGCAGTCACGCACGGAAAGGCGAACGCCGTTCCGAGGGGCATGAGCGTCAGAGCCACCAGCAGCGTTAGATAAGAGTGTACCGTCGCGACCACCATGAGCCCGACTGCAAGCAGCACCAGCCCGAGGCGGGTCAATCTCGCTTCACCAAGCCACTCGATCATGCGGCCAAGAATTCCCGCGCGCACGAACACTCCCATCCCGCCGAGATACATCACGAAGTAGCCGACATTGGCCTCAGTAATCGGAAGCCGGTGCATGAGAATAAGCGGCAAAGTCGGCACCGTACCGTAGAACGCGCCGATCGCGATCGCGTAGATCCAGATAAGTCGTTGCGCGGGCTCCTTTGGATGCGCGATGACGCTCCACACCGCACTGGCGCTCGTCTGATGGACGACGTGCTCGCCCGTCGCCGCCAACTCTTCACGCGACTCGCGCAGGTAAACGGCGGCGAAGATGCTGACCAGAACACAGAAGATCGCTGACGCGATTCCGGGCGCGTGCCGTCCCCACTGTATCAGCGCGGAGCCGATTGCGGGACCGACGACGGCGCCGAGGCTCGTCGCCGCGGACAGCCAGCCGAGACTCTTGGCGCGGTCCTTCGGATCGCTGGCGTCGGCGACGTAAGCCTGGACGACACCGATCGTTCCGCCGCCCAGGCCCTGCACGATACGGCAAATCAGCAGCAGCCAGAGCGTGCTCGCGTACGCGAAGATGACGTAGGCAACGGCCGAAATCATCAAACCGGCCAGAAGCGCCGGGCGTCTGCCGTAGCGGTCGGAGAATCGCCCCCAAAGAGGAGCGCTGGCGAGCTGGGCAATCGAAAACGCGGCGATCAGAACGCCGACGATGCTCGCCGAGGCGCCGAGCTTTGTTGCGTAAAAGGGGAGAAGGGGAATGACCATCGCAAATCCAAGCATGTCCACGAACGCCGTGATCATGAGGACCGTGAGTTTCCCCTTCATGAACTATTTCCGTGTCACGAGCGCGGCGGCGACATCTCCAACAACGGCGAGCGATTTCGCCGAGATCTTGTCCATCGTGTCCTGGGGGGTGTGGTGCGGCGGATAAGTGAGATCGATCACGTCGATCACCCGGAGTCCCGCCTGGAGCAGCGGGACATGATCGTCGGTGACCTCTCCCCCGCTCTCCTGCACGAAGATGTCTCCGTAGCCGAGGTCGGCGGCCGTCTGCCAGACCCGCGAGACGACTTCCGGAGCCTGCTGGAAGGAGATCATCTCGTATGGAATGCGGAGATCCTTGTCGCCGATCATGTCCCAGAGAACTCCGTAGAGCGGTTTGTATCCAGGAGATGGAGGATGAGCGGCGAAGTATTTCGCGCCGATCAGAACGTCAACCTGCGGCGGGCCGAAAGCACCGTAATCCTCCCCATCGGTGAAGAGCAGATCGACGCCGACGTTCGGCTTCGTCTTCTTCAACAGATCACCGAGCGCGACGAACAGGCCGACGCCGGACGCTCCGTCGTTCGCGCCCGGCACCGGCATCTTCTTCTCCGCTTCGGTTGCCGCCGACTCCGAGATCGGCCGCGAATCCCAGTGCGTCAGGTAGAGGACGCGCTCAGCTAGCTCGGGGCGGAACCGCGCCAATATGTTCCGGAGCGGAAGCTTCTTCCCGTCCGCGGTGGTGTAGGTGAAGCTCTGGACGACCACCGTATCGGCACGTGCGCGCATCATGCGGATGATCCAGTCGCCGGCCTTTTTCGCCGCCGGCGTTCCGGGAACGCGCGGACCGAAATCGACTTGCGCCTTCGCATAGTTGTAGGCCGCGGTGCCGTTGAAGCCGGTGGACGTCGCGCCGGCGCTATCCGCTCTTTGCGCGGCGCTTCCCTGCTTTGCGTCACCGTTGCAGGCAGTAACAAGACACACGAGCAGAATCAGCAGCATCGATCTCACTTGAATTCCCCGGCGTAGAACTGCAGATGCATCACCGCGCTCAGCACTGTCTGCGTGAAGCGGCGGTTAAGGTTACGGTCGAAGCTCTCGACGCGCGAGACTACGAAGCTCGACGAGAGGTTTTCGGCTACGTCGGTATCGGCGCTCATGCTGAAAGCACGGCGGCCGTTGTCGGACAGCCTGCTTTCACCGGTCGGGGCAAGGGGGTTGATGACGAAGTTCTGCCCCTGACTCTTCTGATAGCTGACACGCGTGCGCAGATCACTGCGCGCGTTCCAGTCGGCGGGCAGCTTCCACGGCTTGGACACATCGATGCTGAAGTCGGAGTTGTCGCCGTTGCTGCTGAGACCCGGCTTCGCGTCGAGGCGCCTGGACAAGGAGAATCCGACGGTGCTCGATATTGGCCGATCGCCGGCGAATACGATCGAGCCGTTCATCGGGTAGCTGCGGACTCGCAACTGTCCCCGGTCGTCGACGAGCTCACTAAAGAGCGGCTGAGTTCCGTTGAATTGTCGGGTCTCCAGCACCCGCGCGTTCATCCCGAGGCTCGAGATGATAGATCCGAGCACGGCCGGCTTTCCGGCCCAGCGCAGCGACACATCGGGGAAAACGATTTGCGTTCCGTCCACGATCTCCTGTCCTCGCTCTATTCGTCGCGTCCAGTTTCTGGTGTTGATGCGCTGATACCGGCTGGCCAGGCTCGCCCCGAACGGCAGGTTGAGCGATTGATTCACGGAAAGTTGCGTAACCAGTCCGACGCTCGTGGCCAGCTCGCCACTCAGCTGCCGGAAGGTGTTGATCCCGCCGAGTGCGAACTGATACCCGAGCGGTGCGGGCACGCCGCTCCCATCATACACCGACAGCACGCTTCGGTTGAAGTTGATGTCCACCGGCTGGAGCCCGCTGAGGAATCGGCGGAGGAAAGTGTTGCTGTCGGTGTAGAGCTTGATCGCGCGCGGCAGGTCGAGAGTGAGGCCCGCGCTGGTCGTCTGTGAATTGCCGAGGCGGCGCGGGATGCGGAGGTTCCCCGAGCTATCCGGCTCGCGCGTAAAGCTCAGGGTGTTGGGATCGCGGAGCATGTTGTACGATGTCCCGAAGTCGAGCCGCGGCCGGAACCATGCCGTGATGGGCGGGGAGATGTTGATCCCAGCCTGCATCGCTCTCTCGCGCTCGAGGCCGGTGTCGTACCCGAGAGCCCTGTCGCGATCACTCGTGGCGACGATTCCCAGAGGAGAATTCGTGCCGTATCCTCTCAGGTCGCGGACCGAGGTGATGTCCCATCGGACAGACGCCGCCTTGAACGGACGAAACACGAGGCTGCTGCCGTTGCGCCACGTGCGATTTCGTCCTGTCACCGGACGTGCCGAATCATCCACCGCCGCAGCCGGCTTGAGGAACGAAACGCGGTCATCACGACCGTTCGTGAAGACGCTGGTGAGGTGGAGCTCGGTGGGCGACCACCGCGACAGGTCGGGCAAGAGCGCGCGCGACAGATTGAAGTCGAGACCGACGACGAAGTTCTTTGCCTTGCCATCCTCGTACTCGCTGCGTGAGGCTCCTGTCGTATACGCAGAGTTGAGCGAGAGATTGTTCAGAATCGGTGACCACATCGATCCCGTCGATTGTTTCGTGCGGCGCAAGCTCAGGGTAATCGAGGTCGCAGCCGATCGCGGCGTACGCAGCCCGTCAATGGCGTCTCCCTGGATGTCCGACTGCGACAAGTACAAAGGATCTACCGCGGCAGATGTGTAGTTGACGGTGAATGGAATGGACAAGCCGAGCGAAGCGGGAAGGAGCTTCTCGAGGTGGAACGCCGAGCTGACGTTCCAGTTGTTGTCAGTGAGGAAAGTCGGCTGCTCGGCGAGCTGCCGGAAATTCGGATCCCGCCTGCTGGCGTTGATTCGAATGTCGGCGAAGTCGCTCGCGATGATGGTGAGTCCCGTCTGCCCCGCGAATCCGGCCTGGTTCACCACGCCCGCCAGCCTGATGTCGTCCACCCATACTTCGAGCGTGTCGGTCGGCAGGATCGGATTCGCGCCGGGACTGACAGGAAGACGCAGCATTCCGACGGCCAGCTCCTGAACCGCGGCAAGGTTGGGAGGACTCGAGCCGGGATCGAGCGTGTAGACGATGTAGCCGTCGTCACACGCGGCGTAGCGCGAGGTCGCGGTCGAGCCGGCGGGAAGCGGGGTATTCGCGATCAGCACGGAATCCATGCCCGTGCAGGTGTTGCGCTGTGTTCCCTGCAGATATGCGTTCTGAATTTGCGCTCTGAGCGCGAACAGCCGATTGAAGTTCACGTTGATCTCGGGCAGCCACGCGGCCTTCGATGTGCCCGCGTTGATCGGCGTGCGATACATGTAGAAGTTGTTGTCGTCGCGCGCGATCTTGATGTAGAACTGGAGCTCGCCATCCAGTCCCCAGCCGCTGCTCACGCCTCGAGCCCAAAGCCGAAGCTCCTTGTAGCTCATGAAGTTCTTTTCGCCTTCGGGGAATCTGTAGTACGACTCCGCGCGGTCGAACGGCGCGAGGTCGGTCGCGAACAGCCGGAGCGATCGCTCGTTGATCTGCACGCGGCCCGGCTGATACGCGACCGTCTTGCTCGTCGGGGCGTCGGTCACTCCGGGCGGCGATTCGTAGTCAATGCCGCTCCGCACGTTTTTGTCCTGCGTGCCGACGACACCCGACTGAACCGAGCCGAGGGTCGTTTGATTGCCGGCAATCCCGTGCAGCGTCCTGTCGCTGACCTTGAGCCACGGCGCGCCCGTCAGCCTGAGTCGCGCCAACCCAACGGTGCTGAAGACGTCGTCGGCGAGTCCGTCACCAGAGATCATGGTGATGCGCAGGGCGCGCGCGCGACGCAGCACCGGGCTGCCAAGTGAATCGTCCGCCGTGCGAAACGGAATCCGAAAGAGGACCCAGCAGACTTCTTCGCGCCGAATACGCGGTTGGCCGGCAAGGTTCAGCGCGGGACCACACTTTCCCTTTCGCGTGAACTTCGAGGGATCGGCGAGATTCACGACATACCGTTTCCATTGTTCCTGGTCGCGCTCGGCCGTCGTGAGATTGAGCACGTTGTCGGCATCGATGTCTTCTTCATCCAGGCGATTGTTGCCGATGGTGCAATCGCTCCTGGAGTCTCCCAGTATCTGCCTGAGGCCATATCCTCCTTTGCAGATTCCCACCAAGGGGACCTTGGACACCGTCGGAGGTTGACCGGGAATCGTATCGATCACGACGTAGAGGGCGTTCACCACGTCGCCCGGCAGCCCCTTGTCGTTGGTTGCGACGTTGAACGCGCGAGAGAACGGATCTCGTTCGCTGTCCAGCTGATCCAATCCCTGAATCGTCTTGCCGTGAAAAGTCGTGTCCCTCGAACCTGCTGTTGCTCCGAGGCGAACGAACATCGTGTCGGGTCCAAACGTGACCGAGTTCTCGGAGATATCTCCGAAATCGAAAACGAGTGTCGGGTTCGCCGCCGTGTTGATGATGGGGATCTGCGCCCAGAACTCGAGGTTCTCGGCGCGCGAGATGTCCGCTCCGCTCGAGCTCAGCACCGTCCGGACGGATCGCCAGCGCCTTCCGGCGGGTGGATTCTGCACTGTCCATCGGAATCCATTCGCGTCGTCGTTCAGCTGACCGCCTACCGAGGTCGGATAGAGGGTGAGCCACAGAAGCTGCTCGGCCCCGCCGATGCCGGTCCCTGCCTGCGAGACGAGAGAATCGATCTCGTCGATCCTGTATCGAATCGGTTTTCCGTCCGCGTCCACGCCATTGCTTTGCCACGCGAGCGTGGTGGCACGCGGGAGATCGAAGACGCCGGCGCCGAAACGAGTCGGGATCACCGTGCCGAGCGCCGGCTGGCTGCTGAAGTACCATTGTGGATCAGCAAGCGAGACGGGAAACCCGCCTTCACCCTCGAACGATTCCAGATACGCTTGCTGTGACGCGTTGATCTGAGGGCGGCTCGCGGCAATTTCGGCGGAGAATCCGATCCTCGAAGGAATGGTCGTCGGCCCGAACGGCAGCTTCGACACCAGCTGCGTCAGCGGCTCGGCGTCGAAGCTGAAGAGCGCCGTCACTCCCGCCACGAGCGAGGCGGCAGGTTCGAAGCCAAGCGGCGGACGAGTGAAATTCGTGCGCTGGCTCTGGGAGATTGCGGTGAAATTGATCTGGCCGCTGGGAAACGGAAGCTCCGCGGTCGCGCCGAAGATCGATGTGGGCGTCTCCTCGAAGACGGGATTTTCCTCGTACTGAACGGTCACCTGTCGCGCCCGCGGAAAGAGTGTGTCGGGGCGGTTGAACGAGACGCGACCCAGATCGTAGTCGACCGAATAGTCGCTCCCGCGCGTGAGTGCAATGCCGTCCACCAGCAATCGTTCCGAGTTGGGCCGAATCTGTACGGTCCCGAGCATCAGAGCTCCGCCGTCTCCGCTTCCCTCGGCCTGGTAGCGCACGCGAATGCGATAAACAGCTTCCGGGCGCTGTGACGACCGCACGTATTCGGGCGGCGTCGTGTAGATCGTGTCGTTGGTAGGATTTCCTCCCGCAGCGAGCCCGTTTGACGCGAACGGTTTCGCCGATGGAAACACGAGGAACTGATCGCGGATCGTGTGAGCTCCGGGAGAGCCGAGGCTCAGCTCGAAATTGGGATCACTCGGTCGCGGCCAGATCCGGTTCTCGAGATCGAAGCTGGAGCTGTTGGTTGCCTGTGCGAGGTGGAAGAGCTTGAGGTAGGTGTCGGCGTTTCCTCCGACGGGTTTCTCCTGATCCTCCCCGCTGCCGGTTACGATCTTGAGCGTGACGCTCTGACGCCGCAGATCGGAGCCGCCAAGACGATAGACGCTGCGGATCTCGCGATCGAACGCGGGATCGCCCGGCTGCACGTCAGGATCCCAAATCAGGTTCGCGAACTGGTCTCTCTTGTCGGTAAACGAGAGATCCGGCGTTCCGCCTGTGGATGTGTAGGTGGTGTCGCGGCCATTGACTCGAACGCGGTAGGCGACGACGAGACGCTCGTTGTTCAGCGCGAGGGGGCGCACAAGCGCGATCCAGAGCAGCGACGGATCGGCGTAGTAATCCACCCCTTCGCGCAGATATTCGTAGACCTGTCCGCGCCGCGACCGCGGGTCGCCGAGCAGGCGGAACTGCGGCCCGTCCGGATTGGGAGGCTGCCCACCGATCAACAGACGGTAAAGAAAAATCTTGGTCGGCCTCAACGTATCGGCCAACGAGGCCGAGAGAGTCGCCATGCGCCGCGTGTCGAGAATGTCGACGTTCGGGTACGCCGTGCCGAACAGTCTCGGATCGACAGTGAAGAAAAATCGTCGCGGCTCGAACTGGAAATCCTCGATCTTTCTGTCGATCGCCTGGAGCGTGCGGTCACCCACGGTGAAGATGCGGTCGCGCACGATATTGCCTTTCTGCTGCGCCAGGATCGTCTTGACCCGCATTGCGCCGAGCTTGGTGACGGCCTGTATCCCGTAATTGCCGCTCGGGATGCCGGCGGTGATGTAACGGGACGCGGGCGGCTGGAAGGAGACGTTGCCGACCTCCAGGCGCTGTATGAATTCGTTCCCCTTGCCCTCGTAGTAGATCGAGATGTTGTTCGACGCGTCGAATTCGCGCTGGGTGTCGTAGTCGAGGTTCACGTGAACCCTGTCGGCGACGGTTCCGCCGGATTTTGCGGCGAACTGAAAGTCGACCTGCGGCTCGAAGAAGGTGCGACAATCGGCGACCGGATCGAACAGCGCCGTCGCGGTGCAAAGGGCGCTCTGGTTTTTTTCACCGCGAAACTCGAGACGTCCATCGACCTGCAGGCCCAGGTCGGCGTATTCACCGAGTATCGGGACTGGCTTCGGAGTGACGGTTGGCTTGGGTTTCGGTGGCAGCTCGCCCGGATACGCCGGCGCCGGCGCTGATGTGGCGAAATTGCTCGTCGCCACTTGTCCCCACACCGACTCCATGATGGTCCGCATGTTCTGCTGGAACGCAGTAGCGCGAGCCGCGTCGATTTGCGCCTGGGCCTGACGGAAGGATTCTCGCTCGCCACGCGACAGGACCGAAGGCAGAACGAGCGGCAGCGTGTCGCGCCCAAGTCTGAGGCGGATGCCAGGAGTGCCTGGCGTTCCGGTCGGAGGAGTCACTGGCGGAGCTGGCGTGATCTTGCGTGTCGTGTCGCGGGGGTCCTGCGCGCGTGCAACACCCGTCGCGGCGAACAACGAGAGAAACATCGCCGCTGCGAGCGTCGCAGTGCGTCCGTCGCGTTCGACGCCGCGCGCGGAACTCGTTGTCTGCGTGTCGCTTACCCCCGAGCGCACGGTATATTTCACTCTGTGAAGATACTGCACCGCTACGTTCTAAAGGAACACGTAGGGCCGCTCACGTTCGCTCTCACAGCGCTCACTTCGATTCTGCTGCTGCAGTACATCGGAAAGCATTTTGGCGAGCTGGTGGGCAAGGGCCTGCCGACGCTCGTGATCGCCGAGTTTTTCGGACTGTCGGTTCCGCTAACGGTCGCGCTGACGTTGCCGATGGCCGTTCTCGTGGCCACGCTGTACGCGTTCAGCAGATTGGCGGCCGAGAACGAAATCACCGCGCTGAAAGCGAGCGGAGTGAGTCTCGTCAGCGTCCTCAAGCCGGTGCTGTGGGCGGCGCTCGGCGTCACCATAGTGATGATCGGCTTCAACGACCAGATCCTCCCGAGGTCGAATCATCGGTTAGCGGTGCTGCAACGGGACATCGCGCAGAAGAAGCCGACATTCGGTTTGCGCGAGCAGGTAATCAACGAGGTCAGTCCCGGAAAACTGTATCTCCGCGCCGGACATCTCGACGAATCGTCGAACATGATGCGCGAGGTCACGATTTACGACATGGCCGATCCGACGCGCCGCCGCACCATTTACGCCGATAGCGGCAACATGAGGATGAGCAAAGGCCTGACCGATCTCGAGCTCACTCTTTACGACGGGAACCTGCAGGATGTTCCGACCGCGACCCCCGACGAGCTGCAGCGCCTTTACTTCAACGTCGATCTCGTCCGCGTCCGCGGCGTCGGAAACCAGTTTCAGAAAACCACCGCGGATTCCTACAAGAGCGACCGCGAGATGACGGTGTGCGAGATGCAGGCGGCACAGGACAAGGCACGAAGAGACTTCCAGACCGCGCGCAAGGAATTCCTCGGGGGACGAGCGGAGCTCCAGAAGTCGAAGGCGAAGCTGAGCGAAGCCGTGAAGGATGCGAGGACGAGCCCACCGTGGGATGTTGGTCTGGGACGTCTCTACTGCAACGCGATCGCCCTGTTCCTCCCGAAAAAGGCGCAGGCGCAGGGAGTGCGATCCGGACCGAGAGGGATCCCGCTCGAGGGCGCTTCGTCGACGCCGGCCATCGCACCGCCCGTGTCCTCCGGAAAGACCATAGGACGGGTAGCCGCACAGTTCGATAGCACTCTATACAAGGGACCGACGCCGACGGCTGCGCAGTTGGCGCTACTCGAGGGCACGCGCATGAAGCTCGAGGACAGCGCCAACCTGATGAACTCTTACGGGGTGGAGATACACAAGAAGTTCGCGCTCGCGGTCGCGTGCTTCGTGTTCGTTCTGCTCGGCGCTCCGATCGCGCTGCGATTCCCGCGCGGCGGCGTAGGCCTCACGATCGGAGTGAGCCTCTTCGTGTTTGCGCTCTACTACGTGTGCCTCATCGCCGGCGAATCGATCGCCAAGCGCGGCTTGATGCCGGCGGTGGTGTCGATGTGGATGGCGAACGTCATCTTCGCCCTGATCGCGCTCTGGATGCTGGCGAAGATGGGTCAGGAGGGGAGCACCGCCCGCGGCGGCGACATGAAGGAGATGTGGGGCGCGTTGGGCGGATGGACTCGCTCGAAGATCGGCTGGAAGGATCGCAGGGTTCGTCGAGAGAGACTCGCAGCTTGAGAATGGCGCGTGCGCTGGACCGCTACGTATTCACGGAATTCTGGAAGATCTTCGTGGCGACGGCGCTCGGGTTTCCGATCCTCCTCATCATCATCGATCTTACGGACAATCTCGACAAATACCTGGCCCAGCACCTCGGCGTGGGCCCCATCGCGCTCAGCTATCTGTTCTGGCTGCCGGACTCGATGTTCATGGTTCTCCCGGCGGCTGTTCTCTTCGCGACTGTATTCTCCATCGGTGCGCTGACCCGGCATTCGGAGATCACCGCGGCGAAGGCATCGGGCATCAGCTTCTACCGTTTCATCGCGCCGATCTTCGCCGGCGCGGTCCTCGCGACGATACTCGGTCTCATACTGGGCGAGCTCGCTCCGTTGACGAACAAGAAGCGGATGGAGATTCTGCAGGGCAATCGCGTCAACCTGAGCTCGGACCGCTACAACTTCGCCTACGCGGCGGACCGTGGCCGCGTGTACAAGATCGGCGCGCTGCATCTGATCGAGCCGTCCATCGAGGGAATGGTGATAGAGCGAAAGGGCAATGGTCCCGACTATCCTTCGTACGTGATCACCGCGAGCGCCGCGCGATACAGTCCCAGGAAAGGATGGGTGCTCCACCAGGGCGCAATGCACATCATTCCCGATACGTTGCACAACATGACGTTCAGCTTCGATTCGCTGGTGGATCGCCATTTCAGTGAGGCGCCCAAGGCGCTGACGCTGACCCAGAAGGCTCCAACGGACATGGGCTTTCGGGAGCTCGGTCGCTTCATCACCTCGATGGAACGGTCGGGGGCGGAAGTGAACGAGCTGCGAGTAGAGAGAATGCTCAAGATCGCGATCCCCATCACCTGCATCGTGATCCTTCTCTTCGGCGCGCCTCTCGCGACGAGCACGCAGCGCGGCGGCGCGGCATACGGAGTCGGAGTCAGTCTCGCCACGACGGTGATTTTCCTGATGCTGATTCAGCTTACCAAAGGAATCGGCGGGAAAGGAATGATTCCCGCGGACCTGGCAGCGTGGCTGCCGAGCATCATATTCGGCGTCGTGGGAGTCATCCTCTTTGCGCGCGTGAGAACTTGATCCGGGATCCACTCGGCCCGTTCCGCAAGGCTGGGGAGTGGAGCTACTTCGCGCGCGACATTGCGCGCGCTTTCACCGACCCGAAGACCTACGGCTCGGAGACGATACGCCAGATGCGGAATATTGGCGTCGATTCGCTGCCACTGGCCGCCATCGTGGCGGCGTTCATCGGTGCGGTCACTGCGTTTCAGACGCGATACCAGCTGTTCGGAGGCGTGCAGCTGTCGGTAGTCGGCCTGATCTCGCGGCAGTCGATAATCCTCGAGCTCGGCCCACTGCTCACCGGGCTGGTTCTGACGGGGCGCGTCGGAGCGCGCATCACCGCCGAGATTGGAACGATGCGCGTGACTGAGCAGATCGATGCTCTCGAAACCCTGGCGTATGATCCGGTCGCTTATCTCGTGGTACCGCGAGTGATCGCCGCGCTGGTGATGCTGCCGGTGCTCACGATTCTCGCGGATGCCGTTGGCATCGGGACAGCGATGTTCACGGCGGTTACCGCCACGGACGTGACGAGCGCCGACTTCGCTGCCGGTCTGCGGTTATCGTTCACGCCCTTTCAGATAGTGTATAGCATCATCAAGGCGACTATATTCGGGGGCGCGATAGCCTTCTTCTGCTCGTACGAAGGCTACACCGCGAATGTCGGCGCCGAGGGCGTCGGTCGCAGCACCGCGCAAGCAGTGGTCGTAACGTCGGTCGCCATCCTTTTGTTAGACGCGCTCACCGCGCTCCTGCTCGCTCCTTACCTCCAGGCATGAAGACAAGAGACGAAGTGCTGGTTGGCCTGATCGTCACCGCCGCCATCGTGGTAACAGTGCTCGGCTCGCTCTGGCTCGCGCGCGGTGGACTGTCGAAGGGGTATGCTCTCTATGCGAAGTTCCCCTGGGGCGCCGGCCTCAAGCAGGGACAGCCGGTGCTGCTCGTCGGCGTGAACGTGGGCTACGTGGATGAAGTCGAACTGCACCAGGACGGAATTCTCGTTACCACGCTAAGGATCCAGAAGAGTTATCAGGTGCCCATTACGAGCAAAGCGGCAGTCGTGCCCAATGGAATCTTCGGCGACATGGCGATAGCGGTGACGCCGTCACGCCCCGACGCGAGGTCGTTCAAAGCCGGCGACACGATTCCCATCGGACCATCCACTGTGGGCATCGCCGAGCTGACGACCAAGGCCGACTCGATCACGCGGTCGGTGAATGCAATGACGTCGGCGCTGGAGCGCGAGATGGTGGCCGGAGGCGGAATCCGCGACCTGCGGAACACCATCGCCGCGACGAATCGCATGGTGAACGAATTCGCAGCGGTGGCATCGGAGCAGTCGAAGCAATTGACGGCGACCATGACTTCTCTGCGGCGCGCGACCAGTGCAATCGATCCGGCAAAGGTGGATTCGACGATCACGAACTTCCGCAGCGCCAGCGCGAACCTGGCGGCGATGAGCACCGATCTCAAGCAAACAACGACCAAGCTCGACGCGATCCTCGCCAAGGTCGACAGCGGGAACGGCAGCGCGGCAAAGCTGCTCAACGATCCGGGGATCTACAACGACACACGGGCGCTGTTGGCGCGGATGGATTCGCTTCTGGCCGACGTCAAGAAGAACCCGAAGCGCTACTTCAACGTGAAGGTGTTCTAGGTACGCTCGGGATCAGACAAAAAAATCCCGCCTTTTGGGCGGGATTTTTTTATCGCTGCGTGTTGCTAGTTGAACGTGTATCTGAACCCGAGCTGAACTTCGAACACATCAGCCCTGCCAGCCGTGGGCTCGAACGTCCTGTTGATTAGCTCACCGTTGACAACCTTGAGCTGGTAAGTCGCCCTTCCGAGAGCATCGGCGCCACCGTTGGTCAGGATCTGCCCGTTTCCACCGAGAATGCGCTGGCCGACGCCCCAGTGCTTGTTGAGAAGATTTCCGACGTTCACAACGTCCGCTCTGATCTGGAAGCTGTTGCGCCTGCGCGCGAAATCAGTGAACAGCTCCTGCTGTATGCTGAAATCAGCGCGCTTCACCAGCGGGAGGAACACTGCATTCCTCTGCGCATACTGGCCGCGGTGGCTCTTCAGGTAATCGTCCTGCTGGATGAAAGCCTCCCAGGCAGTGGCCTGGTCAGCAGGAGTAAAGACCTTTGCCACTCCGCAAACCGCCGCCGAGCAGTTTTGCAACGTGAAATTCATCTCCGAGACATTGCGAGGAATGTAGATCAGATCATTCGTGACACCGTCACCATTCATGTCGTTGGCGAACGTGTAGCTGGTGTTTCCGTTCGTGTGGGCGTCGAAGAACAGGGACAGCGTCGTAGCACCGAAGCTGAAGTACTCCTTGCGGTACGATGTCGCGATGAAGAATCTGTGGCCCGGAGAATTGGACGAGTACGAGAGGCCCGGGTTGTTCGGATCGCCTGACATCGGATTTCCGTTCCACGAGCCAGAAGCTATGCTGCCTGGATCGATCGTGTTCTTGGCGACTCCATAATTGTACGCCGCCTTGAGAAACAGACCGTTGGCAAACGGGCGCTCTACCGATCCGTCAATGTTCCAGGCGCGGCCGATGCTCTGGTTCTTCATCACGATGTTTCGCGCGACGATGTTGCCGGTGGCGTTATTGATCCGGTTCACACAGGGGCCTGTCGTCGGGGCGGCACAAGAAACTCCGACCCATCGCAGGCGAGAATCCGCGCCGACAAACGCAGATTGCGCAGCCGGAAGATTGGCGTTGATGTAGTAGATGCCGTCGAGATCGCGGTTGTACATGAAATCAGCGGTCCCGATAATCCCCCAGGGCAGCTTCTTGTCGAAGCCGATGTCCGTCCTCCACAACTTCGGGAACCGGAAGTTCGGGTCGGTCAGAGCGAGCTCGTAGCTCGTCGCCGGCGCTCCCGTCGGAGGAGTTTGGGGCTTGTAGTGGTTCGGATCAGGATTGAAAGGACGCGTGTTGAGTGCACCGCCGGTTGGAGGATCCAACTGGTCGAACCCCGTGAGCACGCCGGTGTTGCCGATCTGATTGGAGATCCAGACGTAGGCGGGACGGCCGCTGAAAATTCCCGTTCCACCCCGGATCTGAGTGCTGCGATCGCCGTTCTTATCCCAGTTGATTCCCAGGCGCGGGGAGATGGTGACCCTCGTGTCAGGCAGCTTGCCGGTGTTGTACTGAACCGTGGCTCCTGTCTCGTCCCTCCAGAACAGCGCGTCCGCGTTTGCGTTGTCGAAGGCGGTGTTCTTGAACTTGGGAACATCGAAACGCACGCCCAGATTCACCTTGAAGTTCTGAGTCATGCGCCATTCGTCCTGCCCGTAGACCCCGCTGTACAACACGTCGAGCGGCTGCACCGGCTTGTCCTGACCCGGAATGTTCGCGTAACGCACCTGGAAGCGCAGCAGATTCACCGGCGTCGTGGTCCGGGCTGGATTGGCAAGGTATCCGTTCGCGTCGGTATAGAAGTCGGCGAGCGAGCGATAAACGTAAACGCTCTGGGATCCAGGGAAGAATGTGTTATCCGAGTGATACTTCTCGACGCTCACTCCAAATGTGAAATCGTGGTTGGTCGTGTACTTGGTGAAGTTGTCCTGGATCTGGAATGTGTTGTAGTACAACAGGTTGTTCGGGGTGAACGGCTCGAAGCCGAAGGAGGTGTAGGTAAACGCACCCTCCTGGATGTCGACCAGCGGAAAGAATTGTCCCTTTGGCTTGCGGCTCTCGTTCTGCCTGGTGTAACCGATCGACAGACTGTTGGCCATCCCGTTCCCGAACGTCGAATTCAACTCTCCAACGGTCGACTCGATGTTCTCCATCATTCCGTAATTCGAGTTCGAGAAGTTCAGCGAGTTGGCGTTGGTCCTTCGGTTGCCTTGAGTGCCGAGTGAGTTCGAGTTCGATTCCAGAATGTCGGCGCTCGATATCAACCTGTTGTAGCGAAGCACGAACTTGTTGTTGTCGTTGATATTGAAATCCAGCTTGCCGAGAAACCGATGTGCGGGGGTCAGGTTGTTGTATCCCTGATACGGGCCCGTGTCGTAATTGAAGTTGGTCGCCAGGAAAGTGCTGAGGGTGTTGAGATCGGACGCCAGCACGCGAGTAGTGTTGCCGGTCACGGGCTGGCCGCCCGTGTTGGCCAGCCACGTGGTGCCGGGCTGCGACAACGACTCATTGTCGGCAGTGACGAAGAAGAAGAGCTTGTTCGGGATGATCGGCCCGCTCAGCCAACCGCTGAGGTTCTTGTAGCTGAACACGCCCGGATCGAACGCAAAGTCTCCGGCCTTTTTTCCAACCAGGCTCTGATCGCGGCGTGAATAACCAATCGATCCAGCGAGCCGGTTAGTACCGCTTCGCGTTACCGTGTTGATGTTGGCGCCGACGAAGTTTCCCTGACGAACGTCGTACGGAGCGACCTCGACCTGCATCTGCTCAATGGCCGACAGGGAAATCGGAGCAACGTTCGTTCTGTCGCCCGGCTGCCCGCCGAGCCCGAAGGAGTTGTTGAAGGCAGTTCCGTCGACGCTGATGTTGTTCATTCGGCCGTCTTGACCAGCCATCGTGCATCCCGTTCCGACATTGCAGCCGCCGAATTGCGGAGTCAGACGGACGATCGATTCCAGCTTTCCCGAAACCGTTGGAAGGGTCGCTAGTGCCTCTCTGCTGACAGTGGTGGCAGCGCCGGTTCTGGAAGAATTCATGATCTTGTCGGCGCCCAGCGCGGCGGTAACCGTGACTTCCTGAATCTGGACCGCGCTCTCTTGCATCGTGAACTGGAGATCGGACGTCTGGCCGAGCGTCACCCACACGTTTGGCTCCGACTTGCTCGCGAGGCCGATGGACGAAGCGGTGATCGTGTAAGGACCACCGACCCTCATTCCGGGGAGCGTAGCCCTGCCATTATCGCGGGTCCTCGCCTGGTACACTGTTCCCGAGGGTTGATGCACCGCGATTACTCGTACTCCGGCGCGCGGGTTACCGGCGGCGTCCAACACTCTGGCCGAGATGGTACCGGTGGTGATACCCTGGGCCGACAGAGTGGAAGCGGCCAGCGACGGAAGCAATACCGCGAGCGCTGCGATCAATAAACGCTGCTTATTCATGTTGGTTGGACTCCTCTGCGAACGAGTATCGCAGGTGACACGTAAGGGGGTTTTTGAACGGTCTAAAGTACCAGCGGGTTCAAGTGGCGGCAAGCAAGCCGTGCGACAACGAGGTAACGGAATCAGAGCGGATGAAAAACGAGGCGGACTTACCCTCGCCGCTGAATTGCGCTTCGTATGAAATAGACCGGAATTCCGAGCAGAATCACTCCGATGACAGCCAGTGTTGCGACCCGGCTGCTGGGGTCAATGATGGCGTTGCCCAGTAGCAGAATCGTGGCGACTATGAAGATGGCTGGAACTACGGGGTAACCTGGAACCCTGAACGGCGGTCGATATTCCGGCTTGCGGCGGAGAATGAACACCGCCCCCACGGCGAGCGCATAGAAAGGCACGATGGCAGTTACGAAAGTGTCGGCGAGCTGTTCGAAGGTTCCGAGCAGCACGAACACCACTCCAAGGCCGGCCTCGAGCGCAATTGCGACGCTCGGCGTCTGGAATCGCTTGTGGACGAGGGCAATCGGCTTGAACAGCGCCCCATCTGCGGCCATTGCGAAGAGAATCCTCGAACCGGTCATCACCGAGCCATTGAGAGTCCCGAAGGTGGAGATCATCACCGCGATCGAGACGAAGGCAACCCCCGTAACTCCGACCAGCTTGTCGGCCACATCCGCGGCAACCAGCTTGGAGTGCCGGATCTCTTCCACCGGCAGGACCGCGAGATAAGCCACGTTGGCAAGGGCGTAGAGCGTTATCACGATCAGCGTCCCGCCGATCAAAACCCGTGGGAGGTTCCGCTGGGGATCCTGCACCTCGCCACCGACGAAGCTCACATCAGCCCACCCGTCGTACACCCAGAGGACGGACACGAGCGCGAGCCCGAAGCGCGCGGTGTCGAAGCTGCCCGGCGGAACCGCCGGTGTGAAATGTCCGCCCGTCTGCGGCAGTCCAATCGCGAGAGCGAGGACGATGATTGCCAGCAGGGCGCCGGTCTTCGCGAGCGTGGTGACGTTCTGTACGAGGGCTCCCCACTTGATTCCGACGTAGTTGAACGTCGCGGTGAGAAGGATGGCCGCCGCCGCGACGTAGTGGACGTACTGGCTGTAGGGCGCCACGCGCGGATCGTGCCCCGACACTCGAATGAAATACTCGGAGAAAGTCGTGGAGATTGCGCCGAGCGCCGCTGCACGAATCAGAACGAGCTCGGCCCAGCCGAACAGAAACGCGGGCAACCGGCCCCACGATTCGCGAATGAAGACGTAGACTCCGCCGGTGCGCGGAAACGCGCCGGCTACCTCGGCGAGCGTAAGCGCGCCGCATAAAGCGAATATTCCGCCGGTGAGCCAGATCGCGAGCAGCGGCAGCGGGCCAGGGAGCTTGTCGGCGATGCCGGCCGGAGAGCGGAAGATGCCCGAGCCGATGGTCGAGCCAACCAGAACGGCAATCGCGCTCCACAAACCGAGTCGGCGGGGCAGCGAAGAATCGCGCGCAAAATCCGGCTGCGTCATGCGGATACGGTAGTGCAAAGGCACTCTGTGCGCGAGTAGCTTTATGTGCGCAACGAAAGCATCGCTGCGCTGCTCGCACACTCATCCCTCATAAATGAATCAGCCGCTGGCTGAGACAATATTCTGGATCGCCGCCGTCGCGTGCGTGATCGCAGAGCTCGCGATTCTGCGATCGACTTTCGCCGCGCGAAGCACCAAACAATCGGAGCTGGTGCCGACCGCATCCCCACGCGGCGAGCTTGCGTGGGCGATCATTCCCGCGCTTGCGCTGGTCGTTGTCCTGACCGCGACGTGGCAGAGAATCGAGGCGCGAGAGTCCCACATGGGGACGATGGATCACTCGGGGATGCAGCACTCGATGCCGATGCCGCCCCAGTCCCCGGCTTCACAGCCCTGACGTGCGCACTCTCAGAGGACTCGGCTTTCTCGCTCTCTTCCTGGGTTTCGCGCAGGTTGTTTTCGGCGCGATCGTGCGAATCACGGGTTCAGGGATGGGCTGCGGCAACCACTGGCCGGATTGTTTCGGCTCGTTCACACCGACTCACGACGGACCAAATCTTCTCGTCGAGATCTCGCACCGTTATGGCGCGGCAGCGCTGTCGCTCGCGATCGCGGCGCTCGCTTTCGCCGCCTGGCTCAAGCGGCGTGAGCCAGGTGTGGGAGGACAGGGCGGCGTACTGCGCCCGTCCCTCCTCGCGATTGTCCTCGTCGTCGTGGCAGCGCTGTTCGGCGCCGTGACGGTGAAACTGGAGCTCGACCCGTTGGTGGTGGCGACCCACCTGGCGATCGCGATGGCGCTCCTCGCGGTGCTGGTGGTTGCTGTGGTTCGGGCCGGCGGGTTCGGCGCCTTCGCGATACCCGAGCGCTCCGAGCGAACGCTGCGCGCCGGACGAATAGCCGTTGGTCTTACTTTTCTCGCGCTCGTATTGGGCGCGCTCACCGCCAACACTCCGGGCGCTCCGCTCGCTTGTCAGGGATTTCCGTGGTGCAGCGTGATCGGAGAGCGCGGCAGCCCACTGGTGATTCATGTCTGGCACCGCATCATCGCCTTTCTGCTCCTGGGTCACCTCATCGGCATCGGCATCGCCGTGCGCAAGCGCGCTGAGCCGCGGCCGATACGGATCGCGACCTGGACCGCGGTCAGTATCGTCGCGCTTCAGATCGTGGTCGCGGCCACAATGGTCGAGATGCAGCTCCCCGCATCGCTCCGCTCGATTCATCAGGCAGTCGGCACCGCTCTCTGGATTGCGGTCGTCACTCTCACGGCGCTCGCGAGCGCGCAGCGCATCATGACGGATATCGAGCGAATCGTGTATGAATCGCCGTCGCGCGGCGAGTACGCGACGCCCGAAGGTGTGAGCACCTAGATGGAGACCACGGTGCGCGATCGCACGGAGCCGACTCTGCTACGCGACCTGGTGATGCTGACCAAGCCGCGCATCATCTCGCTGCTGCTCGTGACGACCATCGCTCCGATGTTCGTGGCGGGCAATCCTGGCTGGCTTCTGTGCCTGATAGTTCTCGTCGGCGGCTACCTGATGGCCGGTGGGGCCAACGCGGTCAACATGTATCTCGATCGCGACATCGACACGCAGATGTCGCGCACGCGCCTCCGTCCGATTCCGAGCGGGCGCATGGGACCGAGAGCCGTGCTCGCGTTCGGGGTTGCGCTCGCGACCGCCGCAACGTTTCTCCTCGCGCGCTACACCAACGTCCTTACCGCCGTCCTCGCGCTGGCTGGATTCTATTTCTACGTCTTCGTTTACACGCGCTGGCTCAAGCGAACGACACCGCAGAACATCGTGATCGGCGGGGCGGCCGGAGCTTTCCCTCCGCTCGTGGGATGGGCCGCGATGACGGGCACGATCGATCTCACCGCCGTCTATCTGTTTCTGATCGTGTTCTACTGGACGCCGCCGCATTTCTGGGCGCTGGCTCTGCTCAAGCAGCGCGACTACGGGCGCGCCGGTGTTCCGATGGCGCCCCTGGTCTGGGGTGAGCGCGAGACGATGCGCCAGATGATGTGGTACAATGTGATCCTCATCGCGCTCACGCTGCTGCCCGCGACATTCGGCGCTTTCGGCATGATCTATTTCGTGTCCGCGCTCGTGCTGGGCACGATACTCCTCGTTGGAGTCATTCGAGTGAGCACGAGCGCCGAGTGGACGAAGCCGGCGTGGTCGGTCTACAAGTTCTCGCTCCTCTACCTCGCGCTCCTCTTCGTCGCGATGGTGATCGATCGCAAGGTCCTCGGCTGATGACGGCTCCATTTGCGGTTTCAGCACAGCGCCCAACGCCGCGCAAGCAGGAGGCGGTTTCGTCGCCGCGACCGCTCAGAAGATTGTTGCCGAGGATCCAGCCATACCTCTGGCGATTGACTCTCGCATTCGTGTGTCTGCTGGGAAGCGCGAGCATCGCCCTGGCTTTCCCGCAGATCGTGCGTCACCTGCTCGACGCTGCGTTCATATCCGCGGACGCGAGCCTGCTCAACAGGATCGCGCTTGGATTGGTCATCCTGTTCGCGATTCAGGCGGTGCTCAATTTCGTCCAGGTCTACCTGCTGACATCGACGTCGGAGCTGGTGATCGCGCAGCTGCGCGAGGATCTGTTCGCGCACCTCGTGCGCCTGTCGCCAGCGTTCTTTACCGAGCGAAGAACCGGCGAGCTCACCAGTCACCTGTCGGCTGACACTGCAGTGCTGCAAACGGTGTTGAGCTACAACCTGTCCGAATTCGCCCGTCAGTCGCTGTTCCTTGTCGGCGGGATCATTCTGCTGACGCTCACCGATGTAAACCTCACGGCGACGACACTGGCGGTAGTGCCGCTCGTGGTCGGCGCAGCCGTCGTTTTTGGGCGCGCGCTGCGTCGGGCAAGCACCGGAGTGCAGGATCGTGTCGCCGAGGCCACAGGCACCGCTGATGAAGCCTTTTCCCAGATCCGCACTGTCCAGAGCTTCACGGCAGAAGCGGAGGAGGCGCGCCGCTACGGCTCGCACCTTCATCAGGTGATCGAGGCCGCGCTCAAGCGAGCACGGATTCGCGGAACGTTCTTCGGCATTCTCACTTTCTGCGGGTTCGGCGGAGTAGTCGCCGTTCTCTGGCAGGGTGGGCGTCAGGTGCTCGCTGGGAGTCTCACCGCCGGCGCGCTCGTCTCCTTCCTTCTGTACGCACTCTACGTTGCCGGTGCGGTCGGCTCACTCGCTTCGCTTTTTGGCGCCTACCAGGAAGCGGTCGGCGCGGCGCGACGAGTGTTCGACCTGCTCGAGACAGAATCCACCGTGCGGGATCCGGTCAAGCCGCTGCACCTCACCCGTCCTCTGCGCGGGGAAGTCGTGATGGACAACGTTTCCTTCCACTACAATCCCGCGCTGCCCGAAGTTCTGCACGGAGTTTCTCTCCGGATAAACGCTGGCGAAGTGGTGGCGCTGGTGGGACCGAGCGGCGCGGGGAAGACCACCGTCGCATCACTGTTGCCGCGGTTCTGGGATGTGACAGGTGGACGGATCACGCTCGACGGAATCGACATCCGGGACCTGTCACTGAAGGAGCTCCGAGCGGCGATCGGAATCGTTCCCCAGGAGCCGACTCTCTTCAGCGGCACGATCAGAGAGAACATCGCCTACGCCGGCATCGGTGAAGACGGATCCCGCCCTTCAGAGGAAGCGGTTCAGGCAGCAGCCAAGGCTGCGCACGCCGTCGAGTTCATCGAGCGGCTCCCGGAAGGCTTTGACACCAGAGTGGGGGAGCGGGGCGTGAAGCTATCCGGTGGCCAGCGCCAGCGCATCGCGATCGCCAGAGTTTTTCTCAAGGATCCCGCGCTGGTGATTCTGGACGAGGCGACGTCGAGCCTCGACAGCGAGAGTGAGCGATTGGTGGAGAGGGCGATGGAGGACCTGCTGCGCGCGCGTTCGACTCTCATCATCGCGCACAGACTGAGCACGGTACTCCGCGCGGACCGGCTGGTGGTGATCGACCGCGGACTGATCGTCGAAGAGGGCCGGCACGAGGAGCTGCTTGCTTCCGAAGGAGTCTACTCTCGGCTTTATCGCGGGCAGTTCAGACCCGGGGATATGCTCGTCGGGTAGAGTTCTAGCGGGGCGGTGGCGGACCGATTGTACGCGGAGTACTAGACGAAGCAGGTGTGCTCGATGCGGTTGATAGCTTCGGTACGGCGGCTGCCAGGCTGTCGCCTTGTACCGGCAGAGCAGGCGTCGGCGTGGCTCGCGCAGTCGGCCGAATTCTGAACGCGACGCTCACCTGCTGGCCGGCCACGACGGTGACGCTGTCGTCCGCGAAGCCGAGTGCGGGGTGCCAGGCGCGGAACAGGTAACGGCCCGGCGGAATTCCATCGATGCTGAACGTGCCGTTCGCCGCTGTCTGCGCGTAGTACGGATGATCGAGCACCGCGATCCAGGCGTGACTCCACGGATGCCGGTCGGACACAACTTCGATCTCTGCAGACTCCTTGAACCGATCGACCGGCACTACCTCGCCGTCATCGTTGAAGGGCGCGATCCCGACGATCTGCCCGGTCCCGACATTGATGAAGCGGTTCGTGTGCACCGTCCTGTCGTCGTTGCTGACGTTCAGCGTTCCGCTGGTCCCCATCACCTGCACGTACGGATCGAGGGTGCAGTTGGTGTTGGCGAGCTCGAACCGGCGCTCCAGGGGAAATCCTTTGCCGCTATGGATGTCGGTGATCCACACGATCGCGTCGGCGATGCGCGTCCCCGAAAGCGTGAGGTTTTTCTCCACGATGGAGTTACCGCACGCATTCTGGTCAACCGTGGGTCGAATGATCCCGGCCGCCGGTGCCGCTCCCTCGATGTCGACCGTGCCGGTGATCGTGCCGCCAGCGCTGACTTGCTCAACCTTGTAAGGCTGGTTCGCGGGTGAGATGACCGACGGACGCGGCGCGACGCCGTCGCCAGGCAAATGCGCGCCATTTCGCGTGCGTGCAGACGCAGTGTCATCGCGCGAGCACGCGAGCCCGGCAAGCAGGATTATTGAAAAGCCGAAAAACCGGCGGAGCATTTGGAGTCGGGGCGAAGTGAAGTCTCGGTGGATGAAAAGGCAAGCGATGTGCCGCAGTAGGCTGAGTGGTTCATTTCCAGCGGCTCCGTCACTACTTAGCCTCGTAGACCCGCTTGCCTCCTATCCACGTGGAAACTACTCGGGTGCCGAGTATTTCGTTGTCGGACACGTGCATGATGTCGCGGTCGAGGATCACGAAATCCGCGTACTTCCCGGGTGTGAGCGAGCCCAGGATCGATTCCTGAAAGCCCGCGTACGCAGGCCAGATCGTCATCGACTGAAGAGCTTCCTCGCGGGTCATCTTCTGCTCAGGATACCAGCCTCCGGCGGGCGAGTTGGCCGGATCCTGCCGCGTGACCGCCGCGTGAAAGGTGAGGAGCGGGTTGACTTCCTCGACTGGAAAATCGGTTCCGTTGGGAATCACGACTCCAGTGTTCAGCAGCGAGCGCCACGCATACGCGCCTCGAATTCGCTGCGGTCCGACGCGCGTCTCGGCCCACCTCATGTCGCTCGTTTGATGCGTCGCCTGCATCGAAGGGATTACCCCGAGCTTGGCGAAGCGAGGGATGTCTTCGGGGCTTAGCACCTGGGCGTGCTCGATCCGGAAACGGTGATCCGCCTTCGGAACGATTTTTAGCGCCGAGTCGACCGCGTCGAGCACGATGCGGTTGCCGCGATCGCCGATCGCATGAACGTTCATTTGGAATCCGCCTCGCAGTGCCGCTTCTGCCCACGCTCGTATGTGCTCAGGTCTCGAGACGAGCAGTCCCGAGTTCGTCGGCTCGTCGGAGTACGGCGCGAGCAAAGCAGCGCCCCGCGAGCCGAGCGCGCCGTCCGCGTACAGCTTGATGGCCCGAACCCAGAGGTGTCCGTCGTAAAGTGCGCTCTGGGGACCGCGACGCAGATATGGATTCGCGAGCGCCTCGGGAGAGCCGGCCTCTCCGGGATCACTCAGCATCACATAGTTGCGGAGGCTGTAGCTCCCTTCCCTCGCCAGCTCCTCGTAAATGGCTATCGTTCCCGCGCTTTCGCCCGCGTCGTGAATTCCAGTCAGACCCCAACGATTGCATTCGGCGATCGCGGCAAGGATCGCCTTCCGGGTGTCGGCCGGCGTCGAGGTTGGAATCGCTCGTCCGATCAGGCTCTGCGCGTTATCGACGAACACGCCCGCTGGCGCACCCGACGGAAGCCGGATGATGCGTCCGCCGGCGGGATCCGGAGTAGAGGCCGAGACACGAGCAAGCTCCATTGCCTTCGCGTTGGCGAGGACAGCGTGTCCGTCGATTCGCGTGAGCGCTACCGGATTGTTGGGAAAGGCGCGCGAAAGCGCTTCATGAGTCGGGAATTCCTTGCTCGGCCACCTGGTCTGATCCCAGCCCCTGCCCTGGATCCATTCCCCCGGTTTCACATCTTTCGCCCAGGTTTTGACGCGAGCGATCACCTCGTCGTACGATGCCGAGCCCGCGAGATCGACTCGCCGCAGCGCCGTTCCAAGGCCGAGTAGATGCGCGTGGGCGTCAACGAATCCCGGCACGACGGTAGCGCCGTGGAGGTCGATTACGTTCGTTGCCGCATTCGCCAGCGTCCGGGCTTCCAGGTCGGACCCGACGAAGATGACGCGGCCGTCGCGAGCTGCGAGCGCGGACGTGAAAGGACGGGCGTTGTCGACGGTGTAGATCTTCCCGTTGACGAGGACAAGATCAGCGGTCGATTGCGCTGCAAGCATGGCTGGTGCGAGCACGGCGAGCGCGACGTAGGTTGAGTGATGTCTCATGCGCGGAGTTTGTGGTTTGAACCATCTCGACACAAGGATGGCGCGAGCTTGAAGTTTTCGGTAAGGCATGTCGCGATGACAATGCTGTTGGCCGCGTGCGCGCATTTTCCGTCAGTGCCGCAGGGACCGGCGGAATACTGGGGATTCACCGGACCATGGGACAAACGCAGCGATGTTTCGGTCGAACGGCACGGGAGCAGTCTCGCGCGCGTCATCACCGGCTGGATCGCGCTCGATACGACGAGCTTTCTGCCCGTGCAGCTGTATCAGGATAGCATTGGAAAAGAACCGGCGCTGGCGGCGCGCGCGATGGCGCTCATCACCTCGTACAACGGAAGCCGTTTTCATCCGGAGATCGTCCGCGGACTCGGCGGCGACGCTCAGGCGACGGGTGTCACGGCTGGCGCGATCGCATCGATGGTGGATTCCGCCCGCTACCATGGCGTCGTCATCGACTTCGAGGGAATGACGCCGAACGATCTGGATCAGCTTCTCGCGTTCACGCGCGCCGTCGCCGACTCGGTGCGGGCCCACGGTGTCACCACCGTCGTCATAGCAGTTCCCGCTGGTGACACGGCGGCTTATCCGGCGGCGCTTCTTCTCGAATCGGCGGATCTCATCATGCCGATGCTGTACGATCAGCACTGGAGCGCATCTCCGCCTGGCCCGATCGCAGCGCCCGAGTGGGTCACGCGCAATCTGGGCACACGAGTGGCGGAAGTTGGCGCGGCCAGAATCGTCGCCGCGTTTCCGCTGTACGGCTATCGCTGGCGGAAGACAGCTGAGACAGAGGTCGTCAGCTTCGACGATGCGCGCCGACTGACCACGATGACCAACACTCTGATGGTTCGGGACAACGTTTCGGCGACGTTGCACGCAACCTCGCCCGAAGGATGGGATCTGTGGATCAGCGACCGTGTGCTGCTCGAGACACTGGTGCGCGGCGCCAGACAGCTCGGCGTCCGAACGTTCGCGCTGTGGAGACTAGGCCTCGAAGATCCGGGTGTCTGGGACTTCATCGATCCCCAGCGGTCACGCGCCCCCTAGACTATCAGCAGCTCTTTCTGATAATCCGCGGGCGTGATGAGGACTCCGTCCGTGCCGATGAAGCCATTCACCTCGCTTCGCATCCCCACATCGCCCGGGAGGTAGATCCCCGGCTCGATCGAAAATCCGACACCAGGAATGAGCTCGCGTTCTTCTCTCGTCTCGAGGTTGTCGATGTGCGGGCCGGAGCCGTGTAGATCGCGCGGGTCGATGGAATGTCCGGTGCGGTGGATGAAGTGTTCGCCGTATCCACGCTGGGTAATCACAGCCCGGGCTGCATCGTCGACCTCGCCGCCGCGCACGGGTTTGTGCGCGTCGAGACGCTCGCGCAGGAGCGAGATCGCCGCGTCGCGCGCATCCCTCACCGCCAGCCACACTTTCGTGTCGCGCTCACTAGGCGCGCCCAGTGACCCCATCCACGTCTGATCGGCGAAGACACCGTTCTTCTCGCGCGCCCACAGATCGACGAGGAGGATGTCGCCGCGCTTGATGGTCGCCGAGCTGGCGGCGGTCGGCTCGTAGTGCGGATTGGCGGCGTTGGGACCAATCGCCACGATTGGACCGTGATCCGCCTCGAGGCCGCCCGAGTCGAAGCGCTCCATGATCCACTTCTGCAGTGCGTGCTCCGTCAGCGGAGAAGCGCTGTCGGCGCGACTGCCGGCTAGACGGATCGCCTGCTGGCCGATTGTCGACACAGCGCGGGACGCCCGTTCGTGAGATGCGCGCTGATCGTCGGTCCAGACGGCGTAGAATCTCGACACCAGATCGGCCGACGTCACCACGGTCGCGCCCGCACTTCGCACCATCTCGATCACACCAGCGGGGACGCGATCGAGATATGGCACGGCATCTCCCGGCGAGTACTCCATCGCGACCCGCTTCCCCTTCACGAGTCCCGCGAGGAGAGACTCCAGCGTGCGCCAGCTGCTGTACTTCTCCTTGCGCCATGCGGCTGGCCATTCAAGCCACGGACCTTGCTCGATGGCGTGGGTGATTGCGACGGGCATACCACTGCGGGGGATGTAAACGAAGAAGCGGCGCGTGGTCATTCCCGGCAGCTCGAGCATTCCCACGGCGACGGGGTTCAGGCCATGGAAATCGTAGAGGAGCCAGCCATCGAGCCCAGCTTTGTCGAGCGCTGACTGAAGCGCCGCGAGCGATTCAGGCTGGAGCACCTACGATTCCTACTGCGGCGCTCTGACCGCGCGCCACTCGGCGCGCCACTCACAGATGTCTTCGCCTTTCTCCCGGCAGCGAACGTGATCGATCATGCCGCCACCGTTCACCAGCAGCTTCAGCAGCTCGCGGAGGGCCGACTCGTAGTAGAGGCATCCGATCGCGCGCGGGGCCGCTTCATATGTCACCGATTCCTTGACGCCGAACACGATCGACGCGCCCACTCGGCGGACGGATGCTCCGAAGTACTTCTCTCCGGCCTTTTTTACTTGGCGGAACGCGAGCGGCCGAGCGAGAAATCCGGGAAGCAGGTGGATGATCTGACGCCTCGTGGCGGAAATCATCTCGTAGATTCGGTCGGCGACGATCTTGCCGGCGCGAACGAATATTCCTTCCGCATCGGAGCGGCGTCCGATCAGGCGCGCGATTCCGATCGCCTCATCGATGGCGATCTGCTGATTGCGCTTCAGCGCTTCCTTGTAGCGACGTATCTGCGCGATCACCGTGTCGCTGAGGCCCAGTCGCTTGTTGCGGTGCTCCTGCACGTATTCGACGTCGATATCCTCGCCTTCGGGGATATCGACCGAGCGCACTGCTTCGAGTAGACTGAGCGGGACTATCGCGTTTACGGTGCCGGCCATTTAGTTCGTAGGGGAGAGCGCAAGCTAACCGCCGCCCGAATCGCCTTCAAGCAGGAAGTCGCGCGCTTTCGCGGCTCATTCCGATTAACGAGGTCTCCACAGCTGAGAGAAATGCTCGTCCGAGCGATCGCCGGCTTGATCCTCGCGGCCACCGCCAGCTTCGTTGCGCGGCGCGCGCGCATGCTCTCGATGAGTGGCGCCGCTGCAAGCGTGGTCGTGGGCACTTTGGCGATCGCCGCCGGTTGGAGCTGGGGACTTCTACTGTTGTCGGTTTTCGTCAGCTCCAGCGCGCTCTCCAAGCTTGGGGAGCGGAAGAAAGCGACGCTTCTGGGGCCGGTATTACAAAAGGGCGATGAGCGCGATGCCGGGCAGGTATTCGCGAACGGCGGCATTTACGCGATGGCTGCGCTCGGCTACATCGTCTTCCCATCGCCCGTTTGGCAGGCGGTCGGGATAGGCGCGCTCGCGGCGTCGGCGGCCGATACATGGTCAACCGAAATCGGCACTCTCGCCGGCGGCGAGCCCATCTCGATAATCTCCCGAAAGAGAATTCCCGCCGGAACTTCAGGCGGGGTGACCCTTGTCGGCACGATCGCCGGAGCAGTAGGAGCGCTGTTCGTCGCGGTCGCAGCGACGCTGGCCAGCTGGCCCGTTCCATTCGCCGCTGTAGCACTGGGCGGAATTGCGGGTGCGCTGGCAGATTCCCTGCTGGGAGCAACGGTGCAGGCCCGCCGATGGTGCGACGTATGCGCGAAGTCAACGGAACGTCTCGTGCACAATTGCGGTACTCCCACGCGACACGCAGGAGGCGTCGCTGGTTTCGACAACGATGCGGTGAATGTCGCCTGCTCGGGCGCCGGCGCGTTGGTAGCTTTACTTCTCTCGTAGGCGACGCGAGTAATCGGGAAGGTGGAGGTCATGCAAGGCAGGAGTGTTGTGGGTAACGATGGCGGGGCACGCGTGCTCCTCGTTAGCACGAATCGCGAGCGCCAGCCGTATCCGGTCGTACCCAACGGCCTCGCCTGCGTCGCGTCCGCGCTGGATGCGGCCGGACACCGTGTCCGTTTTCTCGATCTTTGTTTTGCGAGAGATCCCAGCGCCGTTGCCAGTGAGGCAGCACGGAGCTTCAGACCGGACATCATCGGCGTGTCCGTGCGGAACATCGACAACAGCGATGCGATAGCGCTTCGTCACTACACTCCCGAAGCGCGCGGAATCCTCCAGGCGCTGCGCGTCGCGGCGCCCGATGCGCGAGTTGTGGCCGGCGGTGCCGCGTTCGGAGTCGCTCCAGAAGCTCTCTTTCGAGACCTGGGCGTGGATTACGCCGTCGCAGGCGACGGCGAAAGGGCGAGCGTCGCGCTCATCAACGCGCTGACGTCGGGAGAAGCGATCGAAGCGCTGCCTGGCCTGGTGCGTGACCGCGATGGGACTGTGGTGTTCACTCCTCCCGGCGAGGATGCGGATCTCGATTCACTGCCGCCTCCCTCGCTTCATCGCTGGATAGATCTCGCGCGCTACCAGCGCCACGGCGCGACGGTTCCGATCCAGACCAAGCGCGGGTGCGTCTACAAGTGTGTGTACTGCACCTACAGAAACGTCGAGGGCTGGGGATATCGGACGCGCGATCCGGAGCTCGTGGCCGACGAGATCGAAGAACTGCGAAACGAAGCCGGCATTCGCCACTTCGACTTCGTCGATTCGACGTTCAACTCCCCGCCGGGCCACGCAATCGCGACCTGCGAAGCCATCACGCGCCGGAAGCTCGGAGTCCAGCTCGACACGACCAACTTCACGCCGGCTACGGCGTCGCCCGAGCTGCTGAGGGCGATGAAGACCGCAGGCTTCCGCTCGCTCGGAATTACCGCCGAGAGCGCGAGCGACGATGTACTCGAAAAACTGGAAAAGGGATTCAGCGCCGCGAAAGTGCGGGAAGTCGCCGAGCGCGTCGAGAAGCACGGCATCAAGACACTCTGGATTTTTCTCGTCGGTGGTCCCGGCGAAACTGCCAGAACCCTCGAGGAGACTCTGTCGTTCGCGCAATGGCGTCTCGAGAGGGGCGATTCGGTTTATCTCACCGTCGGTCTTCGCATTTATCCGGGAACGACGCTGCACCGCATCGCGATCAGCGAGGGTATCGTGCCGGCGAACAGCACGCTGCTCGACCCAGCCTTCTATTTCTCGAGCGCTTTGCAGTTCGACACCACCGTCGCACGCCTGAAGCGTTTTGCCGCCAACCATCCTCGATTCATGTTCTCGGCTGATTCACGGTCCGTCGTGCTGCCCTACCTCACGCGCGCGGCGTCAGTCCTCCGGCTGCCGCGCCCGCACTGGCAATACATGGGGCTTTTCCAGCGCGTCGCCCGCGCCGTCGGATAACGAGTGGGTCGAGCTCTCGACGCCGAAGTCATAGTCGTTGGTGGGGGTCCGGCTGGTGCTTCAACTGCCCACGCATTGGCGCGGGAAGGCGTTGACGTCCTCGTGCTCGACAGAGCGAAGTTTCCGCGCGACAAGACCTGCGCCGAGTATCTGAGCCCGCAGGCGTCGCGCATTCTGTTCGACATGAATGTTCTCGACGAGATCGAGCGAACGTCTCCTGCGCACCTGTCCGGGATGAGGATCCGCGCGCCGGACGGCCATTACGCGGACGGCGAATTTGCGGCGAATCACGGGTTTCGCCCATTTCGCGACTATGGGCTCGCCATCCGGCGAACCATTCTCGATGCGATTGTCCTCAGTGGCGCGAAGACGGCCGGCGCGCGCGTCGAAGAGCTCGTGCGCGTAACCGACGTCAGCAAGGATCAGAATGGCCGCGTGAACGGAGTAAACGTGATCGGGCCGGGCGGAGCCGCGCGAACTTTGACCAGCAAGTACGTAGTCGGGGCGGATGGCCTTCGCTCGGTTGTTGGAAAGCGCCTCGGCCTTACTCACACCAGCCGACTTTTCCCGAAACGGCTCGCACTCGTCGCGCACTACAGAAACGTCCGCGATGTCGGCGCGCTCGGCGAAATGCACGTGGACCACCAAGGCTACTTCGGCATCGTCGATGTCGGGCTCGGCCTCATGAACGTCGCCGTCGTTGTTCCCATCGCGCGCGCGCAGGAGATTGGTGAGGGCCGCGCAGAGTTCCTCGAGCAGTGGATAGCAATGCGTCCGCACTTGGCCGAAAGATTTGTCGGCGCGGAACGCGTAACGGATGTGCGTGCGACAGGGCCGTTTGCGACGGTATCACGGCCAGCGTGGGCTCCGGGCGCAGCACTGGTAGGGGACGCGGCCGACTTTTTCGATCCGTTCACGGGCGAAGGGATGTACGCCGCGTTGCGCGGCGGCGAGCTGCTCGCGCCGTTCATCGTCGAAGCTCTTCGTGGCACACCCAGCGATGAGAAGCGTGCGTTGGCAGGCTACGAGGCCAAACGCCGCAGCGAATTTGGCGGAAAGTGGAAGCTGGAGCACATCGTTGGCATCGCCATAGCGTATCCTTATTTCCTCAACAACGCGGCGAAGGCTCTCTCGCGCAACAAAGACCTGGCTGATTTGCTCGTGGGCGTGGCGGGGGATTTCATCCCCGCCAAGGTCGCTCTCGACCCGCGCGTTCTATTCAACCTCTTCATCGCTCCGGCACTGAGAAATTGAGCGTCAGTTCAGACGAGTTTCGCAGCGTACTTGGCAGATTCCCATCGGGAGTGACGGTGGTCACGACCAAAGCGGCAGATGGATCGGACCAGGGAATGACCGTGAGCGCATTCTCCTCAGTGAGCCTGGAGCCTCCGCTCGTTCTCATCTGCATCGAGAAGACAGCCTCCGTTTACGAGGCTCTCATGCATGCCCCTGGTTTCGTCGTCAACATCCTCTCCGCCAAACAAGAGCAGATCGCGCGGCGCTTCTCCATCGTCGACATCGATCGCTTCGAGGGGGTCGGCTTTTCTAGAACCCGGAACGGGATCGTTGTGCTCGACGACGTGCTTGGAATGATCGAGTGCAACAGAGTCGCTCTGCACGATGCCGGCGATCACACCGTAATCGTGGCAGAAGTGGAAGCCACCCGTGCTGAGAACGGATCACCTCTGATCTACTATCGGGGTGGTTACGCCCAGCTGGAGCGCTAGATCTTGCCCGCGCTTCTGATTCCTCCGCGGAGGCGTGGCGTCGAGATTCTCGACGCTCCGGACGTTGATCCTGCTCTGGTGACGCGGTCACTCGCGGATGTCGTTCGCGCCAACGCTCTTTTTGGCGGACTCAGCGCGGTGCTCGACGAGATCAAGGAAACGATTGCCGACCTTCCGCGCTGCGCCACGCTTCTGGACGTGGGAACGGGACTGGGCGACATCCCGTGTCGCGCTCGAGTACTGGCGCAGAAAAATGGCGTTGACCTGACGACCATCGGCCTGGACTCGGCGCTAGAGCTGACGCACGCCAGCAAACCTGTCGTGAGCTTTACTGTGTGCGGTGATGCACTGCGCC
>Ga0193699_10000152_pt1 | contig 32027 bp, 28 predicted proteins | sample L3c2metaG_FD_160095 | JGI IMG/M metagenome (GOLD analysis project Ga0193699, IMG submission 160095) | Soil microbial communities from a riparian zone of the East river system, Colorado, United States - L3c2 | ecosystem: Environmental > Terrestrial > Soil > Riparian zone | place: USA: East...
ATTTTAAGACAGGCGCCGGGCGCGCCGAAGGATCTGCCATGAAAGCCGAAATTCACCCGGAATATCATATGATTACGGTCGTAATGACCGATGGCACCGAGTACCAGACGCGGTCCACCTGGGGCAAGGCAGGCGACAAGCTGAACCTCGATATCGACTCCAAATCGCACCCGGCCTGGACCGGCGGCACCCAGCAGATGCTCGATCGCGGCGGTCGCGTCTCGCGGTTCCAGAAGAAGTTTTCGGGCTTTCTCAAAAAGGATTGAGGCTTCCAAGAGCCTTCCTGCCCGCGAAACGTCAAAACGCCTCGGCTCGCCGGGGCGTTTTTTTGCAGGGTGGGCAATCCAGCGACGGCGAACGAAGCTTGCTCGTCGCGGAACCTGTCATCGGGTGCGCGCCACAATCAAACTGTCGTCGCCCGGCTTGACCGGGCGATCCAGTACGCCGCGACTTCTCGTTTATCTCAACGTCTCTGGAATACTGGGTCGCCCGGTCATCTAGCGCGAAGACGCGCTTCGCGCTTTTGCCGGGCGATGACACCGGTGTTTGCGCGAACGGTGCACTTCACTCGTAGAGCGACGTAGGAAAACTATCGCTCGAATGCCGCCTTCAGGCGGTTGAGTTGCGGCACCAACGGATTGCCGATCGCGGCGCGTTCGGCCACCGGGGCGTGGATGCTGGTGTCGAGTCGGCGGACTTTTGTTTGCAGGGCCATCGAGCGGGCGATCAGTTCCTGCAGCTGCGGCGGCAGCTTCTCGAGCATTTCCTCGGCGCTGGGATCGGCGGCGCTGAGCTTGACCTTGGTCTTTTCGCGGTTGGCCTGGCTCAGCGTCATCTCGCCTTCCTTCACGGCGCGGTGCAGCAGCAGCCAAGACGCCAGCTGCATCAGCCGGGTGGTCAGCCGCATGCTTTCGGTCGCATAGGTCAGGCTGACGGCGCGGTCGAGCGCCTTGGCCTCGGCGCGGCCGGCGCCGTCGAGATAGGAGGCGGTCTCCTCGACCAGATCCATGCCTTCCCGGAACAGGGTGCCGAACGCCGCGGAATTGGTCAGCCGCTCGCTGAATTGAACCAGAGCAGTTTCGCCTTGCGAACGGTCCGACATAGTTAACGCCTCACGCCACTGTTTACGCTGCCGGCTTGAAAAAGCGCCGGCTTATGATGAACAAATCATTGCGCGCCCGGGGTCGGGAGTCCAGCCACAAGACTTAATATGGTTTCCAGCGAGGTGACGCCAACGCCCAAAAAAAGAGCCGCCGTTTCCGGCGGCTTTTGAAGTTGATAACAGGGAGGCGTCAAACAGAGTGGACAGGAGCCACTCGGTGTCCAAAAGAGGACGATCCAAGTCATATTCGAGAAAGCTTAATAGACCGTAAACGAACGATTTTCTTCAGGCTTCGTTTGCCACGTCGGCCATTGGCCGAGTGCGCGCGTATACCTCAACACGTCGCCCCGGCGAACGCCGGGGCCCATACGCCGCGGCGGTGCAGTGAGCGAAAATCTCTCAGCGAGTCGTCCCCGCGAACGCGGGGACCCATACTCCGCCGCGGTTTTGGTGAGGGAAGGTGTCCAACACTTCTGCCAAAACGAGAGTGCACGGCGTATGGGTCCCGGGGTTCGCCGGAACGACGAGGCTCACGATTTGAAAAAACTATTAGCCGCGTCCTTGGACGCGCGCTTCTTGGTCATCGCCACCTGCAGCCGCTCGATTTCCGAGTTCATCAGCGCGATGCGCTCGGTGAGTTCCTCGACCGACAGCAGCGACAGGTCCTGCCCGATCTCGTGGGTGACCTTTTTCCTCGGCTTGTCGTCGTCCTCGATGGCCATGCGTGCTCCTCCGTATCGAAGTGAAACGGTTGCCAGCCGGGGCGCGGCTGGCTAATCAGATGCCTCTGCAAATTACCCGCATTTCGCTAGGACAAATCATGGAAAAGCTGCCCGCGCAAATGACCGTCATCGGCATCAGCAAGCCCGGCGGACCCGAGGTGCTGTTGCCCGAGACCCGCGCGGTACCGGTGCCCGGTCCGGGCGAAATCCTGGTCAAGGTTTTGGCCGCCGGCGTCAACCGTCCCGACGTGGCGCAGCGCTCGGGCGCCTATCCGCCGCCGCCCGGCGCCAGCGATCTGCCCGGTCTCGAGATTGCGGGGGAAGTCGTCGCGGTCGGCGCGGGCTCGAGCAAGCACAAGCTCGGCGACAAGGTGATGTCGCTGGTGGCCGGCGGCGGCTACGCCCAATATTGCATCGCGCAGGATGCGCAGGCGATGACGGTGCCATCAGCGCTGTCGATGCAGGAAGCCGGCGCCATTCCGGAAACGCTGATGACGGTCTGGCACAATGTGTTCGAGCGCGGAGGATTGAAACCCGGCGAGACGCTGCTGATCCATGGCGGCTCCTCCGGCATCGGCACCATGGCGATCCAACTCGCCAAGGCGTTCGGTTCCAAGGTGATCGTCACCGTCGGATCCAAGGACAAGGCCGACGCCTGCACCAAACTCGGTGCCGATGTTGCGATCAACTACAAGACCGAAGATTTTGTTGAGGCCGTCAAGACGGCGACCAATGGCGCCGGCGCCAATGTCATTCTCGACATGGTCGGCGGCGATTACATCGATCGCAACTATGATGCCGCGGCGGTCGAAGGACGCATCGTCCAGATCGCGTTCCTCAGCGGCCAGCCCAAGGCAAACGTTAATTTCGCGAAGCTGATGGTGAAGCGGCTGCATCACACCGGCTCGACGCTGCGCCCCCGCACCAATGCCGACAAGGCGGCGATGGTCTTAGCGATCGAGGCCAAGGTGATGCCGCTGCTGCGCGAAGGGCGGGTCAAACCCCTGATGGACAGCACATTCCCGCTGGAAAAGGCCGCCGATGCGCACCGGCGCATGGAGACCAGCGAACATATTGGCAAAATTGTGTTGGAGGTTTAACGCTGTTGCGCGATGCGCAGCCGGAAACCCTTTGATTTCCCTCACTTTCATGTCATTTATCGCGCAACGCCGGGCGGCTCGCTTCGCCCCGGCATGTGGTTGATTGCGGAGAACTGACATTGCGTCTGATCAGGTGCCTTGCGCCCCTCGCGCTGGGCCTCATGATGGTTGCCGCCGCGCCGCCGGCGCGCGCTATCGACGCCGTCAGCGTCCGCAGTGACGCGCCTGCGATCGACCTCACCGCTATCCTCGATCATCAGCGCAGCGATACCGACCGCATCCAGGTTTCCACCGCACCCGGCACCGACGGCATCGTCCGCCGCATCGAAGTCCGCGCCCGCGAGGGCGGTCAGAACTGGGTGGTGTTCGCGCTCGCCAACAACACCGACGACCAGCTCGACCGTCTGATCGTCGCGCCGCATTATCGCATCGTGTCCTCGGGCCTGCTGTGGCCCGATCTCGGCCTGTCGCGCATCGCCTCCATCACGCCATCGACTGGCGACCGTCCCGAGAAGCAGGACAGCCCCACCGCGGACATCTTCCGCATCACGCTCGATCCCGGCGCCGTCATCACCTTCGTCGCGGAGTTGCGAACCGACAAATTGCCGCAGCTCTATCTGTGGGAACCCGACGCCTACAAGGACAAGGTCAACTCGTTCACGCTGTACCAGGGCATCGTGATCGGCATCTCCGGATTGCTGGCGCTGGTGCTGACCATCCTGTTCGTGGTCAAGGGCAGCATCATGTTTCCCGCTGCCGCGGCGCTGGCGTGGGCGGTGCTGGTCTATATCGGCGTCGATTTCGGCTTCTGGGGCAAAGTGCTCGACATGTCGAACAATGCCGAGCGGGTCTGGCGCGCGGCCGGCGAAGCGATCCTGGCCGCAACGCTACTGGTGTTCCTGTTCGCCTATCTCAATCTCAGCCGCTGGCATGTGCGCTATTCCCATATCACCGTCGGCTGGCTGACCTTTCTCGGCTCGCTGGTGGCGCTGGCGCTGTTCGATCCCGCGGTGGCGTCGGGCATCGCGCGGATGTCGCTGGTAATGATCGCCTTCGCCGGTTTTGCCCTCATCGTTTACCTTTCGACCCACGGTTTTGATCGCGCGGTGCTGCTGATCCCGACCTGGTTCCTCCTCGTGGTCTGGGTGGTCGCGGCCGGCATGACGGTGGCGGGCTCCGTCACCAACGACATCGTCGGCCCGGCGCTGCTCGGCGGCCTCGTGCTGATCGTGATGCTGATCGGATTTACCGTGATGCAGCACGCTTTCGCCGGCGGCGGCGCCACCACCGGCGTGGTTTCCGACGTCGAGCGCCGCGCGCTGGCGCTGACCGGCTCGGGCGACCTGATCTGGGACTGGGACGTCTCGGCCGACAAGGTTTTTACCAGCCCCGAGACCGAGAGCCTGCTCGGCCTGAAACGCGGCACGCTGGAAGGCCCGGCCGCGAAATGGCTCGAGGTGCTGCACCCGCTCGATCAGGACCGTTTCCGCGCAGCCCTCGACAGCGTGCTCGACCAGCGCCGCGGCCGGCTGGTGCAGGATTTTAGACTCCGCACCCCTGACGGCCACTTCATGTGGTTCGCGCTGAAAGCGCGTCCGGTGGTCGGCTCCGACGGCGAAGTTTCGCGTGTGGTCGGCACGCTGACCGACGTCACCGAAGCCAAGAACGCCGAGGAACGCCTGCTGCACGATTCCGTGCATGACAATCTCACCGGCCTGCCGAACCGCAAACTGTTCATCGACCGCCTCGGCGCGGTGGCCAATTTCGCCAAAACCATGCCGAACCTGCGGCCGACCTTGATGGTGATCGATCTCGACCGCTTCAAGCAGGTCAACGATTCCGTCGGCATCGCGGTCGGCGATTCGATCCTGCTGACGCTGGCGCGGCGGCTGACGCGCATCCTCAAACCGCAGGACACGCTGGCTAGGCTTGCCGGCGATCAGTTCGGCGTGATCCTGATGTCCGAACAGGACCCGGCGCGCATCACCGCCTTCGCCGAGACCATCCGCAAGACCATCCGCGCCCCGATCGCCTTCAACGACCGCGAGATTTTTCTGACCGCCTCGATCGGGCTCGCGCTCTCCGATCCGCAGACGCAGCTGTCGGAAGAGATCATCAAGGACGCCGAGCTTGCGATGTATCATTCCAAACGGATCGGCGGCGACCGCATCGACGTCTACAAGCCGGCGATGCGCGCGCGCAAGACCGACCGGCTGACGTTGGAATCCGAACTCCGCCGCGCCATCGAGCGCGAGGAAATCACCATCCTGTATCAGCCGATCGTGCGGCTGGAAGATCGCTCGATCGCCGGCTTCGAAGCGCTGGCGCGCTGGGACCATCCGAAACTGGGCCGGATGTCGCCGGTGGAATTCATCACCATCGCCGAGGAAATCGGCCTAATCGTCGATCTCGGCATGTTCGTGCTCGACCAGACCGCGAAGCAGCTCGCGATCTGGCAGCGCGCGATGCGTTCGCGCGAGCCGATTTTTGCGAGTGTCAATGTCTCGTCCCGTCAGTTGCTGCGGCACGATTTGATCCACGACATCCGCACCGTGCTGTCACGCTCCTCGGTGGCGCGCGGCACCCTGAAACTGGAACTGACGGAATCGCTGGTGATGGAGAACCCGGAGCACGCGGCGCAAATGCTGACGCGGATCCGCGAACTCGGCACCGGTCTTTCACTGGACGATTTCGGCACCGGCCATTCCTCGCTGGCCTATCTGCAGCGTTTTCCGTTCGACACCATCAAGATCGACCAGTCCTTCGTCCGCACCACCAGCCGCGGCACCCGCCCGGTGATCCTGAAATCGATCATCGCGCTGGCGCACGACCTCGGCATGGACGTGGTCGCGGAAGGCGCCGAGACCGATTCCGACGCGGTCGAGCTCTATCAATTGGGCTGCGAATACGCGCAAGGCTTTGCCTTTGGCGAACCCATGGATGCGGACGCCGCGATGCGGCTTCTGACCGAAGAGCGGTTAGAGGCGGCGAGTTAGCCCCACTGTCGTACCCTGCGACACGAAGGCGGGGTACCCAGTACGCCGTGCCGCCGATGTTCTTGGACAGTGACAATAACCTTGTTGGACTGATCCGTCGCCCAAGCGAAGATTGATCTCATCAAGAAGCAACAGCTCTAAGGAAGAACTCGTCGCATCGCTGAGGCCAATGATCTGCAACCGGGCGGCTGCGTAAGGGCTCCTGACCAAAAAAAGACCGCGCTTCGAGGAGGGCCCAGCTCCTGCAAAGCAAACAAGGCATTGTGAACTCCATTCGCCTAGCTTTGTCGTAGCATCCTGGAGCTCCCTTGAACAAAGCAAAAGTCAAAATACGCGGATGCCCGCGACGCAGACATTCAAACAGATCTTACGGTGCAGTCTGCAGTTTCTCAGCGAGGTCCGTTTTGATTGAGATCATGCAAGGGATCCCGTGAAACATGTTCGCGCTCACGACATCAACAGCTTATGAAGACCGAGGCACATCATGATCAAGTTAAAGATTAATGGTCAGGAACAGAACTGGGATGGCGACCCGGATCTTCCACTCCTCTGGTTTCTCCGGGATGAAGCCGGATTGACGGGCACAAAATATGGCTGCGGCCAGGCTCTCTGCGGCGCATGCACCGTTATGGTCGACAAGCAGGCCGTTCGCGCCTGCATCACCTCGGTTTCCGACGTGGTTGACCGGGAGGTTACGACCATCGAAGGCCTTCACCCGACCGGGGATCACGCGGTTCAGAAGGCCTGGCGCCAGCTGAACGTCCCACAATGCGGGTATTGCCAGGCCGGCCAGATCATGCAGGCCGCGGCACTCCTCATCGAAAATCCAAAGCCCAATCACGACCAGATACGCGAAGCGATGTCGGGCAACATCTGCCGTTGCGGCGCTTATCAACGCATCGAAAACGCCGTGCATCTCGCATCGACGGGGGTGTGACCATGAATATCCTCACCAATCCCAAGAAGCTCCGTGGTTTCGAACGGCACATCAAGGTCGACAACGTTTCACGCCGCAGTATCCTGAAGGGCCTCGGGCTGGCCGGCGGTTTTGTGCTCGCCGCTCCCGTGATGTCACGCCCCGGCTTTGCTGCGTACCAGACCGGCGCGGACAAGATGCCGCACGGTACCGTGGTGGACCCGCGCGTCTTCGTTTCTATCGCGTCCGACGGAACCGTGACGATCGTCGCGCACCGCGCCGAGATGGGAACGGGTGTCCGCACCAGCCTGCCGATGATCGTCGCCGAAGAGATGGAAGCCGACTGGTCGCGCGTTCGCGTCCAGCAGGCCCATGGCGACGAAGTCAAATTCGGCAACCAGGATACCGACGGATCGCGCAGCACGCGGCACTACCTGATGCCGATGCGCCAGATCGGCGCTTCGGCCCGCACGATGCTCGAAGCCGCAGCGGCGAAACGTTGGGGCGTGCCGGCGACCGAAGTGAAGGCGATCAATCACGAGGTCGTTCACAATGCGAGCGGACGCCGCATTGGCTTCGGCGACTTGGCAACCGACGCGGCCAAGGAGTCGGTGCCAAGTGTCGAAGGCTTGAGGCTCAAGAACCCGAAGGACTTCCGTTATCTCGGCAAGGGCGCGATCGGCATCGTCGACCTTCGCGACATCACGGTGGGCGCCGCGCGCTACGGCGCCGACGTCCGCCTGCCCGACATGAAATATGCCGTCATCGCCCGGCCGCCGGTGACCGGCGGCAAGGTCGCGTCGTTCGATGGGGCGGAAGCGATGAAGGTTTCCGGCGTCGAGAAGGTGATGGAGGTCAGGGGCTGGCCGTGGCCTTCAAAATTCCAGCCGCTCGGCGGGGTCGCGGTGATCGCGCGCAACACCGGCGCAGCCATCAAGGGACGCGACGCGTTGAAGATCGTCTGGGATGACGGGCCGAACGGCAAATACGACTCCGTCGCCTATCGGGCTCAGCTCGAGGGAGCAGCGCGCAAGCCCGGCTTGGTCGTGCGCAAGGAAGGCGACGTGGACGCCGCGTTGAAGGGCGCCGACAAGGTGATCGTCGGTGAGTACTACGTACCGCATCTTGCGCATGTCAGCATGGAACCGCCGGTCGCGGTCGCGGACGTCAAGGGCGACAAGGCCGAGATCTGGGCGCCGGTGCAAAGCGCGGGCGGAACGCACGAAGACGTCGCCAAGACACTCGGCATTCCCCAAGAGAACGTCACCGTCAATGTCACGCTGCTCGGCGGCGGGTTCGGGCGCAAGTCGAAATGCGATTTCGCCCTCGAAGCCGCCCTGCTTTCCAAGGAGCTCGGCGCGCCGGTGAAGGTGCAATGGACGCGGGAAGACGACGTTCGCAGTGGCTTCCTCCACACCGTCTCGGTGGAACGCATCGAGGCCGGCCTCGACAAGAGCGGCAAGGTGACGGCCTGGCGGCATCGCAGCGTCGCGCCGAGCATCGCCTCGACCTTTGCGGCCCAAGCGGTGCACCAGGCGCCTTTCGAACTCGGCATGGGGCTGGTCGATATGCCCTTCGAGATCGCCAACGTGCAGTGCGAGAATCCGGAAGCCGCCGCCCATGCCCGCATCGGCTGGTTCCGTTCGGTGTCGAACATCCCGCACGCCTTTGCGGTGCAGTCCATGGTCGCTGAAATCGCCCACGCCACCAACCGCGATCAAAAGGCCATGCTGCTGGAGCTGATCGGCTCGCCACGGATCGTCAAGCTCGATTCCGTGAAGGACCTCTGGAACTATGGCGAGCCCTATGACAGCTATCCAATCGATACCGCGCGCCTTCGCAATGTCATCGAGCTGGTCGCGGACAAGGGCGGCTGGGGACGTTCCGTGCCCAAGGGCCACGGGCTCGGCATTGCCGCGCACCGCAGCTTCGTCAGCTATATCGCGACCATTGTCGAGGTAGCCTTCGACGACAAGGGCAAGCTCACCGTGCCCCGGGTGGATACCGCGATCGATTGCGGAACCTACGTCAATCCGGAGCGAATCCAGGCGCAGATGGAAGGCGCTGTAATCATGGGCATGAGCCTCGCCAAATATGGCGAGATCACTTTCAAGGACGGCAAGGTGCAACAGGGCAATTTCGACGATTTCCCGGTAATCCGGATCGACGAATCCCCTGTTGTGACCAACGTCTATATCGCGCCTGCCGGCGCCGACACGCCGCCCAGCGGCGTTGGCGAGCCGGGCGTGCCGCCCGTTGCGCCGGCGCTGATCAACGCGATCTTCGCCGCGACCGGCAAGCGCATCCGCGCACTGCCGATCGGCAAGCAATTGGAGGCGTAAAGGGGAACGTTGGACCGCACTGGGCGTTTTCCGTGGCCTGAGAGGAGCCAGATCGATGAAACCCAACTCAACGGCGCTCGCAGTGTCGCTACTGTCGAGCGTGCTGCTGTTGAATGCACAGGCGGCGACCGCTCAAACGACGTCGCCGCCGAGCGCTACCGCAACACGGCCGGCAACGACGCCTCCGGGGCAAACCTCCACTCCAAACGAAAGCCCGCCGGCCACGACAACTCAGACCACCGGCGAAGCCAGTCGCGACCCCATGGTGAAAAAAATGAACGAGGACGAAAAGCAGAAGGTCGATACCAAGGGCAAATAGCCTGAATGTTGATCAGCTAGTCGCCTCGAAATGCCCGCGGGCATGTTCGCCGCCGCACCTCCCGGAGCACGCGGCGCAGATGCTGACCCGGATCCGCGAGCTCGGCACCGGGCTGTCGCTGGACGATTTCGGCATCGGCCATTCCTCGCCGGCCTATCTGCAACGTTTTCCGTTCGATACCATCAAGATCGACCAGTCCTTCGTCCGCACCACCAGCCGCGGCACGCGACCGGTAATCCTGAAATCGATCATCGCGCTGGCGCATGACCTCGGCATGGACGTAGTCGCGGAAGGCGCGGAGACCGATTCCGACGCGGTCGAGCTTTATCAATTGGGCTGCGAATACGCGCAAGGCTTTGCCTTTGGCGAACCCATGGATGCGGACGCCGCGATGCGGCTTCTGACCGAAGAGCGGTTAGAGGCGGCGAGTTAGCGACGTCGTCCCGACGACGTCAATGAACGCAGTTTCAGATTCGACTTTCAAACAGTCGAGGGGGTGTCTCGCGGCGTTGTGCGCATTTTCTACCTGACGATCGCTCGATCGGACTAGCGTAAGATCTTGGTGCGAAATCCTTGAATTGCGCACGCAGACTTTATGATGGACGACCTGCCTGCAGCAGCAGTGCTAGTGCATCAACCGCCCGCCCGCGATATCGAGCGTCGCGCCGGTAATCCAAGACGCACTGTCCGATACAAGGAAGAGGGCCGCCGCAGCGACGTCTGCCGGTGTTCCAAGTCTATTCAGCGGATGGAGTGCAGCAATTTCGGCACGTTTCGTCTCAGGCATATGATGGGCCGTCCGCTCCGTGAGAATGGCGGAAGGCGAAAGGCAATTCACGCGAATATTCATCCGCCCTACATCCTGCGCGAGATGGCGAGTTAGCATTATTACGCCCGCTTTCGCCGCCGCATATGCGGGTGACGCAGGCGACGCGGATCGTCCAGCGGTCGATGCCATAGTCACGATCGCCCCCGCGCGGCGCTCTTTCATGCCGGGAAGGAAGGCCTTCAGAGTTAGAAAGGTCGCTGTAAGATTGTGGTCGATGCCAGATCGCCAGTCGTCCTCGGTCGTTTGATCAACCGGTGCAGGCATGGCGTTCCCGCCTCCCGCGAAGGCCAGCAAAATATCAACAGGGCCAAATTTTTCCTCGGTTGCGAGCCGTGCGCGCTCGATCGCATCGGAATCAGTGCAATCCGCCGCGATTGAGATGGTCTTGACATCGAAGCGTTTCAGGTCTTCGAGCACGCGTCCAAGCGTTTCCAAGTTACGTCCGCTGACCGCCACTCTGACCCCGTTGGCCGCAAGCCAACGGCAAGTTTCAGCGCCGATCCCGCCTGACCCGCCGGTGACGAAGGCTGTTTTCCCGCTTAGATCGGGATAGACTGGATATTCCGACATATTGCCTCGAGAGTCGGCTGAGCGCCGGTTGTTAAGTTAATACAAGAGCAGCGTGCGGGCCGGTTCGATGTGCATTGTTGCCAAGCGCTGCGCTGTTTTCCGGCGAGGGCCGTCAAACGTATCTCGCCACCGACATGCAGATGATAGTGATCGCCAGCAGCACAGCGGCGGCGCGTTGGCCTATTGCAATCGAGCGAAGCGCTTGCGCAGAGTTGACCGGGCCGACCCTACGCAAAGTCGATCCGGTCGAAATTACTTGAATTCCAGCCGCGATAATTGCGCATGCAGCGCCGGTGGCGAGAATCTGTTCCGAGATTCCGAACGAGCCCTCGTGCAGGTAATGCCAGAGTGCCGCGCCCGTGATTACCGCTACTATCGCTGCCCCTATTTGCGGGCGGAACAGGCGCTCCGCCCGAACGCCGCCCGCATGCGCCAACGTGAAAGTCGACCCTGCCCAAAACACCGAGGATAGGACATGCAGCGCGGTTATGACGATGATTGTAGATTGCATGATTGCTTGCCCTGGTTCGCCATTCAAATTAGCCTTACAATGTGTAAGGTTAATATGGAAAGTCAAGAGCTTTGACCTCACGCTCCTACAAAAGTCCCCGTCGGACCGCTGCGGCCTCTGTGACGCGGGATCGTATTCTGGCGGCGGCGGCGGCTTTGCTGGGGGAAGCCGGAGGGGCTCCACGGTTCTCGCTGGAGTCTGTAGCCAAGGCCGCCGCTGTTACCAGGTTCACGGTCTACAGCCAGTTCGGTTCGCGTTCGGCCCTTCTGGAGGCCGTTTTCGATCATCGCGCATTGGCCGCAGGGATGAGCCGACTTCCCGAAGTCATGGCAGACGTCGATGCACTTTCTGGGCTACAGCGATTGATAGGCGTTTTCTGCGATTTTTGGGGCCACGATCATGACCTCATCGCGCGCCTTCACTCCGTCGGTGCCAGCGATCCCGATTTTAGTCAGGCTGTACGAGCGCGTAACGAGCGTAGGCGCCTAGCCCTATCCGCTCTGGTCAACCGGATGGTCGGTTGCGGATCTGTACGGAATGCAGCCGTCCCCGAGCTTATCGACGTGCTGTTCGCCCTGACAAGTTTCTCATTCTTCGCTGAGTTGACCGCAGGCGGCAGACCAGTCGAGATCGTATGCCGCATTATTCAGAATTTGTCTGCTGATGCAGTGAGACGCGCTAACGGTCACACAACCTGATGCCAAAGTGCATTGGTCAGCACAAGCACATAGAAAAAAGAACGCCTTTGGAAGTTTCCGCTGTCACCCATGCGCGTCACGACGATAGTTCCGAACACTCTCGTGATGCTGGTCGAAGCACCGTCCCAATCTTGAAGACATGCCGGCCCGCTTGGGATCGTTGAGTTCGACCTGTGGCGCGAAAGAAACCTGTTCTCGACCAGATGGTGCTTCAGTTCCCTCCAAGAACGGGATCATGACGATAGTATTTATGATGGATCCGTCTCCACAATAGACGTGAAGGGTTATGGGACCCGAGTTCGCGGGGACAACGCTCGTTGTGAGGCGCCTCACTTCATCCGCTTGAACTTCACCTTCTTGCCATCCGCCAGCCGTGTCGCGATGTAGCCGCCGGCGAGGCAGGCCTCGCGCTGCGGCATCTTCTCCTGCGGGCTGCGCAGGGTCTCCCACCACGACGCGCGATGCGCCGCGCGCGGCAGCGCCGCGTCGATGATTTCCTCGATCTGCTCGAAGCTCAGCACGAATTCGGGAAGCGTCTGCTTCTTCAGGTAATCGCGCAGCGGGTCGTAATCGTTCACGTGTATCCCCGGTGGTGGAACGGCTTAAGACCGATATGTCGCCTGCGCGACATTGGCCCGGTTCCGGCAACGAAGCGTTAACTCATTGCCGCATCGTTGTCGCCACTTAAGCCCCGGGAAACTACTGGAGGCGCATCCAAGGAGGCCTGGAGCGTAAGATGGGTTTCGGACGGCACAAGGACCTGGCCCGCCGGCCTTGGCGGCTATCGGCGAAGCTGCTGATTGTATCGTCCGTGGCGACGGTAATCGGCTTCTCCGCGATCTGCGCCAGCGTGATGCTGGACATGCGCCGCGGCGAGGAGGAGCTGGCGCGCCAGACCCTGGAAAACCTCGCATCGGGCATCGACGCCGACATCAGCCGCAACGTCGAACTTTACGACCTGTCGCTGCGCGCTGTCGCCAGCAACATGGTGATGCCGGAGCTTAGGGACGTCAGCACGACGATCCGGCATCTGATTCTGTTCGATCATGCCGCGACCGCGAAGCATTTCGGGGCGATCCAGGTGTTCGACGCCGAAGGGCGGCTGACCATCGACGCCTCGACGCTGGATCCGGTGCCGGAGAATCGCGGCACCGAGGAATTCTTCCTGGCGCAGCGCGACGACCCCGATATAGGCCTGTTCATCAGCCGTCCGACGCTGCATCGCGGCGCTTATTCCATCGTGCTCAGCCGGCGCATCACCGGCGACGACGGAAGCTTCCTCGGCGTGGTCGCGGGCTCGATCCGCTTCAGCTATTTCCACGATCTGTTGGGCCGTCTGCACCTCGGTCCGAACGACACCATCACCGTTCTGAGTCGCGACGGCACCGTCATCATGCGGACGCCGTTCGACCTCGACGTGGTCGGCAAGAATGTTGGCCACTTGCCCGGCGTAATCCGGGTGCTGTCGGGAACCAGCGGATCGTTTTCCGGCACAGCCGCGGCGGATGGGATACCGCGGCTGTACATCTGGCGCGACGGCACAAGGCCACTGGTCGTTCTGGTCGGAAAACCCTGGAGCAGCATCCTCAGCCTCTGGCGCACCGAGGCCACGCGGATCGGCGCGCTGGTGATGGCGCTGATCGTGTTTGTGCTCGCCGTGACGCTGTTCCTCGCCCGCGAAATCGGCCGCCGCGCGCAGGCCGAGGACAAGCTCGAGGAATTGGCGACCACCGACGCCCTCACCGGCCTGAAGAACCGGCGCAAATTCGATATCGAGATCGATACCGAGTGGCGGCGTGGCGCGCGAGCGAAAATGCCGCTGGCGCTATTGATGATCGATGCCGATCATTTCAAATCCTACAACGACACGTTCGGACATCAGGCCGGCGATCAGATGCTGATCGGGATCGCGATCTGCATTTCGGATTCGGTCAAGCGTGCCGGCGATTGCGCCGCGCGCTACGGCGGCGAGGAATTTGCCGTGCTGTTGCCGGGTTGCTCGGCTGCCGACGCGATGCGGGTGGCCGAGACCATCCGGCTGAAGGTCCAGGAATGGTCCGAAGCTTCCACCGTCAGCATCGGCGTCGCCAGCCTGACGCCTGTCGTCACGGTGGAATGGTCGGCACTCGTGACCGCCGCCGACAAGGCGCTTTACGCCGCCAAGGCCGGCGGCCGCAACCAGTGCGTGGTCGCCACGGTGCCGCAGCTTTCGCTGGTCGCGTAAGCGATGACGGTTGCTAGACCCCGTCATTGCGAGCCAACGGGTCGCGCGAATGCGCGCCCGATGACAGGCTCCGCGAAGCAATCCATAGAGCGGCAAAGTAAAGCTGGATTGCTCGTCGCTTCGCTCCTCGCAACGACGGCAGTGAGCGGCGCCCCGCCCCTCACTTCTCCAGATAGTGCTTCATCTCCGCGCGCAGGCCGTCGCGCAGGTCGGGGCGCGCCATGCCGAAGGCGATGTTGGCGCGCAGAAAGCCGGCCTTGGAGCCGCAATCATGCCGCTCGCCCTCGAACTCGACGCCATAAAAACTTTGCGTTTTGGCGAGCCCGATCATGGCGTCGGTGAGCTGGATCTCACCACCGGCGCCGCGCTCCTGGGTTTCCAGGATCTTGAAAATTTCCGGCTGCAAAATGTAGCGCCCGGTGATCGAAAGATTCGACGGCGCGGTGCCCTTCGGCGGTTTTTCCACCATGCCATCGACCTCGAACATGCTGCCGTGCGGGTGGCGCTTGCCGACACCGCAAATGCCGTATTGATGCGTGAGGTGGGCGGGCACTTCCTCGACCGCGATCAGGTTGGATTTTTCGCCGAGTTTTCCCGCGGCCTCGATCATCTGCGCGAGGCAGCCTGGCGTGTTCAGCACCAGCTCATCCGGCAGCACCACCGCGAACGGCTCGTCGCCGACGATGTCGCGGGCGCACCACACCGCGTGGCCAAGCCCGAGCGGCGCCTGTTGCCGGGTAAAACTCATGGCGCCGGCTTCGGGCTGGTCGCGCGCCAGAATTTCCATCTCGGCCTTCTTGCCGCGCGCCGCCAGCGTGACGTCGAGCTCGAACATCCGGTCGAAATGGTCCTCGATCACGCCCTTGTTGCGGCCGGTGACGAAGATGAAATGTTCGATGCCGGCTTCCTTGGCCTCATCGACCACATACTGGATCAGCGGCTTGTCGACGATGGTCAGCATTTCCTTCGGCATCGCCTTGGTGGCGGGCAGGACGCGGGTGCCGAGGCCGGCGACCGGGAAGACGGCTTTGCGGATTTTCATGGCGATGCGGGGTCTCGGGAGAACGGAATATGCATGTGATTGCACGACGGTAGCCGGTTTGCATCCGGGAACAAAGGCGGATGTGTGGTGTCAATTCGGGGCGCGGGGGAGAAACAAAATCTCGCCTCTGTTAAGCTGTTGGAAACCCTGACAAGGCCTTCTGAAACGGGAAGTTTGAGGCGGGACATGCGACGGACGGGAACATCGATGGCTAATCGGACCGGTGCGCTCGTGCTTGCGGCGGCGCTGCTGCTCTCCGGCGAGGCCTGTGCGCAGTCATCCGGTGGCGGGTTTCCGAACCTGTTCGGCAACCTCTTCTCGGGCAAGCCAACCGACACCTCGGCGCAGGCGCCATCCGCGCCCGCCGGAACCGGCGCGCCGCCGCCCTGGAGCGGCGAGGACGGTGCCTCCGGCCACCCGCTGATGACCGCCTCCGCGATCCGCGAGGCGGCGGCGAACTTCGATAATTGCGTCGCCGCGATGTGGCCCGACGCCGCCAGGCGCAACATCTCGCAGGCGAGCTTTCAGCGCTTCACCGCGGGCCTCGAGCCCGATCTGCGCATCATGGACCTGATGGATTCGCAGCCGGAATTCACCAAGGCGATCTGGGATTACCTCGACATTCTCGTCAACGACAATCGCCTCGCCAAGGGCCGCGAGATTCTGGCCAAATACAAGCCGCAGTTCGACGCGGCAGAAAAAGCCTATGGCGTCGACCGCTACATCGTCGCGTCGATCTGGGGCATCGAATCCAATTACTCCACCCAGATGGGCGATCGCAGCGTGCTGAATTCCACCGCGACGCTGGCCTGCATCGGCCGCCGCCAGAATTATTTCAGGGACGAGTTCCTGTCGGCGCTGGAAATCCTGCATCGCGGCGATTTGCGTCCCGAGCAGCTGCGCGGATCCTGGGCCGGCGCGTTCGGCCCGACGCAATTCATGCCGACCGCGTTCAAGCGCTACGCCGTGGACGCCGACGGCGACGGCCGCCGCGACGTGGTCGACAACCCGGCCGACCTGATCGCCTCCACCGCCAACAACCTGAGAAAGGACGGCTGGCAGACCGGCCAGAGCTGGGGCTTCGAGGTCGTGATGCCCCAAAACTTCAATTACATGCTGGCGGACCGCGCCAAGGCGATGACGGTGGCGCAATGGGAGCATCTCGGTCTCAAGCGCGCCGGCGGCAAGCCGTTCCCGAATCCGGCCGACAAGGCCTATCTGCTGGCGCCGGCCGGCGCCGAGGGGCCGGGTTTCCTGATGCTGCAGAATTTCCGGGTGATCATGAAATACAACCCGGCGGAAGCCTATGCGCTGGCGATCGGTCATTTCGCCGACCGCCTGCGCGGCGGCGCGCCGTTCGTGCAGCCCTGGCCGCGCCAGGAACGGGTGCTGTCGCGGGCCGAACGGCTGGAACTGCAGCAGCTGCTGGCCCAGCGCGGCTTCTACCGCGGCACCCCGGACGGGCAGCTCGGCGGCCAGACCCGGGAGGCCCTGCGCGGCTTCCAGGCCTCGATCGGCACGCCGGCGGACGGATTTGCCTCCTCCGACGTGCTGGAGCGGCTGCGCGGCCGGTGAAACGCCGCTTCCCGAGGCAAAACTAACCCTGATCACGGCATTTTCGCTGCGCCCTTGACGCGGGCGACGGATGCCCGGTTTATGGCGTGGAATCTGCCCGCTTGCGGCCCGATTCCGCTATTATGACGGCATCACGATTCATCTGCGAACCCTGCGCATGCAAAAGCCCAAATCCTTTCTGCGCGTGTTTACCGAAAGCGGCCCGCTGATCGCGCTGGCGGTTGCGGTCGCACTGCTGGTCGGGATCGTCGGGCCGGCTTCCGCGCAATTTTTCAATTTCGGCGGGCCGCCGCGTCCGCCGGCGCCGGTGCCGCGCAGCAATGGCGGCGGATTTGGCGGCGGTGGCTGGTTCGGCGGCGATCTGTTTGCGCCGTTCCAGCAGCAGCAGGCGCCCAAACGGGTGATCGAGAATTTTTCCAAGGCGCCGCCGCCGGAGAAGCGCGAGACGGTGCCCGAGCGCAACGTGCTGGTGCTCGGTGACGGCATGGCGGACTGGCTCGCCTATGGTCTTGAGGACGCCTATGCCGAACAGCCGGACATGGGCGTGATCCGCAAACACAAAACCGTCTCCGGCCTGATCAAATATCAGCCCAAGGGCGATCCGGCCGACTGGGCCGCCGCCGCCAAGGGCATCCTCGCCACCGAGAAGCCCGACGCCATTGTGGTGATGCTCGGGCTCAATGATCGGGTCGCGATGCGGGAACCGGCGGCCGAGAAATCCGACGGCAAGGCGTCCGACAAAAAGGGCGACAAGAAAGACGCCCGCAAACCGGATGCCAAGCCCGCGGACGCCAAACCCGGCGCGAAGCCGGATGGCGCAACTGACGCCGCCGCAAAGCCCGACGCCAAGCCGGCCGATGCCGAGTTGTCCGCTGACGATGCCGCCGACAATGACGCGCCGCCGGTCATCGCGCCGGAGAAGAGCACGCGCGCGCCAAACGGGCTCTACGAGTTTCGCGAGGAACGCTGGGTCGAACTCTACACCAAGAAAATCGAGGAGATGATCGGCGTCGTCAAAGCCAAGGGCGTGCCGGTGCTGTGGGTCGGCCTGCCCGCGGTGCGCGGCGCCAAGGCCACCGCGGATGTGCTGTTCCTGAATTCGCTGTATCGCGACGCCGCCGGCAAGGCCGGCATCACCTATGTCGATGTCTGGGACGGATTTGTCGACGAAGCCGGCCGCTTCCTGCAGCAGGGCCCCGATTTCGAAGGCCAGATCCGCCGGCTGCGCGCCTATGACGGCGTGTATTTCACCAGGCCCGGCGCGCGCAAGCTCGCGCATTATGTCGAGCGCGAGATCACCCGGCTGATGGCGACGCGTTCGGCGCCGATCGCGCTGCCGACGGAACCCGCAACCCCGGACGCCAACGCGCTGCCCGGTCAGCCCGCGCCGCGCCCGCTGGCGGGACCGATCCTGCCGCTGGTGGCATCCTCCGTCGGCACCGATCAATTGCTCGGCGGCCCCGGCTCGCGCCCGGCCGCGGTCGATGCGCTCGCGGCAAGAACGCTGGTCAAGGGCGAGCCGCTGGCGCCGCCCGCCGGCCGCGCCGATGATTTTGTCTGGCCGCGCCGCGAGGTCGGCCGCGAACAGTCCAAGGGCGAAACCCCGGTGGCCTCCGTTTCACCCGACGGAACGGTGGCGGCACCGGGCACGCCGCCAAAACCGAAGAAGCAATTTCGCCCGGTTCAATCGGGCACGCCGTCGCTGGGAAATTTCTTCGGCTTCGGCGCCTCGCCGCGGCAGTCTGCCCCGCCGCCGCGCGCGCCTGCCGCGCCGCCGCGCCCGCCGGGTAATGTCGGACCCTCGGCGTCGGTGCCTGGTTTCTTCGCGCGGTAAATTGCTAGACCCTCATGCTGAGGAGCGCGTCTTCGCGCGTCTCGAACCATGAAAGCCGTTGTGTCTCATCCCTCGAGACGCGGCCAAGAGGCCGCTCCTCCAGCGATAACGGCGAAGCCGTTACGCAGGGATGAGGAGTTATCCCTCAGCTCTAATAGCGCCAACGTTGCGGCGGGCGGCGCGGCGGACGGGTCATCAGCATCGCCAGCGCAAAACCGATGCCGCCGGCAATCAGCAGCGCACCGAGCGGATTGTCCTGAACCTTTTTCGCCACGACTTGCGAACCGTCGCGCAGCGTATCGCCGCTGTTCTCGTAAGCGTCCTTGGCCATGCCGACCGCGGCATCGGTGGCGTCGCGCGCAGCATCCTTGGCCTGGCCGTACAGGTTCTGCACCGTTCCCTCGGCTTCACGGGCACGGCCCGAAGCCTGGGTTTTGGCATCCCCGGCGATATTGCCGACGGCGCCCTCGACCTTACCGGCGAAATCCTTTGCCGAACCAGCAATTCGATCCTTATCCATCGGGTCACTCCTTGCTACGCGCCTCTAGTGCGCGCTTGAGATGATTCTCGGGGGATGTAACCGATGAGGCGCGTTGAGGTTCCGAGATTATAGAATGAGCCCGCCGTCGACCACGATGGTCTGGCCGACGACATAGGACGCCAGCGGCGAGGCCAGAAACATTGCGGCACCGGCCATGTCGGCTGGCGTTCCCAGCCGCTTCAACGGAATCCGCTCGATCGCGCTTGCCAGCCGCTTTGGATTTGCCGTCGTCACCTTCGTCATCTTGGTATCGACCAGACCGGGCGCGATGCCGTTGACGCGAATGCCGTCCTCCGCCCACGCCTCGCCCAGCGTCCGGGTCAGCCCGACGGCGCCGGTCTTGGAAGCGTTGTAGGACGGATTGCCCTTGGTCGAATGATAGGCCGCGGTCGAACTGACGATGATGAGCGAGCCCTTGGCTTTGCTCAGCATGGCGTGAAATTTCGTGGCGCAGGCCATCAGGCTGATCAGATTGACTTCGAGCACCTTGCGAAATCCGGCCATGTCGAATTCACCGCGCCGGTAAATCACCGCGCCCTGCGCCAGCACCAGCACGTCGAGCCGATCGAACGTGGGTCGAAAATTCTCGATCGTCTTGGCGTCGCTGACGTCGAGTTGGGTGTAATCCAGCCCCTTAAGGTCAGAGCCTTCGCTCGCCGAATAATCGGCGGCGGAAGCGCGGGTGCCGCAGACATGCACGCGCGCGCCGTTGGCCCGGAACGCGTGCGCAATGCCGTTGCCGATGCCGCTGGAGCCGCCGACCACGAGAACCTGCTTGCCGCTGAAATCGAGTTCGTTCATGGCGCGCCCCGCTGTTTTTTCACATGGTTTGACCTCTCTGGGGATCGGTGCCAGCCTTGTCAATCCTGCCAGCCGCACCGCGTCATCTTCAGCGAGTATCCGATGTCCGATTTCAAACAGCTCAGCCGCTCGGTTGCGGGATTGACCGTTCTCGTCACCGGCACGGCCAGCGGCATGGGCCGCGCCACCGCGCTTGTATTCGCAGCCGAAGGCGCCGACGTCGCCGTCACGGATTATTCGGCCGAAGGCGCGCGGGCTGTCGCGGAGGAGATCGCAGCAAAGGGCGAAATGGCAAAAGCCTGGGCATTGGACGTCGCCAATCGCGACGACATCAACGCCGTGGTCAAGGATGTCGCCGCGCATTTCGGCGGCCTCGATATCGTCATCAACAATGCCGGCATTTCGGTGCGGGTGGCGATCGACGATGACGGTTATGACGAGGCGTGGGCCAGGGGATTGGCCGTGATGCTGACGGCGCATCAGCGCACCATCCGCGCCGCACTACCGTATCTGCGCCAATCGAAATCGCCGCGGATCGTCAACATCGCATCCACCGAGGCGCTCGGCGCCACCGCCCTGCACAGCCCGTATTCGGCGGCCAAGGCCGGCGTGGTCGGCCTGACGCGTTCGCTCGCGGTGGAACTCGGCCGCGACGGCATCACCGTGAACTGTATCTGTCCCGGCCCCATCACCACCGAGATGACGGCGCGGATCAGCGACGAGCACAAGGCGGTCTATGCCCGACGCCGCACCGCGCTCGGCCGTTACGGCGACCCCGAGGAAGTCGCCCATATGACGCTGAGCCTGTGCCTGCCCGCCGCCTCGTTCCTGACCGGGGCTGTTATCCCGGTGGACGGCGGGTTGATGGCAAGGAATGCGTGAAGTCGGTCATGCGTCTTGCGCTGCGTCATTGCCGGGCTTGACCCGGCAATCCATCTTCTTCGCAAGACTCGAAGCTTGATGGATGCCCGGGTCAAGCCCGGGCATGACAGCATGTATGCGCCGCAATCCGTTGACATCGCCCGGTCCGGGAGTAGCTTTTTGCCCAACGGAGCGGAACAACCGCTCGCCTCGATCAGGAGAAACGCCATGGCCGTCACCATCCGGCAGCTTCACCCGCATTTTTTCGGCGAGGTTTCGGGCGTCGATTTGCGAAAGTCGCTGACGCCGCAGGAGGCTGCCGACATCGAGGCCGGCATGGACAAGTACGCGGTGCTGCTGTTCCGCGATCAGGACATTACCGACGACCAGCAGATGGCGTTCGCGCTGAATTTCGGCGAGCGCGAGAATCCGCGCGGCGGCAATATCGTCAAGCCGCAGGATTCGCGGCTCTCGACCGGCCTCAACGATGTCTCCAACCTCGGCAAGGACGGCAACCCGCTGCCGCGCGACAGCCGCGTCTATCTGTTCAACCTCGGCAATTGCCTGTGGCATTCCGACAGTTCGTTCCGCCCGATTCCGGCGAAATTTTCGCTGCTGTCGGCGCGCGTGGTGAACCCCAAGGGCGGCAACACCGAATTCGCCGACATGCGCGCGGCCTATGACGCGCTCGACGACGAGACCAAGACCGAAATCGAGAACATGATCTGCGAGCATTCGCTGATGTATTCGCGGGGATCGCTGGGCTTCCTGGATTATACCGAGGAAGAAAAGCAGTTGTTCAAGCCGGTGCTGCAGCGGCTGGTGCGCACGCACCCGGTGCATGGCCGCAAGTCGCTGTATCTGTCGTCGCATGCCGGCGCCATCCAGGGCATGACGGTGCCGGAGGCGCGGCTGTTGCTGCGCGATCTCAACGAGCACGCCACGCAGCGCGAATTCGTCCACGTCCACAAATGGACGCTGCATGACCTCGTGATGTGGGACAACCGCCAGACCATGCACCGGGTGCGGCGCTACGACCAGTCGCAGCCCCGCGATATGCGCCGCGCCACGGTCGCCGGCACGCAGCCGACGGTGGCGCAGCAGGCGGCGGAGTAGCTTCTTCCCTCTCCCGCTTGCGGGGGAGGGTGCCGAGCAACGCGAGGCGGGTGGGGGCTGCCTCCGCGAATCCCGTTGTCGAGAGAGCCCCCACCCCAGCCCTCCCCCGCAAGCGGGAGAGGGAGCGCACCTTGCGCCGGTCTAACTTAAATCGTCCCCGCGAACGTGCTTGGTCTCTCGATGGATTGTCAGAAGCTTTAAGGGACCAAACATGAAAGCAGAGGCCGCGGGCGTGTTGGACGCCCACGCGGAATTCCGCTACGCATGTCCGGCTTCGTTCGACAGCATACCGGGGTCGATCCCGATCTTGCGCAGCGCGCGGAGATATTTTTCCTCGACGTCGCCGCCGAAGATCAGGTCCGGATCGGCGTCGCAATGCAGCCAGCCATTATCCTGGATTTCGGTTTCCAGCTGTCCGGCTTCCCAGCCGGCGTAACCCAGCGCCAGGATGGCGTGCTTCGGTCCCGCGCCCTTCGCGATCGCCTTGAGGATATCGACGGTGGCGGTCAGGCAAATTCCCTCGTCGATTCGCAGCGTCGCATCCTTGATGAAGAAATCGCTGGAATGCAGCACGAAGCCGCGGCCGGTCTCGACCGGGCCGCCCTTCAGCACCTTCATGGTGCCGGCGTTTTCCGGCAGCTTGATCTGGTCGGCCTTCTGGATGATGTCGAGCTGCACCAGCAATTCGGGAAAATCGATGCTGCCGGCCGGGCGATTGACGATGATGCCCATGGCGCCTTCGGATGAATGCGCGCAGAGATAAATCACCGAACGCTCGAAGCGCGGATCGCCCATCACAGGCATCGCGATCAGGAGCTGGCCGTCGAGATAACCGCGCCCTTCCGAATTGTCGCCGATGCCGGCGGCTTGGCGGCTGGTCGTCCTCGGTGTTTTGCCTTCAGGGTCCATCCGCAAGGACTCTCATGTTGGCGCCCATCCTGATATCGGGGGCCGCTCCTGTCAATCAAGCTTCTCGCCAGGATTGGTAATAGATCACAAGCAATTCAATGGCTTGGCGCCGGGCTTGCCTGTAATGACGTCTCATGATGGTCACAGTTCCCTTGCGCGCCGCGCTCTGCTGCGCCGCAACCCTGCTTGCATCGTCGCTCGCGATCGAGGCGCGCGCCCAGGATGCGTCGCCGTGGCAGCGGGATGGCCACTCCGCGGTCCGGTTGCTGGCGGGCTCGCGCAGCGGCGCGGTGCTGATGGGCGGCATCGCCTTTGCGCTGCAGCCGGGGTGGAAAACCTACTGGCGTACCCCCGGCGATTCCGGCGTGCCGCCGCGCTTCGACTTCTCCAAATCGGAAAATGTCGAAGCCGTGACCGTGCTGTGGCCGGCCCCGATGCGGTTCGACGACGGCGCCGGCGGCCACTCGCTGGGTTACAAGGGCCAGGTGGTATTGCCGCTGCGCATCGTCGCGAAAAATGCCGACAAGCCGGTGACACTGCGCGCCGCCATCAACTATGCGGTCTGCGAGAAACTCTGCATTCCCGTCGAGGCCAATGCCGAGCTCGCCTTCGCCAGCGTGGCGAGCACCGAGGACAGCGCGCTGCACGCCGCGCTCGACACGGTGCCAAAACCGGCCAATGTCGGCGATCCCAATCCCCTGACCATCCGCGACGTCAAGCGCGACGGCAAATCCGCTGTCGTGGTCGACGTGGCGACATCAGACGCACGCGACGTCAGCCTGTTCGTCGAGGGGCCGACCCCGGACTGGGCGCTGCCGGTTCCCAAGCTGATCGAAGGCGGTCCCCCCGGGGTCAAGCGCTTCAGTTTCGAACTGGACGGACTGCCTCCGGGCGCGAGCCCCGAAGGGGCGGCGCTCAAATTGACGCTGGTCGGCGGCGATCGTGCGTATGAGTTCAATGTCAATTTGAATTAGTCGTCGTTCCGGCGAACGCCGGAACCCATACGCCGCGGCGGATCCGTTTACGCACGGTGGTCGACACCTGTTCAACCAATACGCCTCTGTGGTGGGTCCCGGCGTTCGCCGGGACGACACCGAGAGACCGAATCTTAACGAATCGTTGATAAGTCGGATCATTGCCGCGCCTTCCGCGGCCTTTGGGATTCCCGCTGTGGCCGTGATGGACACTCAACCCACGACAGCCTTGCCCACCGGCGTGATCGCACGGCTGCGATCGATGCTCGGTGGCCTGCTCGGCGGCTCCAGCGAAGCCTCGGTGACAAAGCGGCTGGCCGGCACGATCTTCATCATCCGCGTCGTCAGCGCCGCCCTGGCCTATCTGTCGCAGATCCTCCTCGCACGCTGGATGGGCGGTTCGGATTACGGCGTCTATGTCTATGTCTGGACCTGGGTGCTGCTGCTCGGCAGCATGATGGATTTTGGAATTTCGGCGTCGGCGCAAAAGATCATCCCGGAATATCGTACAAGCGGCGAACATGCGCTGCTGCGCGGCTTCCTCTCGGGCAGCCGCTGGATGACCTTTGTCGTGTCCGCTGTGGTCTCGATGCTGCTGGCGGGCGTCGTAGAAATGCTGTCGCCGTATATCGACGCCAGCGCCATCGTGCCGCTTTACATCGGCTGCCTCACGCTGCCGGCCTTTGTCGTCGCCAACACCCAGGACGGCATTGCGCGCTCGCATGACTGGATGCGGCTCGGACTGATGCCGCAATTCATCGTGCGGCAGTCGCTGATCATCGGTTTTACGGCGGGCGCCTTCGCGCTCGGTTTCAATCTCGGTGCCACGGCGGCAATGCTGGCCAGTGCCGCCGCGGTATGGATCGCCATGATCGGGCAGATGTTGGTGCTGAACCGCAGGCTCGGCGGTCATGTCGAGCCCGGCCCGAAGGCCTACGATTTCCGCGGCTGGCTCGCGATCTCGCTGCCGATCCTGATGGTCGAAGGATTTTATCTGCTGCTGTCCTACACCGACGTGCTGGTGCTGCAGCAATTTCGCTCTTCGGAAGAAGTCGGCGTCTACTTCGCCGTGGTGAAGACGCTGGCGCTGGTGTCGTTCATTCACTATGCGATGTCGGCGACCACAGCGCACCGCTTTGCCGAGTATCACGCGCTCGGCGACAGAGCGCGGCTGTCGGCCTATGTCGCGCACGCGATCAAATGGACGTTCTGGCCGTCGCTCGCCGCCACCATCCTGCTGCTGGCGATGGGCAAGCCGCTATTATGGCTGTTCGGACCGCAATTCGTGGTCGGGTACGACATCATGTTCGTCGCCGCCATCGGCCTCGTGGTGCGTTCGGCGATCGGCCCGGTGGAACGGCTGCTCAACATGCTCGGCCACCAGCACATCTGCGCGCTGGCCTATGCGCTGGCCTTCGTGATGAACATGGCGCTCTGCATCGCGCTGGTACCGCGCTTCGGCGGCCATGGCGCCGCGGCGGCAACCTCGATCTCGCTGGCGTTCGAGACGGTGGTATTGTTCTGGATCGTGCGGCAGCGCCTCGGGCTGCACGTGCTGGCGTTCGGGAGGAGCCGCTCTTAGAGTTCGCGGCAGCGGTAGATGCTGCAATGGCCTCCATTGATCGCGGCGAAGTAGCGACCGATGCCGAGATCAAAGCGGCCTTTGCAAAATTCCGCTCGGCATGAAGCTCGTCTATTCGAGACGGGCACTCTCCGATCTCAATGGCATTGCGACTTATATGTAGCCAACGCCGGGTCTCGCAACGCTCTCAAGTCCACGTTGTTGCGGCAATATGCTACCTATTTTAGATCTTCTACCGGGTGCGCGACGAGACCGTCGACATTGCTGCGAGTCGAGGCATTCTACTTTGCATGGGGTTGTTTTCGCGAATTTTGGTAGAGGCCCTGCGGTAGGCGCCGAGCCGCGTTCTTCGCAAGCAACACGTGGATGGCCGGGACAAGCCCGGCCATGACGATTGCGATGTCGAAGCTACGACGGCTTAACCTACTCCGCGGTCCAGCCGCCATCGATCGACAGATTGGCGCCGGTGATTTGCGCGGCATCATCGCCGCACAGAAACAGCGCCAGCGCCGCGACCTGCTCCGAGGTAACAAATTCCTTGGTCGGCTGTGCTGCCAGCAGCACGTCCTTGATGACCTGCTCCTTGGTCAGGTTGCGCGCCTTCATGGTGTCGGGGATCTGCTTTTCGACCAGCGGCGTCCAGACATAACCCGGTGAGATGCAGTTGCAGGTGATCTTGAAGGTCGCAAGCTCCAGCGCCACGGTCTTGGTGAGCCCGGCGATGCCGTGCTTGGCCGAGACATAGGCGGACTTGAACGGCGAAGCCACCAGCGAATGCGCCGAGGCAGTATTGATGATGCGGCCCCAGCCGCGCTTCTTCATGCCGGGCACGGCGGCGCGGATGCCGTAGAACGCCGACGACAGATTGATGGCGATGATCGCCTCCCATTTCTCGGGCGGGAATTCCTCGATCGGCGACACGAACTGGATACCGGCATTGTTGACGAGGACATCGACCGAGCCGAAGGTCTTTTCACCCAACGCGACCATCTCGGCGATTTCGGCGGGCTTGGTCATGTCGGCCGGCGAATGCACCGCCTTGACCTTGAAGTCGGTCTCGATGGCGGCGCGCTCCTTCTCGATGTCGGCGGGCGCGCCCATGCCGTTGAGAACGATATTGGCGCCGGCGCCGGCGAAAGCGCGCGCATATGCCAGTCCGATGCCGCTGGTCGAGCCGGTTACCACCGCCGTCTTGCCTGTCAAAGTAGCCATTTCATTCACTCCTGTTTGCCGTCGGGGGCATCAGAACCATCCCCCGTGAGATCGTAGGTCACCATGGTCTCGCCGGATTGCGGCCGCTCCAGCCAATCCTTGTGGCGCATCGACAGATAAACGTCGCGCTCGCCGGCGCCCCAATGCTCGACCATGCCGACGCGTGAAAAATCATAATCCTTGGAGGACGATTCGTAATTCTTGCTGCGATAGATCAGGTGCACCACCGTGACGGTGTTTTCCCTGGAGGCCTTGCGCAGCAGTTCGACCGATGGATCGTTCTTCAGATAATCGGGCAATTTGCCGATCAAATCGCGCACCGCCATCCGGGCATTGTGAATCTGCCTGTTCTTGTCGGTGTTCATGCGGGTGCGGCTGGAGAAGCGGATGTCCTTCTCGCGCTCGGCGGCTTCGAGTAATGACACCGGCAGCGGCCCGCGCGCGCTGAACAGGTCGACCTGGAAGATCAGCAGGTCGCGATCGACTCTTTCATCCAGCACGAAATCGAGCGGCGTGTTGGAGGCGATGCCGCCGTCCCAGTAATGCTCGCCTTCGATGACGATGGACGGAAAGCCCGGCGGCAACGCGCCGGATGCCATGATGTGCTCGGGGCCTATTTTCTTGCCGCGTTTCTTGAACTCGAAATTATCGAAATACTTGAAATTGCCCGAAGTGACGCCGACCGCACCGATGCTCAGCCGGATGTTGCAGTCGTTGACGCGGTCGAAATCTACCAGACGCTCCAGCGTCTTCTTCAGCGGCGCGGTGTCGTAATAGCTTTGCGATTGCGGGCTGCCCGGCGGCCACAACGGCGCCGGCGGGAGGCGCGGCGTGAAGAAGCCGGGAACGCCGAAAGTGGCGATCAGGGCGGCGCTGGTCTCGTTGAAAAGCGAGCGCGCGCGGTCGCCCTTGGTGACGGGGCTCCAGGATACCGGAGATGACACCATCTCCCAGAATTCCTTCAGCCGCTCGACCCGCGTTTCGCGCGGATTGCCGGCGATGATCGCGGCATTGATGGCACCGATCGAGATGCCCGCGATCCATTCCGGTTCGAAATCGTGGCGACACAGCGCCTGATAGGCGCCGGCCTGATAGGAGCCGAGCGCGCCGCCGCCCTGCAGCACGAGCACGCGCTGGGCCTTGGCGGGCGTCGTTGCCGGCGCGGGGCTTTCAGTATTCATCATGACCATCGATCAACAAAGGAACCCTCACACCGTGGCGGCAGTTCGCGACCGCGTCAATCAGTGAGGCCGCCCCCGGAGATCACGGCTGATTTATCGCGGTTCCGATGATGCAAGAATGAGCGTCCAGAACACCTTGTACTTGGTATTTGGAGCATAAGTCGCCGCGATGCCCAATTTTGTGACACCGTTTTTCAGCATATTGGCCCGGTGCGGGGGCGAGTCGCGCCAGCCCGAAAAGGCCTCGGCCATGGTGTGATATCCGGCGGAGACATTTTCCACCGCCAGTGTCGCCGGATATCCCGACGCATTCAGGCGTTTCGCCAGGGGAGCCTTGACGTCGTGGTCGAGCTTGTTGCGGCTCGCCATCGCCTGCGACTGCTGCTCCGCCAGCTTCATCAGTTCGGGATCCACGGCGACGGCGCCGAGACTGTTGTTCTGGCGGTAGAGCGAGATCATCGAGGCCGCGGCCACGGGATCGAGCTTGGCTCCGCCATTGGCCATGCTGAGATACATGGTCGGTTGCTCGATGACAGGTGCATCCGCCGCGCAGCCGCCCAGCGTCAACAGAACGATAATCGCGACCGCCGCGCGCATGATTCGAATTTCCCCAGGTCCGGGGCAGTTGTTGCATACCAACCGTGGCTGAATGGTGAACGGGGGACCAATTGGCCGCTATAAACTCCGCCGTCGTCACCCGCGAAGGCGGGTGACCCAGTACTCCGGGGATCTCAAAATTTTGGGCGGCGGCGATTACTGGATACCCGCCGGAGCCTGTCATCCGGCCGGCCAAAAGGCCGGACCGGGCGGCGGGTATGACGACCGCGATGGTTGCGCCTCCGTGCCACCCCCTAGGGGCGACTAATCCTGCCCCGCAAAAATCCGGTAGCGCCGGGGATGCAATCCGACGATATCGCCGGCCTGCAGCTCGCGGTCGCGGGGCGCGTCGATCTCGATCACGGTCTCGGCCCCCGACAACGCGACTTCGGCGCGCTGGATCGGGCCGAAGGTGCGGACGCGCCGTACCGCGCCCTCAAAGACGCCACTGCCGGCCGGCCCGACCTGCATGTCATGGCGGCGGACGAACAGTTTCGAGGCGCCGGAACCGACGCCGTCCGGCGCGATATTCAAAGGCCTGCCGCCGAGCTTCACGCAGCCGTCGCGCACCTCCACCGGCAGCACGATCGATTCGCCGATGAAACCGTGCACGAAGGCGGTGGCCGGATTGTCATAGACCTCGCCGGGCGTGCCGATCTGCTCGATGCGGCCCTTGTCCATCACCACCACCCGGTTGGCGACTTCGAGCGCCTCTTCCTGGTCGTGGGTGACGAAGATCGAGGTCACGTGGATCTCGGAATGCAGCGAGCGCAGCCATTGCCGCAGCTCCTTGCGCACCTTGGCGTCGAGCGCGCCGAACGGCTCGTCGAGCAGCAGGATGCGCGGCTCGATCGCCAGCGCACGCGCAAGCGCGATGCGCTGGCGCTGGCCGCCCGACAGCTGGCTCGGATAACGGCTGGAGAGCCAGTCGAGCTGCACCAGATCCAGCAATTCCTTGACGCGGGCGCGGATCGCGGCCTCGTCCTTGCGAACCGCGCGCGGCTGCACCCGCAAGCCGAACGCGACGTTCTCGAACACGGTCATGTGTCGGAACAGCGCGTAATGCTGGAACACGAACCCGACATGGCGCTCGCTGGCGCCATGCGCCAGCGCATTTTCGCCGTCGAACGACACCTCGCCGGTATCGGGCCAGTCGAGCCCCGCGATGATCCGCAGCAGCGTGGTCTTGCCCGAGCCCGACGGCCCGAGCAGCGCCAGCAACTCGCCGTTGGCGACCTTGAGGTCGACGTCGTCGAGCGCGGCGAAGGCGCCGAACTTCTTCACGATGTTCTTGACTTCAATCATTCTTGACTTCAATCGCCACGCGGGGTTTGCCCTTCGTCCAGATGCCGTTCGAGAATGGTCTTCGCCACCAGCGTGATCAATGCCAGCATCGCCAGCAGGGAAGCGATCGCGAACGACGCCACGAATTGATATTCATTATAGAGGATTTCAACCAGTAGCGGCATGGTGTTGGTCTCGCCGCGAATGTGGCCGGATACCACCGACACCGCGCCGAATTCGCCCATTGCCCGCGCATTGCAAAGCAGTACACCGTACAGCACACCCCATTTGATATTGGGCAAAGTGACGCGGAAGAAGGTCTGCAGGCCCGACGCGCCGAGCGAGATCGCGGCTTCCTCCTCCTGCGTGCCCTGTTCCTGCATCAGCGGGATCAGCGCGCGCGCCACGAATGGAAAGGTCACGAACACGGTCGCCAGCGCAATGCCGGGCACCGCGAACAGCACATGGACGTTATGGGCCTGCAGCCAAGGCCCCCAATAGCCCTGCGCGCCGAACAGCAGCACGAACACCAGCCCCGAGATCACCGGACTGACCGAGAACGGCAGATCGATCAGCGAGATCAGGAAGGTCTTGCCGCGAAAATCGAATTTGGCGATGGCCCAGGCCGCGACCACGCCGAACACCAGATTGAGGCCGACGGAAATGGCCGCCACTATCAGCGTCAGTTTTATGGCGGACAGCGCTTCCGGATCGGAGAGTGCAGAAAAATAGGCGACAATCCCTTTTGAAAACGCCTGCGCAAACACCACGACCAGCGGCAACACGACGAACACGGTGAGGAAGATGACCGCGATCGCGATGATGACAACGCGAATGATCCTGGGCTCGGTCCGCAGATCGTCCCGCGCCGAACTCAAGGAAATTTGCGGCTGACTCATTTCATCAGCCTCTAATGCGCCGGGATTCGGGTTTGCGCCCAGCGCTGGATCCGGTTGACCGCGAAGATGATCAGGAAGGATGCCACCAGCATGACGACGGCGATCGCCGTGGCATCGGCATAGCGGAATTCCGACAGCCGGATCACGATCAGCAGCGGCGCGATTTCGGACACGTTCGGCAGGTTGCCGGCGATGAAGATGACCGAACCGTACTCGCCGACGGCGCGCGCGAAGGCCAGCGCAAACCCCGTCAGCAGCGCGGGGATCAGGCTCGGCATGATCACCTTGGAGACGGTATGCCAGCGGTTGGCGCCGAGGCTGGCGGCGGCTTCCTCGATTTCGGCGTCAAGGTCGATCAGCACCGGCTGCACCGTCCGCACCACGAAGGGGATGCCGATGAAAATCATCGCGATGAAAATGCCGACCGGCGTGAACGCCACCTTGATGCCAAGTTCGGCCAAGGGCGCCCCTAACCAGCCTTTTTGCGCGAACAGCGACGTCAGCGCGACACCGGCGACCGCGGTCGGCAACGCAAAGGGAATATCGACGATGGCGTCGAACAGCCGCCGGCCCGGAAAACGATACCGCACCAGTGCCCAGACGATGATCATCCCCATCACCAGATTGACGATGGCGGCGGCAAAGGCGAGGCCGAACGAAATCTTCAGCGCGTTGAGGGTGCGGCGGCTGGTGAGGATGGCCCAGAACTGATCGAGGCTGAGTTCGAAGGTTTTGAGGAAAAGGCCCGCGAGCGGGATCAGGATGATGACAGAGAGCCATGTCAGCGTCAGTCCCATGGTGAGACCGAACCCCGGCAATGTGCTGCGTCGTCCCGCTCCTCCGCTGCTCACAATGCCCCCTGCTGCCCCCCGGCCGGATCAGTTCTTGTAAATCTGGTCGAAAACGCCGCCTTCGCTGAAGTGTTCCTTCTGCGCCTTGGTCCAGCCGCCGAACACCTCATCGATGGTGAACAGTTCGACCTTGGCGAAGGATTTCTCGTATTCCTTGGCAATCTCGGTATCGCGCGGACGATAGGAGTTGCGTGCGGCAATTTCCTGACCTTCCCTGGTATACCAGTATTTAAGATAGGCCTCGGCGACCGCCCGGGTAGCCTTCTTGTCGGCAACGGTATCGACGACCGAGATCGGGGGCTCCGCCAGGATCGACAGCGGCGGCGACACGATCTCGAACTTGTCCTTGCCGAATTCGCGCTGGGCCAGAAACGCCTCGTTCTCCCAAGCCAGCAACACGTCGCCGACGCCGCGCTCGACGAAGGTCACGGTCGAGCCC
>Ga0193699_10000153_pt1 | contig 31859 bp, 29 predicted proteins | sample L3c2metaG_FD_160095 | JGI IMG/M metagenome (GOLD analysis project Ga0193699, IMG submission 160095) | Soil microbial communities from a riparian zone of the East river system, Colorado, United States - L3c2 | ecosystem: Environmental > Terrestrial > Soil > Riparian zone | place: USA: East...
TATCAGTGGACTCAACCCTTTGTCGCAAGAGAGATCACGCAACCGTGGTGGCTCGCTCAACCCCGCAACGGAGATTTGTTCACACCGCGGATCAACGGCGTGTCTGAAGATGAAAAGGAGCGGCAGAAATGGGCGCACGTAACGGTGACAACCGCGCAGGGCGCGGTGTCTGACGTAGCCGCACCTATCGTATTTCACTACGTCGACCGGGTGCGTGGCGATGTTCAGCGACCGTTGATAGTGGCGCCTGGGATCTCGATCACGCTCGACCAGGCAGTGACGATGGCCCGCGCCAACGGTCCCTTCAATCAACTCCTCAAGGCGACACTCCGCTCGGCGTTTCGCGACACGACTTCGGTGACGGTCAATCTCATTCTGCCGCGCGGGCTTGCTGCCGACTCGACTGCTCGCACGATCGTGATGGCGCCCGGCGCCACGCGCGCCGTCATCTTCAAGGTGAGCGGCAGTCTGGCGCGAGGAACGCACCAGCTTGCGGCCACGGCGCGCGCAAAGGGTAGATCGTTTCAGACCGGCTACATCCCGATCGAGTATCCGCACATCAATCCGCAGCGGATCTACCGTCCTTCGACGCTCACGATCAACGCCGCCGATGTCGTTCTGCCGGCCAAGCTCAACGTTGCCTACATATCCGGGGTCGGTGACAACGTCGCGCCCGTGCTGCAGCAGCTAGGCGTACCACTCACGATCGTCGATGCCAGTGACCTTCCGCAAACCGATCTCAGTCGATTCACCGCGATCGTTGTCGGACCGAGAGCGTATCAGGCGAGCCCAACACTTCAGGACAACAACGACTACCTGCTCGCGTACGTTCGAAACGGCGGGAGACTGGTGGTGCAGTACGGACAGGCCGAGATGCAGCGACCGGGCGTGATGCCTTATCCAATAACACTGGCACCGCGCGCTGAACGCGTGACGGATGAAAATGCCCCGGTGACGTTCACCGACCCGCGATCGCCGCTGCTCAACACTCCGAACAAGATCACCCAGGACGATTTCAACGGCTGGGTTCAGGAGCGGGCGTCGTACATGCCCTCGACGTTCGATTCGCATTACCGCTCGATGCTGGCGATGAACGATCCCGGCGAGCAGCCGAATCGTGCCGCAATTCTCGCCGCGCCCTATGGACGCGGGACCTACATCTACGTTCCCCTGGCGCTGTTCAGGCAACTTCCGGCCGGTGTGCCGGGAAGCGCGCGAATCTTCGCCAACCTTCTCGGCGGCAACACCATCAAATGAAGCGGCCCCCGGCGGTCGGATTATTCCTCGCGCTCACTGCACTGGCGGCGTGCAGCTCGGATCACCGGACGGTGCTGACTGTCTATTCCCCGCACGGAAAGGAGCTGCTCGAGTATTTCGAGCAAGGCTTTGAGAAAGCGCATCCCGACGTCGACGTGCAGTGGGTCGATATGGGATCACAGGAAGTTCTCGAGCGGGTGAGGGCCGAGAAGCCAAATCCGCAGGCGGATGTCTGGTTCGGTGCGCCGGCGGAGGCGTTCGACAGGGCGACGAAAGAAGATCTGCTTCAGCCTTACAAGCCAACGTGGGCGGCCGCGATCGACCCCGAGGGCCGGGACGAGCGCGACAACTGGTATGGGACCTATCTCACACCCGAGGTGATCGGCTACAACCGCGACGCGGTGACGGAAGCCGACGCGCCGAAGGACTGGGACGATCTCATCGACCCGAAGTGGAAGGGCAAGATCGTAATTCGTGATCCCATCGCGTCGGGCACCATGCGCGCGATTTTCGGCGCGATCATGGCGCGGTCGATTGCGCAAACCGGCAAGCCGGATGCAGGCTATGAGTGGCTCAGAAGGCTGGATGCGAATACGAGAGAGTACACTCTGAACCCGACGATTCTCTACCAGAAGCTCGGCCGTCAGGAGGGCGTCGTCACGATGTGGGACATGCCCGACTTCGCTACACTGGAGCAGCGCACTCGTATCCCGATCAAATGGGTGATTCCTTCGAGCGGGACACCGCTGCTCGTGGATGGAATAGCGATCGTGCGCGGCAGCAAGCATCACGATGCGGCGAAGGAGTACTACGAGTACGTGACGACCCCGGAGGCAATGGTCGCGGCAGCCGATTCATTTCTGCGCATTCCGGCACGAAAGGACATTCCGGTGTCCAAGCTTCCAGCGTGGATCCGGGATGCAATGGCTCAGATCAAGCCGATGCCCGTCGATCGACAAGTGATGGCCGAACACCTGGACGAATGGATGAAGTACTGGGACGCGAACATCAGGAACCGCGGACAGCGGCAGTGACCGCCGCGCCGAAGGCGCGAGACGGAGCACCGGATAGTGGAGCACTCTCGCTCAACGGTGTGACGCGTCGCTTCGGCGACTTCACGGCAGTCGACAACGTTTCAGTCCAGGTAGGTCGTGGCGAGCTGCTGGCGATCGTGGGCGCGTCGGGCTCGGGCAAGACGACGACACTTCGAATCGCTGCCGGCTACGAGTCTCCTGATTCGGGCACGGTCACACTCGGTGGCGTTGACATTACCGGCGTTCCCCCCGAGCGGCGCGGCTTCGGAATGGTGTTTCAGCACTACGCTCTGTTTCCCCACATGCCGGTCGAGGAAAACGTCGCGTTCGGACTTGAAGCCCGCGGTGTGGGCAAGGCGGAACGGCTGGCCAAGGCGCGCGCGGCGTTGGCGAGCGTGGGATTGGAAGGCGCGGGAGGGCGCGCGATTCAGTCGCTCTCCGGTGGCGAACAGCAGCGAGTCGCACTTGCCCGGGCGTTGGTGATCGAGCCGCGTGCGCTGCTCCTCGACGAGCCGCTCTCGAATCTCGATCCGACACTACGCCAGGCGATGCGCGACGATCTGCGAGCGATGCTCAGACGGGTTGGCGTCCCGGCGTTGTTCGTCACCCACGATCAGGAAGACGCATTCGCCATCGCAGATCGGATAGCGCTTCTGAGGAAAGGAAAGCTGCTGCAGATCGGTACGCCCGAGGAGCTGTACCACGCGCCTGCCTCGCGCGAAGTTGCGGCCTTTATCGGACGAGGTGCGATAGTACCTGCTGTCGATCGGGGCGCCACCGCGATGGTGACGATCGGCAGCGTCACGAGGGAGTTGAAGGTGACTCGACCTCAGGGAGCTGCGGCTCGATTCGAAGACGCGTACATCGTCATGCGGCCTGATGCATTGCAGCTCTCGAGGGAGAGCGGCGGCTCCGCCTGGCGCGGACGTGTAACCAATCGCCGCTTCGCTGGCGGACTGGTCGTGTATCGCGTTCAACTGGCGGATGATGTGACTGTTGATGTCGAGTCGACGTCGGGAGAGACTCGCGAAGACGAGACCGTCGCGGTGACACCGTTGAACGGTCCCTTTCCGATTTTTCCGGGATGAAAGCCGCGCTGCAACAGCGAAGCTGGCTGATCGCTCTGCCGGTCATTCTGTTGTTGTTATGGTCGGTGGTGTATCCCAACGCTGCCGTCATTGCCGGGAGCTTCGAGAACGGCCTCGGCCACTGGCGTGAATTCGCGGCGAGTCCGGCAGATCGGGAAGCGCTTCGCACCAGCATTGTCATTTCGGTCGCGTCGGTCTTTGCCTCGTTGGCGATCGGGGTACCGCTCGCCTTTCTGCTGGGACGTTTCGAGTTTCCCGGCCGCCGGCTGCTTCGTGCCGTCGCCACTCTCCCTGCCGCGCTGCCACCGCTTGTGGGTGTCATCGCGTTTCTGTTCCTCTACGGCGAAAGCGGACTCGTAACGCGGGTGGTGCAGCGCGCGTTCGGGATGGCGGAAGCGCCGTGGAGACTAAAGGGAGTGGGGGCGATCGTGTTCGTGCATGCCTACACGATGTACGTCTATGTATTCCTGTTCGTCTCGGCGGGGCTGGAGCGCTTCGATGCGACTCTCGACGAAGCCGCATCCGGCTTGGGTGCGAGCACGTGGCAAAGGCTGCGGCGCGTGACGCTGCCGCTGCTGATGCCCGCGGTAGCGGGCTCGGCGCTGCTCGTTTTCATGAACGCGCTCGGATCTTTTTCGGCGCCGTATGTCTTTGGTGGAGGGCTGCGGGTTCTCTCGACGCAGATCCTCGCCTCAAAAACGAACGGGGCGATGGGCCTCGCCTATGTCGAGACGACTGTGCTGGCATTGAGTGCCGTCGCGGGGCTCATAGTGTTTCGTTGGCTCGACAGGAAGCGGAAATACACACTCGCCAGCAAGGGTGGACGCGCCCGGCGAACGATTCGCTCGAGACGCATCCAGATTCTGACGAGTTTCCTGTCGGCCGCCGTGGTCGTGGCGCTGGTGCTTCCGCATTTGATGGTCGTGCTCGTCTCCTTCGCGCGTGACGGAGCCTGGACGACACAGGTGTTGCCGCCCGAATACACGCTCGAGAACTACCAGCGTCTCTTCACTGAGAGCGAGCTGTGGCGGCCGATCACGAATAGCGTGTCGATGGCCCTCATTGCGACAGCTGCGAATCTCGTCGTCTGCTTCCTCGCGGCGTATCTCATAGTGTTCCGGCGGTTCAAGGGGAGGGGACTGCTGGAGCTGCTGGTCGCTCTCCCGTGGGCGATTCCGGCGACGGCGATCGCGCTAGGTCTTGCAGCGACCTTCAACCGGAACGATCTCGCAAGCGCGCGCATTCTGCTGGTCGGAACGTTCTGGATCCTGCCGCTCGCCTACTTCATTCGCGACATCCCGTTGGTCGCTTCCGCCGTAGAATCATCGTTGAGGCAGATGGATGGCTCACTGGAGGATGCCGCTCGCGGACTCGGCGCTTCATGGCTCCTGACGATGCGTCGAGTAATTCTGCCCGCCGCGCGTCCGGGTCTCGTCGCGGGTGGCTTGCTCGCGGCGGTCACCGCGGTGGGCGAGTTCGTAGCAAGTGTCGTTCTTTACACTCACTCGAATCGACCGATTTCGATGGAGATACTGGCTCAGCTGCGCGCTCTGGCCTTCGGAACTGCCGCTGCATACAGTGTCTTGTTGATATTCCTCGTGCTTCTTATGACACTCGCCGCCAGATCGTTTGAAGAGAGGCTTGCCTGACGTGCCGGCACTTCCGCGGATCGTAATCATCGGCGGTGGATTCGGCGGCATCACCGCCGCCAAGAAGTTGAGGCGCGCCAACGCCCAGGTGACAGTGGTCGACAGAACCAACCATTTCATCTTTCAGCCACTTCTGTATCAAGTGGCGACGGCTTCGCTGGCGCCGAGTGAGATCACCGCTCCGATACGGTGGATTCTGCGGCGGAGCAAGAACACCGAAGTGCTGTTGGCTGAAGTACGCGAAATCGATCCAGCGAGGCGGGTGATCCGGATCGATGAGGCGCTGCGCGAAATTCCGTACGACTATCTGATTGTCGCAACGGGGTCGAGGCATGCCTACTTCGGCCACGATGAATGGGAGCCGTACGCGCCGGGCTTGAAAGCGATCGAGGATGCTACGGAGATCCGGCGCCGTTTCCTGCTTGCGTACGAGATCGCGGAAAAGATTGACGGCGAGAGTGAGCGACAGGAGTACCTGACGTTCGTGATCGTAGGCGGAGGGCCGACGGGCGTCGAGCTCGCAGGCGCACTGCCGTTCATCGCAAAAAAAACGCTGGCTCCGGACTTCAGAAGGATCGACGCGCGCAAAACACGCGTCGTGCTGATCGAAGCGGGGCCTCGCATCCTCCCAACGTTTCCTGAGGACCTGGCAGCGCATGCCACTCAGGATCTCAAGGATCTGGGCGTCGAAGTGATGGTGAATTCTGCCGTCACCGGGGTCGAGGCGGACGGCGTTCGCATCGGCGCCGAGAAGATTCGCGCGCGAACTGCCTTTTGGGCGGCGGGCAACAAGGCATCACCGGTCGGAGAATTTCTGGGTGCCCCGCTCGATCGTGCCGGCAGAATAAAAGTGAGTCCCGACCTGTCGGTTCCCGGGCATCCGGAGATTTTTGTGGTCGGCGACCTTGCGGCGCTGGTTCAGGACGGCCGGCAGGTTCCGGGTGTTGGCCCCGCCGCGATTCAGGAAGGAGCCTCCGCCGGGAAGAACATCGTTCGCGATCTTCGGAAACAACCGCGGAAGAATTTCCGGTACCGGAACAAGGGAGATCTGGCGACGATCGGGCGATCGCGCGCGATTGCGGACCTGGGGTGGATCAGGTTCTCAGGGCGATTCGCGTGGTTCTTCTGGCTCTTCGTTCACATCATGTACCTGGTTGGCTTTCGCAACCGACTGAGCGTGCTGTTCGAGTGGGCGTATGCGTACTTCACGTATCAGCATGGCGCGCGGCTGATCACGGACACCGAGAGGCGCCAGCCTCCGCCCCCGCGGACAGTGGCGGCAGGCGCCGGCCGCTAGCATACTTTGCCCGTTCCAGCTCGACCTTCTTCGGCGAGGATGAATCAATGGGCAGTGACGCGGCGGCAGTCAAAGACGAAGAGCCTGGACGCGCGGGCTTGTGGGAAGATTTCGTAGATATCTTCTACGCCCCGTCGTCCGTCTTCGCGCGGCGCAGCGATGGGAATTTCGGAATGCCTCTGCTCTTCCTCGTTCTGGTCGGGACGGTGCTGTTCTTCCTGACCAAGAACGCGACGCAGCCGATCATGGACGCCGAGTTCACAAGGCAAACGGCGGCAATGATGCGAAAGAATCCGAATCTGACGGCGGAGCAAATGGCATCGAGCCGCGGCTTCTTCGAGATGATCTCGCCGATCTTCTTCGCGGTCGGAATCACGCTCAGCATCCTCGGAACCGGCTTCGTTCTGTGGCTGGTCGGAAAACTGTTCGACGCCAAGGAGCCGGTCGCTGCCGCCATCATGGTCGCGACCTACTCCGAGGTTCCGCGCCTGGTGCAGGTCCTGACCAACGCGGCGCAGGGGCTCGTCATGAGTCCGGAGAAGCTCAACTCATTGAACTCGGTCGGGTTCAACCTGGCCCGCTTCATGGATCCGGACGGATCGCCGGTGATGATCGCACTGGCGAGTCGCGTCGACCTGTTCACGATCTGGGTCACGGTGCTGCTCGCGATCGGACTGCATGTGGTCGGGAAGATTCCGAAGCAGCAGGCAGGGATTGCAGCTGCGATCACGTGGGTGGTCGGTGCGTTGCCGGCGCTGCTGGGAGCGTTGAGAGCGGGCTGAGTGAGGGTGAATCCTTGCGAACCGACGGCAGATCTCGCGCCTCGATGCAGTCTAAGTAGTCCATCTAATTGGCGTTATGTTGCAGCGGAGTTGGAGATTGGGAGGACAATGTGGGTTCGAGGGTTGTCGCGGCGGTCCTGATTGTCTTGGGCCTAGCGTTGTGCGTCGCATGGTGTGCGTGGGTCCTTCCCGCGCTCTTTATCGCCGAGTCTGGAGCAAGGCTCAACCTGCCAGAGCGAGCGTTGATCGCAGCACCGATGGCAGCTGCGAGCGCACTCCTCGTTATCGGTGGGTGGCTCGGGCATCGATCGAACTTCCGATCCGGAGCTGAACGCGGCAGCGCCGTGCTTACTGGGGCGGTAATAGTGGGAATACTCACCGGCGGAGCGGCACTGGTGGCGTTGCTGGCATTAGCGTAGAGCCTGCATCGAGTGGCTGCAACCTAACGAACGTTGCAGCGACGCATCAGAGTCGCGATTATGACCGCAGACCCACCGCAAGTTACGCAACCTCACCGGCGGGGGAACGGAGCAGAATCGAAGTACATCTCGAGTGAGCGGATCCGACCGCCGCTGACGGCAAACACCTCGGCGACGTTGCTCGTAACGCGATCGGCGCGATCGCTGTTGCGGCGTCACTCCTCGGTGTAGTCGCGAACGCGTGTCACTCAGCCGCACAAGGAATACGCGCACGTGCTATCTAACGAACTCTGGCGTTTAGGCATACATCAGACATCATGAATTCCATTGTTCTTCGCGCATTTGCATTTGGCGTAGTGACGCTCGGTCCTCTGACGCTCGTCGGACAGAAGCCGTCTTACGACGATTCGCTCAAATGGGCGCGTTATCAACCAGGTAGCCTTCGAGAGTATGTTCGCCAGAGAACGGCAGCAGCGCTCGACGGATCGCCAGCAAAGGGGACGACATTCGTTATCGGTGCGCGAAACCCTATCCGAGCACGAGTTGTATTTCTTGGACAGACTCGGCCAATGCCCTCGACACGAACGCAACTGCTTGGCGGTTGGTTCCGCTCGCAGCGATTGGATAGCGCGAGCGTTCTCGCCCTATACAAACGTGAAGTGTTGGTCCGGGAGGGGAAGCGTCGTTTTTGGCTGCCAGTGCAAGAAGTAACGTGGGCAAACACTCCGGAACTCTGGGCACGAAATCGTCCGATCGTTGTGCTTGTGCAGGCTGTCGGCGCACGCGTCGTTGATCGCATTCCTGATTGGGTGTTCGTTGTGATGACGGTTGAGCCGCCGCCTGATGCCTAACGACCGTTGCAGCAGACAAGCAGCTGAACTAAGGCGTTACGTGGACCCACACTAGTATGCGAATGTCCGTCGCTTGTCGCGCCTGCGCACTCGCGATAGTGCTCCTTGGACCCGGTGCGAGGACTTGGGCACAGAATCCACCGCCGACAGTTGAGCCGGTGCAATCGATACAGGTTGCCCCTTCCCGCGCCATGCCTGATAGCCTGCGCGCTCGCCTGGTCGACTCACTTCGCGCAGGTCGCGCGCGCTGGACGGCTCGCGCCCCTAAGCGATATCAAATCGAGACGACCGTCGGCTGCTGGTGCTCTTCTGCGGGGAGTCCCGACGCGCCGCGACGGCCGCTTGTCGAGGTGCGTGATCGGAGAATCGTCTCAATGAAAGAGGCCACTGTCCGCGACTCCGTCGCCGCAGGTTCCCTGGTCTGGCTGCCGTGGACCGTCGACAGTGTGTTCGCGAGCGCCGAGCGCGATCTGCACAACCAGCAGCGGAGCATAATGCGGTTCGAGCTTGACCCACACTATGGCTTTCCGCGTCGAATCGACTCGGACTTACCAGGGACATCGGACTCTTGGACACACATCGCAGTACGACGCTTCAAGCCAATTGCAGGTCGGCGATCGCGACCGGGCGTTAGGTAGCTCATGCCCGCGATGGTTGCGTGCTTGAGCTGAACTAAGGCGTTAGACATCGCACATGCTAATTGTCTTGCTCGACGAGCCCGGGTTGTTCGTATTTCCCACACTGGCTGCCGCAGTAATCGGCATTGAGCCGCCAGATGCAGAATCGGGAATCCGAGCCGCTTTCGACGAACGTGGCGTGCCCTATAAGGTTGATTGGCTCCGACCTAATCTTCACCGTAAGGTATTCTTCGGCCTGTTTAACTCAGTCGCTTTCGGCGAGTACCGTTTCGTGGCCGCCGGCCCGCCAGACCGTGCTGCGTTGATTCGACTCTTGGAGGCGCATCCGAAATTCACGAACCCGCAGGCGGCTGCGGCTGATTTGTCTTCGCTGCTGTCGAGTTTGCGCGCCGTCTCTGCGGCGGGCAGATTGTCATGATGCGTTGGACCAGGCGTCTCGTCGTTATCTCCGTCACTGCCATCGCCAGCGTGCTCACCTTCTGGAGACTGCTTCAGATCGATCGTCCCAATTGGGAAACCCATGAATATCCTGCAATGGCGTTCTGGTCATTTCTTCTGGGCCTGTGGGTACTAGGAATCGCGAAGTTTCCTCGGCGCTGGCTCGCTGGTAGAAACGTCATACTTCGGCTGCTCATTTCGGTCGTGCTGGCCGCAGTATCCGCTGTAACGTGGACATATATCGCCGTCGCGCTGACAGGCGGTTATGCGCTCGCGTTTGATGCGAACCCGTTTGTCTGTTGGGCTGTCGGCAGCCTTGTCGGAATGTTGACGGCGGTCAATTGGCCCATAACAAAGGGCGACAGAGCAAGTATCGCAGAAGCCGCCATCTAGCATCTCCCTTGCAGTAGCGATTCGGACAGGAGGTCACAATGTTTACGACCTTAATCGAATCCACGCCGCGCAGACAACCGAATGGTGGCGCCCGCCTGGTCAGCGCATTGTTTCACTCAGCGCTGATAGCGGGGGCCATTTACGCAACGGCTTCAGGCGCGGCCTCAAGAGTAGTCGCAACTGCGGGGACGCAGGCGCAGAAGGTTCTCTGGGTGAAGCCGTCGGCTCAACCGCAGAGCGCACCCGCTCCGAAGCCGAAGCCCAAGGCGCGTCCAGTTGTTGCTCCGACCAAAGTTCCGACTGCGACGCCGCGCCTCGATCCGAACGCGCAGCCGACGCCTGAGCCTGACGCGGGCCGCGCGACAAACCTTGCCGAAGGTGGAACTCCCGGGGCGTTCAATTCCTTTGAGGTCGACGTCGAGGTAGTCGCCGTCGCGGGGACGATTCGTCCGCAATATCCGGAGATGCTCAGATCATCCGGCACCCAAGGGCAGGTCATCGCGCAATTCGTCGTCAATGAGAAGGGGCGCGCTGACAGCGATACCTTCCGCGTGCTGTCGTCGACGCATCCGCAGTTTACCGCTGCGGTCAATCGAGCCCTGCCTTATATGCGGTTCAAGCCAGCCATGATTCGCGGGAAACCGGTGTCACAACTGGTTCAGCAGCTCTTTGTCTTCAAGCTTGACAGATAATCCAACTGGCGATTGCGGCGACTAGGGCTGGTGTTAACGGGCACTGTCCTGGCCGCACTCACCTTGCCCCTGCTCTTACCATTTCCACAAAGGGAGGAAGGAGTCACCCTTTGTTATCCACTCATCGGGCCCGTCCAGCGCTTCAACCCCGACCTGTCCGATCCAGCTCTTGCGCGTGCCCGCGCCCACGAAGCTGCCCACGCGACTCAGTGCCACCGGGACGGCGCGATCTGGCACTTCGTCCGCGGTGTCTTTCCCAGACAGCGGCTCGCGGCTGAAGCCGAAGCCTACTGTGCCGAAGCAATCTTTGGAGTCGAGAAAGGAGGCCAGGCCCGCCTTGAGTACGCGCGAATTCAAGACGAGCTTCGTGAAATGGCGTGGTTTCGCCGTCTCTCGAGCGACCTACTCAACGATTCACTCGCGTCTCATTGTCCCATGCTAGCTGTCGCAGCGGCCCGCGAAGAGGCCGAGTGGATCAGTCGATACCGACCCGCCCCTTGATCGCGGCGATCAGCTTCGCCGAGTCGTAGCCGACACCATCCTTGAACACGGTGGTGACTTTCCGAATGACGCTCGGGTCGCTCGCCAGGTTTCCGTCGAGCACTACGAGATCCGCGAGCTTGCCACGCTCGATCGAGCCGAGCTTGTCGTAAACGCCGAGGATCTTGGCGCCGTTGGCCGTCATGATCTGAACCGTCTGCACCGGCGTGAAGCCCGCCTCGATGAGGAGCTCATAGTTGCGCTGATCGCCGTATCCCGCGAGTGCTCCGCCGAACCCGGTCGGGTCCACGCCGGCCGCGAGGCGTCCACCCGCGGCGACGAACGCTCTCTCGAAGTCCATCGCATTCCTGAGCATCGCCGCCGTAAGCACCCAACCTGAGGCCGTGTCGACGGAGCTGCGGAAGTCGATGTAGGCTGTTCTCACGTCCGGACTCATTGCTTCCAGCGTGCGCTCGTCCTTCACAGGGCGATTCGCGAAAAACGTCTCGTATACCGCGGTCGTCGAGGTCATTCCGACGCCCTTCGAGACCATTTTCTGAATCACGGACTTCGCGGTATCGCTCGTCATGCTCGCGACGCCTACGCGCACCATGCTGTTCGGCGGGCAGACGTCCGGCTTATGCTGTGGATCGAAGTCCGTATTGGTAAAAAGCCCGTGCTCGAGGTTGTCGATGCCGAGGTCAACCGCCTCGCGGAAGCTGACGGAACAAAGATGTCCGGTGACTTTGAGGCCGCGCTTGTGCGCTTCGTCGATTGCCGCCTTGAGGTCCGCGCTCTTGATGTCGGTGTAGGCCTTGATCCACTCCGCGCCTTCCTGCGCCCAGTAGGCGACGAATCGGCGGGCGGCCTCCGGGCTGTTGATCTCCGCCATGCTGCCGCCGCTCGATCCGCCCGTGATATATGGCGCGGTGAGATGTATGCGAGGTCCCGGAACGCGTCCGGCGTCGATCGCCTCCTTCACGTTGATCTCTGCGTACGGAGAACGGCCACCCGTCGTCCGAATTGTTGTCACGCCGCTGGCGAGATACAGCCGCGGTCCCGTGAAGTTCATCTGCATCGCGCGTCCACCAGCGGCCGTGTAGAACAAGTGGTCGTGCATACCGACCAATCCCGGTATGACGGTGGAACCGCCGAGCTGCATCACCCGCGCACCGGAGGGCACGCGCACGCTCGCCGCGGGACCTACATCGGAGATACGATTCCCGCGGATTACGATCGTCTGTCCGGTCTTCGGCGCGCTGCCCGTTCCGTCGATAATGGTGACGTTGGTGAGCGCGACAACTGAGTCCGGGACCGCGACGAAGTTGAGCACCTGCGGCGTGAGTACGGACGCACTCTGGGCCGAGGCCGCCGCCGAGAGAGTCAGCGAAGCGATCGAGAGATAGCGAAGGGTGTGCATGGCGAATCCTCGTGATGCGTTTATTGTACCGTGAAAGCCATCATCATCATCGATGTCAGATGCTCGGCGATGTGACAGTGTAGCATCCAGCGGCCGGGGTTGGATAGATCGAGCAGTAGATCCACGGTGAAGCCCACGGGGACAAGCACCGTGTCCTTCCAGGCGCGATTCGTGGTCGGCACGTCGTTCACCGCTAGCACGAGAAAGCGCTGACCGTGGATGTGGATTGGATGCTGCATGCCGTGTATCGACTGCCGCTCGTTCACGATGCGGATCTTGACTACGTCCCCACGCCGGAAGGACCAGTCGATGTCCATGTTCTCCTTTCCGGTCGCCGCGTCACGCACAACCCAGCGCACCTCGCGCCCGGTTGACGCCCAGTTCATCCCAGGCATGGTGCCGGTCCACTCGATCGGCGTGAAGTAAATGGAGTCGAGGCGCATCATGGTCTGGGTGAAGAACGGCAGGCCATTCGTCTCGACACTGAGGACCAGCGTTTTGTCGGGTGTACGTTCGAACTGCGCCCGGTAAAGCTCGATGTCCCGCTGGACGGCGGAGTCTTCCCTCAACCTCGCGAAGGTGGCATCGAGGTTTCGCTCGATCCGTTCCCCGGCGACGCGCACTATGCCCAGTGTGTCAGTCTCGTAGTAGAACTTTCCAAAGAGATGATCGAGGGACTGGACGCGGTTGAGCAGCGGGACATTTCCGGTCGAGTCGAACTTCACGTGGACGACGTATCGTTCAGCGGGTGCGATGACGACGCTCGAGAGCCAAGACTCCCGCTCGAAGTTGCCTACGTCGCCCGCGACGATCTTCACACGGGCGCCGGGGAAGGAGAGGTTGAAGGTGCGCGTGTTGGAGACATTCGTGAGGTAGAAGCGCACGACCTCGCCTTTTTTGACCGACAGCGAGTACCGTGGCTCTCCATTCACAAGGAGGACATTGCCGAAGCGGCCCATCAATGCATGCGTCGCCGCGTCGGCGCCGAAGGGAACGAGTCCATCGTCATTGAGGAGAAGATCGTCGAGCATGAGGATCTCCTCGCGGTGCGACGGACTGAAGTAGTCGGGCCGGGGCGACCTGACGAGCATGTTGCCGTAGAGGCCGAGCTCCTGCTGGACGTCCTCACGGACGTGGGGATGGTACCAATAGATGCCGGCATCGGGAAAGCGCAGGTGATAGGTGAAGCGGCCGCCGGGTGGCACCGGCTTTTGTGTGAGGTCGGGCGTGCCGTCGAACCGGTTGTCGAGCCGCACGCCGTGCCAGTGAACAGTTGTCGGCTGGTCGAGTGCGTTGGTGAGCTCGACGGTGATCTCGGCCCCCTGTGGAATCTGGAGCAATGGCCCCGGATATTGATCGTTGAATGCAAACATCGTCAGCGTCTGGTCCTTGAACTTGCGACGAACCAACCCGGCACGGAGGCGCAAGGTGTCGCCGTTGCGAAGGCGTATCAGCTCGCGCGGTCGCGCGACCGGCGATGACGCGCGGGCGGAGGGCAGATAAGGCGCGATGTTCGGGCGAAGCGTCATCTCTGCGGGAAGCATCGGGAGATCGGGCGGCATGGGCACGGTCGTCCAGCGGGCAGAGTCGCTGCGCACCCTGGGAGTCATGTGTTCGTGATCCATGGGATGCGACTCGGGCTCACGAGTCGCGCCGATGGTGAACTGCATCAAGTCCGCCGGCTGCAACCGCGTACTCGGAGACGCGCCACGCAGAATGAATGGACCCGTTGGTGACGTCACGCCGGCAGAGGGTTCAGCCGTGACGAGGATGATGAATTTGTCGAGCTCGATCGCGGGCAGCTGCACGCGGCCATTGCGCACTTCGCCGAGCGAGCGCATCGGGTCCATGACCGGCGTCGTCACCCACGCGACATACGTGGAATACGGTCCCAACGATGCGGGCGCCGGAAGTCCTTCGAGGGCGATCACGGGTGTGAATCGGAGCACGCCGGATGCGGTGACGTCGACGGTGAACGGTCCCGGACGCACGAGAAGCTCGACACGCCCGGACACTCCATTGATCCGGGGCGCCGCAATCAGCTCGATGCAGTAGAGATCGCGGCTGGTTCCGAGCGGACGCGCAGGTCCATCACACAGCGATACGACCGGTGATTGAGTGATGGCGAGCGCGAAAGGAAGCGTTGCGAGAAGGGTTCGCATCGTCCGGAATATTGCAGCCGCGCGCTCGGCGGGGCGAGGAGTGGTCTAACGAACGTCAACGCGAATACGCATCGTTTCAGTCAATGAGCACGCCGATTACACCGCCGGGCGACATCGGTACTCCGCAACAACCCCGTCTCGTTCGGCGCTTCACGTTGTTGCCGGCGACCGCGCTCAACATGACCAACATGATTGGCGTGGGCCCGTTCATCACGATCCCGCTGCTCATGTCGGCCATGGGCGGACCCCAGGCGATGCTGGGTTGGATCGTCGCCCTCGTGATCGTGATCTGTGATGGGATGGTGTGGAGCGAGCTGGGCGCGGCAATGCCGGGGTCGGGCGGATCGTTCCACTACCTGCGCGAGGCATTCGGGCGGGCGCGGTTCGGACGGCTGATGGCCTTTCTGTTCGTCTGGCAGTTCGTGCTCAGCGGGCCGCTGGAAATCGCCTCCGGGTACATCGGCTTCGCCGCCTACGCGGGTTACATCTGGAACGGACTGACTCGCACCGGCACCATAGTGCTGATAACAGTCGTTGGCCTGATCAACATTGCGCTGCTCTACCGGCGCATCCACTCGCTCGCCAAGATCACCATCTCCCTCTGGATCGGCACTCTGATCACTGTGCTCGCGGTGATCGTGACGGGCGCCATGCATTTCGACTCAAGCGTGGCCTTCGATTTTCCCCCAGGCGCTTTCAATTTCTCGCTCGGTTTTTTCCTTGGCTTGGGCGCCGCTACGCGCATCGGGATCTACGACTACCTCGGCTATTACGACGTCTGCTATATCGGCGACGAGGTGCGCGACCCCGGACGCGTCATTCCGCGCTCGATCATGATCAGCACTGCCGCAGTGGCTGCTATCTACCTCGGAATCAACCTTTCGATAATCGGCGTTGTTCCATGGCGCGAGTTTGTGCCCGCCGCTGCGTACCCTCAGTCGAGCTTCGTGGTGTCGATCTTCATGCAAAAGATCTACGGCTCGCAAGTGGCGACGATCTTCACACTGCTGGTGCTCTGGACCGCGTTCGGCTCGGTGTTCGCCCTGCTGCTCGGTTACTCACGCATTCCATTCGCGGCGGCACAAAGCGGGTATTTCTTCAAGGTGTTTGGCCGGCTGCATCCGACCAAGGACTTCCCTTACGTCTCGCTGCTGGTGCTGGGAGCCATCTCGATCGTGGCGGGGTTCTTCTCGCTCGGTACCGTCATTGACGCGCTGATTGTGACCCGCATCCTCGTTCAGTTCATGGGGCAGGTCGTTGGTCTGATCCTCCTGCGGCGCCATGCGCCCGACATGCCGCGTCCCTACCGCATGTGGCTCTATCCGGTTCCGGCGCTGGTCGCAGTGTTTGGGTGGATATTCGTGTTCGCCACCACGCAGCTGCGGGTGATCGCGTTTGGCGTCGGTATGCTCGCGCTGGGATGCGTAGCGTTCCTGGTTTGGTCCCGGCAGATCAAACGATGGCCGTTCGACGCGGAGATTGAACGGAAGCCTGGCGCTACTGGAAATTTCTGAGAAGTTAAACGTCCACACTGGAGGAACGAGATGGCTCGGAAAATTGTGTACTGGGGCGCCACGGCGCTGGTCTCCTTGGCGCTGCTGGGTTCTCTGTCTTACCTCACCGGCAGTGAGCAGGTTGTTGCTGGATTCACCAAAGCCGGCTACCCACAGTATCTGCGGATAATTCTGGGAGTTGCCAAGCCGGTGGCTGCCATCGTGCTGCTATTGCCGGGCTTCGCACTGCTCAAGGAATGGGCGTACGCCGGCGTCACCTTCGCCCTGACGATGGCGTTCATCTCCGCGTACTTGTCAGGAGATGGCCCGAAAGCATGGTTTCTTCCGCCCGTACTGCTGGCATTAGTGGCGGTGTCTTACGTGACGAGGCCGGCCAGTCGTACAGTCAAACCTCTAACGCTCGGCGCGACATGAAGAAAAAAACGGCACGATCAAAGAGCAAACCCGCGACGAAGCGATCGGTACGGAAGTCCGCGAAAAAGCGGTCGGTGCGGAAGGCGTCAAGCTCGTCAACGACGAGTCATGTCCCGACGCGCGGCCTCTACGGCTGGATTACCCACACCGAGCTTGCGAGCGTCGATCCCGTGGCAACCAAAGCCTGGTGCGCGAAGGTTCTGGGCTGGACGTTCAAGCCGAGCGTTCCGATGCCCGGCGGTGCGGAGTACATGCTCTTTGCGTATTCCGACCTGGGTGGCGGAGGGATTCGGCCGACCAAGGCAGGCGAAACGCCGGGGAGCAGTTTCACCGTGCATGTCGCCGACTGTCGAGCCGCATTCGAAACGGCGCTGCGCGAAGGAGCCCAGGCGATGGTTCCGCCTACACCGATAATGCCGGGTGTAACTATCGCGGTCGTGCGCGCGCCGGGTGGAGTCCCGGTCGGCTTCTCGGGTCCATAGTCAACCGCGCCCGGACTGGTTAACATAAGGACAGAGCGCTCTGGGGCGCCTCCAGTCCGCGGCAAGGGGGATTACTCCCACCCACAAGGTTCGCAGCAGGGTCGCAAACCTTCTCTCCAGCCTGTCATTCAGCGGACGTCAGGCAGTTATGGGAGGAAGGTGCACATGAACAGGAAGCTCACGCCCAGGAGCACCCTCGAGAACCTGAAGAGGGAAGCCAAACGCTGGCTCACGGCGCTTCGCGCAAACGATGCAGAAGCGCGGGCTCGATTCGACAGAGCCAACCCGGATGTGTCCGGTGATCCAACGCTGCGCGACGTGCAACATGCGCTCGCGCGCGAGCGCGGACTTGCCGGTTGGACGGCGCTCAAAAACCAAATCGCCAGCGACAGGCATCCCGATGCTGACCGTGCAGAGCGGGCAGCATGGTTTTTCCAGAATGCCTGCCCCGATCACACCGTGAGAGGCGGGCCCGCTCACCTGATGGCGTGGCATATCACCGACCGCTTGTTGAAGCGCGATCCGGACATCGCCACGGAGAGCTTTTATTCAGCCGTCGCTTGCGGGAATCTGGAGGAAGTCGAACGCGTGCTGGCGGAGCGACCACAAGCTGCCACTGAAAAGGGCGGTCCCAAGGGATGGGAGCCGCTGCTTTACCTCGCCTTCTCTCGAGTCCCATTGGCAGCAGCAACCGACAACGCGGTTGCCATCGCCACCGCACTCCTCGATCACGGCGCCGATCCCAACGTGTTCTTCGACGCCGGCGATAGCGCGTACACTCCGCTTGTCGGAGTCATCGGAGAAGGCGAAGAGGAGCGGCCGGCTCATCCCCAACGCGATGCCCTCGCAAAGTTATTCCTTGAGCGCGGCACCAAGCCTTATGACCAACAAGTCGTCTACAACATCCACTTTCATGGCGACGTGCTCTGGTACTTGAAGCTGATGCACGAGGCAGCGCTACGACTCGGTCAAGGTGCCGACTGGGACGACCCGGAGTGGTCGATGCTCGACATGGGCAACTACGGTTCCGGCGCGCGGTGGCATTTGGAGATCGCGATCAAAAAAAGCGATCTCGACCTGGCTGAGTGGGTGCTCTCTCACGGGGCGAATCCGAACGCGTCGCCAGCGCGGGATAGGAGGTTCCCGCAGCGCACTCTCTACCAGGAGGCTGTGGGCAACGGCCTCACCGAACTGGCTGATCTGCTCGTGCGGCACGGTGCAACGCGGAGTGCGGTCCCGCTCGAAGGAGAGGAGGCATTTCTTGCTGCCTGCTTCCGGCTCGACCGCGACGAGGCGCGAGCGCTGGTGGGCAGGCATCCCGAGTACTTGCGCTCTCCGCACGCGATGTTCGCCGCCGCCACCCGCGATCGCGCCGATGTTGCGGCACTCCTGCTCGACCTCGGCACGTCGCCGAACATTGTAGGTCCGCCACCGGGGAAAGAACATCCGCTGCACACCGCTGCCTGGAACGATTCGTCCGGCGTGGGTGCGCTGCTCATCGAGCGTGGCGCAGAGGTCGATTATCGCGAGTTCAGATTCGGCGGGACAGCGCTTGGATTCGCGTATCATGGCCAGAGGCGGCGCATGATCGAGCTGCTTGGCCGCTACAGTCGCGACGTGTGGAATCTCACAGCGTGTGGACAAGTCGGACGGCTCCGCGAGCTCCTGGCCGCCGAACCCGAGCTGGCCAAAGCGGTTCATCCAACTGGAGAGACACCTTTGATGAGGCTCCCCGACGATGAGGAACGAGCGATCGAAATCACCGAGTTGTTCCTCGCGCACGGAGCCGACCCAACTATCAGGAACAGGTACGGGGACGAGCAATTTCTCAATGGACTGACAGCGGCCGAGTGCGCTGACAAGCGAGGGCTCGACCGCGTTGCCGAGCTGCTCCGGTCAAGAGGTGGTTGAGGTGCTAAATTGGATTCCTACATGAGTCGACTCTTCGGTGCTGCGCTGGCGCTCGTCATTGGTGTCTCACTTGGCTGCACGTCGTCGACATCGTCAGTGGTGGTGCCACCCCCTTCCACGATTACGTGGGTTCAGGTCTGGAGCGACGAATTCGACGGGGCCGCCGGCGCGCGTGTCGACGACACGAAGTGGCGCTACGAAACCACTGACGGATGCGCGCAAAGCAACTGCGGCTGGGGCAACAACGAGAAGGAGTACTATACCGACGCAGCGGATAACATTGCGCTCAACGGCCAGGGACAACTGATGATCGTTGCACGCCACGCTCCGGCTGGCCTCGCCTGCTATTACGGTGCGTGTCGATACACATCCGCGAAGATCACTACACAAGGCAAAATGCTGGCGGCGCCTGGCCGCGTTGAAGCACGCATTAAGCTACCTGCCGGCCAGGGACTCTGGCCGGCGTTCTGGATGCTGGGCGGCAACTTTCCCGCGACGGGATGGCCGGCGTGCGGAGAGCTCGACATCATGGAGAACAAGGGCAGCGAGCCAACGATCTCGAGCTCGGCGGTGCACGGACCGGGCTACTCCGGGAATACGCCGTTCGCGCACAGACAACCACTCCCTACCGGGTCGTTCACGGACGACTTCCACACTTTTGCCGTTGAATGGGATTCGCTCCACGTCACGTTCTTCGTTGACCAGGCCGTCCACTTTGTAGTCACTCGCGAATCAGCGGAGCACTACGGCAAGTCGATACTCGGCCAACCGTTTTTCCTGATTCTCAATCTCGCGGTCGGCGGGCATTTCGACGGAGATCCGCAGTCGGACGCGATCTTTCCGGCGACGATGCTCGTCGACTACGTGCGGGTCTACGCGCCGCAGTGAGTCACTGAGTCGGCTCTCGAATCTGAACCAGGGTATCGATCTTCGGGCTCTTCAGTGTCTGCGCGATTCCGCGGGGCCAACGGATCGTGATACTGTCGACGCTGCTTCGGTTGCCGAGGCCGAAGTGCAGTACCCGGCTCGATTGCGCGAGATAACCGCCGGCCGGGCTCACCTGCTGGACCATCACCTTTCTGCCGGACCAGAGCCGGACCAGCGCGCCAATCGCATCCCGATTGCTTGTGACTCCGGTGAGCCGGAAAGCGGCGTAGTTGCGTCGCGGAAAGGTGTTGGCGAAAAAGTAAGGTCGGTCGTTGAAGTTGTTGGTGACGATGTCGAGCCGGCCGTCGCCGTCGAAGTCTGCCACCGCCGCACTTCGTGAGCTCCGCGATGCGCGATGGCCCGCGATGTCCTTCTCCTGATAGATCCCGCCCGTTGGTGGCTCGACTCCAAGAGCGGAAGCTCGATCGCGAAAAGTGCCGTCTCCGTTGTTCATCATCAGCTGGTTGGGCCAGTAGTAAAACGGGTAACCCATTCCCGATGTGATGAAGACGTCTTCATTGCCGTCGTTGTCGTAGTCGCCGGTGGCGATGCCCCACGGCCAGAACGTCTCCAAACCGGCTGTGAGCGCGGTCTCGGTGAACTTTCCCTGGCCGAGATTCCGGTAAAGAGCGTTCCCGAAAAGCAGATCGTCGTAATTCTCCCCCTGTGTTGCGAAGCTGGCGCGTTGGTCGAGCATGAATCCGGGGGCGTTCTCATTCACAGTTGGGCCGGAAGGCGTCTGGAATCGTCGATGCTGATTCTGCGTTGCGGTTTCGCGGGTGAGCTGCTGGTAGTCGAGCCCCGTCCACATGTCCGAGTGCATGTCCACAACGAAGAGATCCAGCCTGCCATCGCCGTCGTAGTCGAAGACCTTGGTGCCGATGGCGCCGTGCGACGTTTTGCCGAGCGTCTCCTTTGTGACGTCGCTAAACGTGCCGTGTCCACCGTTCCGGTACAGCTGGCCGCGGCCGAACATGCTGGGCACGAATAGGTCGGGAAACCCATCCTCATCGTAGTCGAAGACCGCGACATCACCGGCCCACCCGCGGCCTCGAAGTCCGGCGGCTTCGGTGACATCGGTGAACGTCTTGTCCCCATTGTTGCGATAGAGAATGTTGAATTCCCGGGGACTTGTCATCAGGTCGCCGAGACTGGCTTTGCCTTCGTAGTTCCCGCTCGCAAAGTCGAAGACGTCGGTGGTCCAGTGGGCAGTGTTGGTGAGGTACAGATCGAGATCACCGTCGTTGTCGTAATCGAAGAACACCGGCGTCTGGGAGTGGCCGTTGTGAGCCACACCGGCGGCAGACGTTACGTCCTCGAAAGTTCCATCGCCGCGATTGTGAAACAGGATGTTGCCTCCCCGCGTGCTCGTCACGAACAGGTCGGTAAAGCCATCGTTGTCGTAGTCGGCGAAAGTCGCGGCGACTGAGATCCGGTCGCCGAGGGCGACTCCAGCTTTCGCGGTGACGTCGACGAAGGAACCGTTGCCGAGATTGCGATAGAGTGCATTCGTCCCGTGCTGGTTGAGAAAGTAGATGTCGTCCCGGCCGTCGTTGTCGTAATCGCCGACAGCGAGGCCGGAGCCGTGGTCATAGAGGTTGATGCGGAAGCGCTCGCCTTGTTCGCGCGGGAGATTATTCATCCGGAATGCGATGCCCGCCGCCTGGGCGCGCTCCTGGAAACCCGCGCTTCCCTTTCCCCCGCAACTCGAGATCAGAGCGACCAGCGCTATCGTGATCGCGGGCACGAACATGCGACCGGGGTGATTCCTGCGTGACATTGTCGACATTCTTTCGGGAAGATGGTGGGAGGGGGGCAGCCGAAAATTAACCTTCGGAAAATCCCTTGACGGGTTCAACGGGACGCAACATCATCATGTCGGCGCCGATCCGCGCCTAACCTCTTGAGACTTCGCCCCAGCCGGAGTCCTGTGAGAGGCAAAGGGGGGCACACTCCCGGATTGGTCTCGTCGTCCTTTGCGTCACCATGGCGCGCGCTGCTGGGGAGGGCCCCGTGGTGTATCCAAAGGAGAATTGACGATGCCGCACAATAAAGATCTCAAGCGCCTCGTTCGCGCTCGCATGAAGAAGACGGGTGAAGCCTACACTGCCGCCCGCGCCCACATCACTACCAAGCCCAAAACAACACCGGTCGCGAAGACCGCTCGCAAGGCTGCGAACAAGATCGACTACGCCGCGCTCGCGGGCACGAGCGACGTCACCATCAAGGCGAAGACGGGCTGCACCTGGGAGCGGTGGGTAGGCGCTCTCGACTATCTCGGGGCGAAGGAGATGTCGCATCGCGACATCGTGACGCTCGTGAACAAGAAGTACAAGATCGACGGATGGTGGTCGCAGGCAGTCACCGTCGGCTACGAGCGCATCAAAGGTCTGCGAGCGCGCGGACAACGGCGCGACGGCACGTTCGAGGCAAACAAGTCCCGTACCTTCGACGTGCCAGTAGCGACACTGTTCGAAGCCTGGACGGACGCGAAGCTGCGCGATCGCTGGCTCAACGGCGAGAGCGTGAAGGTCCGCACGGCCACCGCGCCCAAGTCAATACGCCTCGGCTGGAGCGACGGCCGCATCATCGCCGTCGGATTCGCTGCCAAAGGCAAGGGCAAGAGCTCAGTCGCGCTCACACACCCAAAGCTGCCGGACAAAGCGACGGCAGATCGCCTCAAGCAGTATTGGTCGGATCGACTGGATGCGCTTGGCGAGGTACTTCATCGCTAACAAGGGCATTTACGTCGTGATGGGCGTCTCCGGCTCCGGGAAGAGCTTGATCGGAGCCGGATTCGCCCGCGCACTCGGCGTCGATTTCGTAGAAGGGGATCAGTATCACTCGGCCGAGAACATCGAGCGGATGTCGCGTGGAATTCCACTTACCGACGACGATCGGGCACGATGGCTTCGCTCGCTCGCGGCGCGAATCCTTGAAGCCAAAGACGCTGGCTCCGGGTTGGTGATATCCTGCTCCGCGCTCAAGCGATCGTATCGGGACATTCTTCGCGCCGATGCACCGGAGCTTCGTTTTGTGTTTCTTAAGGGCGGACGAGATCTCGTTGCCCAACGCCTTGCCGCCCGGAAGGGTCATTTCATGCCGCCATCTTTGTTGGAAAGCCAGTTCACCATACTCGAGGAGCCGCTGCCCGACGAAGACGCGTGGGTGTGTGAAATTGGGCAGTCGCCGGAGAATCTGATCGCCGCTCTCGTTGCCCGCGCGTCCGCGTGACGGCTGACACTCGGCTTCTTCTCTACGCACTGCTCGCGGTGAGCGCGCTGGTTGTGCTCATCGCGCGCCTCAAGCTGCATCCCTTCATCGCACTGGTTTCGGTCTCGCTGGCGATGGGCGTGGTGGCCGGCATGCCTCCAGTCGCTGCGGTCAAGGCGTTTCAAGACGGTGTCGGCAACGTACTGGGCTTCATCGCCATCGTCGTCGGTCTCGGGACGATGCTGGGCAAGATGATGGCGGAGTCGGGCGCTGCCACGCGCATTGCCATCACGTTGATAGACCTGTTTGGAGAACGGCGCGTGCATTGGGCGATCATGTTCGTCGCCTTCATCGTTGGAATCCCAGTCTTCTTCCAGGTGGGGTTCGTCCTTCTCATTCCGCTGGTGTTCACCATCGCGCGCCGCACAGGAATGTCGCTCATCAAGATCGGTATCCCGCTCGTCGCCGGCTTGTCTGTCGTGCACGGGATGCTGCCACCCCATCCGGCAGCGATGCTGGCGGTGAATGCGTACAACGCCGATGTCGGGCTCACGATTCTCTACGGCCTGCTCGTGGGACTCCCGACCGCGGCTCTTGCCGGGCCGATCTTCGCTGTCTGGATTTCGCCGCGGATCGTGCTTCCAGCGGAGAATCCACTGGCAAGACAGCTGGAAGGGGAATCGGTGGCGGAGATGCCGGGCTTCGCCATCTCGGTGTTCACAGTGTTGATCCCGGTGATCCTGATGCTCCTCGCCAGCGCGGCTGATATCGCGCTCGATCCAGCGAGCACTCTTCGCGCCGGACTGCACTTCATCGGACAGCCGATCGTGGCACTTCTGCTGGCGCTGCTTTTCTCGTTCCTGTCGTTGACGCGGACGCGTCATTTTACCAGAGAAGAGGTGATGAAGTTCTGCAACGACTGCCTGGCCCCGACGGCAACGATTCTGTTGGTGATCGGCGCCGGAGGAGGGTTCAATCAGGTCCTGGTGCAGAGCGGGGTAGGCGCCGCGATAGCGCATCTGGCAACAGGATCACACGCTTCGCCGCTCCTGCTCGCGTGGATTGTGGCGGCGCTCATCAGAGTGGCGACAGGATCCGCGACGGTTGCGATGACGGCCGCCGCGGGAATCGTAGCGCCGATCGCATTGGCCACGCCCGGGTCAAACGCCGAGCTGCTGGTTCTGGCAACGGGAGCGGGATCGCTGGTGCTGTCGCACGTGAACGACTCAGGATTCTGGCTGATAAAAGAGTTCTTCAACATGACCGTTCCGCAGACGCTCAAGACGTGGACGGTTATGGAGACGATTATCGGCGTCGCGGGACTTGGATTTACCCTGATTCTCAGTCTTGCGCTCTGATTACCCGGTGTTAACGTTGCCGCCCGGCATGTCGCCATAGAACCCCACAAAAATAGTTTGTGTCACCACGCCCAGAGGCAGATGCAGTCCTTGTCACGTTTCCTGGCAGTCGCGGCTGTACTTCTTGCGACGTTGTCCTGTAGCGAGTCCACCCCGCCGCCCACCCCTACCAGCCTCGCATTCAGCTCGGATGCCGTGAATCTCCTGGCGGATGATTCAGCCCCAATCGGCGCGACCCTCACCATGTCGGACGGTTCGACGACAGGGACTTCTTCGCTCGTCTCTTACTCGACGTCGGCACCGAACATCGCGACTGTAAGCAGCAAGGGGGTCGTGACCGCACTCGCTGCCGGCATCGCTACGATCTCGGCGCAGGCTGGTACGCTCCACGACGAGCTTGTCGTGACGGTGACGTGGGCCCCCATCACGACAATCGCCTTCGGCCGGGATACCGCGACGTTGCTGCTCGACGATTCGCTCTCAATGACTGCTGCCGTAACGAACTCGCACGCGAAGCCCGCACCCAACGCCGTCGTCGTTTTCAGCACGTCCGCTCCGAGTGTAGCCACTGTCGATGCCGGTGGTCGCATTCGTACGTTCGCGACAGGGTCGGCGACGATCACCGCAACGGCCGAGAGCGTCCACGCCGATATCAACGTGACGGTAGTCCCGCACTTTACCCAATTCGCGCCTGGCGCTGAGCACGTTTGTGGCATCGCTGGAACAGGATTCACGTACTGCTGGGGGGCGGATATAAATGGTGGTCTCGGCTCGGGTTGGACCACGCCAAATTGCCCTCAGATTGGTGGGCATTGCAGCCTCGTGCCTGTCCGGGTGACCGGGGGCCAGCGATTCGTAGCGATAACGGCGGGTGAGTTCCATACATGCGCGCTTACGAGTGGTGGAACGGCGTACTGCTGGGGGGGCAACTACTTCGGCCAGGTCGGCACAGGAACATTGGGGGGCGAAGTAACCGTACCAACGCCCGTAACCGGTGGACTGACCTTTACTTCCATTCGCGCTGGTCGCATGCATACCTGCGGGATCGTCACCAGCGGTGATACTTATTGCTGGGGTTGGGACAACCAGGCGCAACTGGGTGCGGGTGCCACAGCTGCCGGACGCTGCACCTTCTTCGGCGCAAACGAGCCGTGCAGCGGGACGCCGTTGAAGGTCGCCGGCAATTTCAGATTTGTAGAAGTCAACGCATCCGACAGGAATAGTTGCGGGCGCGATGCGGCCGGCGCGATCTATTGTTGGGGATTTGCAATTGGTGGAACGGATCCCACCGACTGTCAGGGGAGTGACCCCGCATGCACCCGCACCCCGCTGCTTCAGGTTGCGGGTGCGACATTCCCCAAGTTCGGAATGGGAAACGTATATCGCTGTGGACAGAAGGCCGACGGCGTCATCTCGTGCTGGGGTGCGGACAACTACGGCGGTTTCGGCAACGGAGGTACTGTCACTAGTGATACGCTCATTCGTGCTGCTGGCGGCAAGAGCTACGCTCAGGCTGCCTTCGGGCGCCTGCATGTGTGCGGGCTGAACAGTGGCAGCGTCGAATGTTGGGGCAGCGGCTATTACGGACAGGTCGGCGGCGCGAGAGGTGTAGACCGCTCCACACCCGGAAGCGTCAGTGGGGGAGTCACGTTCGCCAGCATTACGAGTGGTCCTAACTCCGATCTCAATTGCGGAATCTCAACCGCCGGCCGAGCGTACTGTTGGGGCAACGGAGAGCTCGGTCAGCTTGGGAATGGAACGGTTGGAACACTTGCGTCGAGCGCGGAGCCGGTGCTTGTGAAGCTCCCTCGTTGAGACATCTCCGTCCACGCGAGGTAGGCTAACATGCGTACGAAGAGAACCGGTATCCGGCCCTTCCTGACAATGGCAGCATCGACCGCGTTGATGGTATTGGCCTGCTCGCCCGCGCCGGAGGCGAAGCCGGATCGCATTTACACCTATGACCTCCCGGCCTCGACCGGGTGGATCGATGCAACCGCGACCCTCGACCCGGCTACGACGCCGGTGTACGAAGGCGATGCGCCGATGAAGTTCGACTTCCTGAAGGACATGCGAAAAGGCGACGGGTTCACGCTGTCCGTGTATTCTCTGGGCGCGCACAGTGGTACCCACATCGATGCGCCGATGCATTTCGTGCGCGACGGCGCATCCATCGATAAACTCCCGCTCGAGCCGCTGATTGGACCCGCGCGAGTGATCGACATTCCTGACGGAGTTCAGTCGATCGATGCCGCGGAGCTCAACCGACATAATTGGAAAGGCACCCCTCGAGTGATCTTCCGAACCAGGAGCTCACTGCGCGGGTGGATGAAGTCGTCCACCTTTCACCGCGACTTTGCCTACATCGCCCCCGACGCGGCGCAGCTACTCGCTGACGCAGGAATTCAGCTAGTCGGGGTCGATTACATCTCAGCGGAACAGTTCGGAGCACCGGCGCCCAGGACGCATCGCATCCTGCTCGGCAAGGGGATTCCGATCGTCGAGGGGTTGGCGCTCGAGACGGTGCCTCCAGGCGATTACTTCCTCATTGTCCTCCCCATGAAAGTAGCCGGGCACGAAGGCGCGCCAGCCCGCGCCGTTTTGCAGAAGCTGTAGCGGCGACTTGAGTCCTGTCATTCGCGTTGCGACTGCAGTTGATGCGCAACGAATCGCCGAGATTTACGCGCCGGCGGTTCTGGAGAAGTCGATATCGTTCGAGATCGTGGCGCCGACGGCGGAAGAGATGCTGTCGCGCATGAATAAGGTGCTGCCCAACTTTCCGTGGCTCGTGTGTGAATACGACGGCAAGGTGATTGGGTACGCGTATGCTTCCGCGCATCACGAACGTGCCGCGTACAGGTGGTCGGTCGACGTTGGCGTTTACGTGGGCGGCGAGGCGCATCGGCGAGGAGTCGGAACGGCTCTCTACACTGCGCTGTTCGAGATCCTCTGCCTTCAAGGCTACCGCAACGTCTATGCGGGAATCACCCTGCCAAATCCCGCGAGCGAGGGAATGCACAGCCGGGCGGGCTTCGTTCCAGTCGGTGTCTACCACCACGTCGGGTACAAGTTCGGCGCGTGGCACGATGTCGGGTGGTACGAGCGCGCGCTGCTTCCGACGGTGAAGGAACCACCCGAGCCAAGCCCGTTCGCGAAGATCCGCAACTCGCCAGGAGTCGCGAACGCTCTCGCGAAGGGGCAAAGGCTGGTCAGGAAAATATCGTGATGGATCAGTCCATCTTTGCCAGGAGACGGTCCAGCGCGGCGTAGCTCTCCTGCACGCCACTTTCCATTCCCGATTGCACCATGCCGTCGCGATCCTGGCCGGTGTGGAATAGCGATGTGGTAACAAGCCGTGTCCGTCCGTCGCCCAGGTCCTCGAGCGTTAAGGTCTCGAGCGCCACGTGACCCGGCATCCCGTCCCACTCGAAGGTCTGCACGACGCGCTCTGGTGGCGTGACTTCGGCGTAGCGGCCCTCGAACCCGTGCGCGCCCTCGGGACCGTGCTCAACGAATCGCCAGTGTCCACCGCGCTCCACTTCCATCCGCTCGATCACGAGCTTGTTGCCCCGCCCCCACCATTGCGCCACCAGCTTCGGATCGGTCATCGCTTTCCACACACGTTCGCGTGGTGCGTTGAAGATTCGCTCGATGCGGACCTCGCGATCGCCGGGTGTCGTCACTATCGCCTTTGCCATTGGTTCCTGCTCCGTGATGGTTGTCATTGCTTCTCCCTGGTACGCTCGAGGAAATCCCCGAGCCTGTTGAGGCGGCCCTCGAGCATCCGCCGGTACGCCACGATCCACGCGGTCTCGTCATCCAGGCGGCGGGGGCCGAGCCTGCAGCGGCGAACCCGTCCGATTTTCTCAGTAGTCACCAGACCAGCGGCTTCCAGCACCCCGACGTGCTTCTTGATCCCTGTCAGGGTGATGTCGAACGCTTCCGCGAGCTCGGTGATTCCAGCTTCCGATCGCCCCAGGCGCTCGAGAATTCCGCGGCGGGTGGGGTCGGCTAGTGCGCCAAAAGCGCTGTCGAGCCTTCCTGAATACTGAACCATATGGTTCAGTATATGGGACGGGTTTGTTCTTGTCAACGGCGGATTGAGGCGGCTAAGGGCGCAATTCATCGCTCATCCGATAAATTGAGTGGATGCACACCACCGTCACATCGACTCGTTCGCCCGTGAGGCAACCGGGCAGCGAGTCTATCGCGAGTCGCCTCCGGGCCGCCGCGGATCTACTCGAGGAGGTCGTCGCCGACCGCACCATCCTGGCCCAGATTCCCGAGGCAGATCGAAATCGCTTCCTCAATGCCGCCGGGCGCGTTTCGCGTCCAGACGCGCTCGACCGCCGCCGACTCCTGAAAGTCATGAAACGGAAGCGGAGAGACGAGAAGATTGAAAAGCAGGAAGCGCTTCTCGCCTCCACCGGCATCCGGAAGCTGCGCCGCGAGCGCGTCCTGATAACATCGCCCAACGTCTACGCGCCGACTGAAGAAGAGCTCCTCGCTCGAGCGCAGCCCATTGCCGACACGGAAGAATCGCGAGTCTGCTACGTGTGCAAAGACAGATATTCGACGGTTCATCATTTCTACGACCGCCTGTGCGCTGCATGTGCCGACGAGAACTTTGCGAAGCGGACCGAGCTCGCCGACTTGAGTGGCCGAGTTGCCTTGTTGACCGGCGGACGAGTGAAGATCGGGTACCAGGCGGGGCTCAAGCTGCTTCGCTCCGGCGCGCGTCTCATCGTCACCACGCGCTTTCCCCGCGACTCGGCCGCGCGCTATGCCCGTGAGCCAGATTTCGCCGAATGGAGCGATCGCCTCGTCGTGTTCGGCCTCGACCTGCGCCACACGCCCAGCGTCGAAGCGTTCTGCAAGGAGATGCTCGCCACCGAAGAGCGGCTCGATTTCATCATCAACAACGCCTGTCAGACTGTACGGCGCCCGAGCGGCTTTTACGAGCACATGCGCGAGACCGAAACGGCCGCTCTGAGCTCGATGCCGGATCACGTCAGGCGCCTGCTCGGGTCGTACGAGAGTGCCGAGGCCAACCTCGTGATGCGGGAGAGAGCTGAAATTCCCGCTGCACTCAGTCGCGGTATCTCGGAGCTGGCCGAGATCTCACATTCACGGGATCAGTCGCAGGTTTCAAGCTCCGCTAGCGCAGTCGCAGTCGCGGAGGAAAGCACCCTCTTTCCACGTGGGCTGTTAGACCAGGACCTGCAGCAGATCGATCTCAGGGGACGCAACTCCTGGCGGCTCCTGCTGGCAGAGGTGCCGTCTGTTGAGCTGCTCGAGGTTCACCTGGTGAATGCCATCGCGCCATTCATCCTGAATGCGCGGCTCAAGCCGCTAATGTCCCGTACTACGGACCGCGACAAGCACATCGTGAATGTTTCCGCCGTCGAGGGCCAGTTCTATCGGTCGTACAAGACGGTCCGGCACCCGCATACGAACATGGCAAAGGCGGCGCTCAACATGATGACCCGTACCTCGGCTGCTGACTATATCGCCGATGGAATCCACATGAACAGCGTCGACACGGGGTGGATCACCGACGAGGATCCGGAGGAGATAGCGGCCCGGAAAACGGCGGAGCACCGCTTCCATCCTCCGCTCGACAGCGTTGATGGCGCGGCGAGGATCGTGGATCCGATCATCACTGGTTTCAACACCGGCGTTCACATCTGGGGCAAGTTCCTCAAAGACTATCGGCCGACGGACTGGTAGGCACGGGGCTGCCAACTTCGGCATGGGTTAGCAACTAATGCCTTAGTTGACAGCCCCGCGGGTAGGGCGATAAGCTTCACCTAACTCTTTAGTTGAGGGCCATCGAAGTGAGTGTTGCCTTTACCGAGCGTGAGCTCGACTTGATGGCTGTGTTATGGGATGAGGGGCCGTCAACCGCGGCGGATGTGCAAAAAGCTCTCGCGGACCGGGACGTCGACCTCGCCTACAATACTGTACTCACCCTCCTCCGCATCCTCGAGGACAAAGGCCACGTCGATCACAAAGAGCAAGGTCGCGCGCACAGGTTCCGAGCTGCGGTCCAAAGACAGGAGGCCGAAGCGAGCGCATTGAGGCATACTCTCGACCGGATATTCGGAGGATCCGCGGAAGCGCTCGTCGCCCAGCTGGTCCAGGAGCGGAGCCTGTCAAAGAAAGACCTGAAACGACTGCGGCGGATCATCAATGCACGGCTTGACTCCAAGCGGGCAGAAGATCGCGGGCGTTCGAAACGGAAGATCACTGATACGCCCGTCCTGATGACACCAGCAACCGCGGATTGGCCAAACAGGTCATAACCGTTACGGAGATGCCGCCGACACCGCCTCCTTCCTGCTGTCGTCGGTCCCGAAGCCCAGCAAAATCGTTCCCAACACCAGAGCCGCAGATGTGAAAAGCGGCACTGTTCTGCCGAAGTGATCGTAGGAAAAGCCGGCCCAGAGGGGAACGATCACGCGGGCCAGTCCGCCGAAGGTCTGCTGCACACCCATATAGAGCCCGCGCTCCCTGCTCGAGATCACGCGTGACAGCATCGAAGTCACGCACGGGAACGTGAACGCGGTGCCGAGCGGGATCAGAGCCACCGCGATCGCGAGCGCGAAATAACCCCCTGCGAGAGGGAGCGTTGCGAGGCCGGTCGCGAGAAGCCCGAGGCCGATCCGCGACAGCTGGGCCTCGCCGTACCGATCGACCATCCGTCCCAGAATTCCCGCGCGCGTCACGACCGAAATGACGCCGACGTAGGTGTAGAAAACCCAGATTCTGTCCTTTCCGACACCGAATCTGTCGGCGAGGAATAGCGCCAGAATCGCCATCAATCCCGAGAAGGCGCCCATCGCAATCGCGTAGATCCAGATCAGGCGTGGCGCGACTTCGCCGGGGTGCGTGATCACGTGCGCGATCACCGTGCGTGACGCGCGGGGCTTCTTGTCGTGGGCCTCGGTCATGTCGCGCGATTCGCGGAGGTATTTCCAGGCGAAAAAAATATTTACCAGGCAGAGACCGGCAGCCGCGAGACCCGGTCCGCTCCTGCCGAATCCAAGCGCTACGCCTCCAATCGCGGGCCCGATCGCGACCCCGACATTCGTCGCGGCAGAGAGCCAGCCGAGTGCTTTGGCGCGGTTGTCCGGCTCGACTGAATCAGCAACGTACGCCTGAATCACGCCGACTGTGCCGCCGCCTGCACCCTGAACGATCCGCGAGAGCAGCAGCAACCAGATCGAGGTCGCGAACGCGAAGACGACGTAGGCAACACAGGCCGCGGTAAGCCCGACAAGCAGCGCCGGCCGCCGGCCATATCGATCGGAGAATCTGCCCCACATCGGTGCGCTGATCAGCTGCGCAGCGGTGAAGGCGCTCATGAGAATCGCGACTTCGAGCGCGCCGCCTCCCATCTCGCGGGCGTAGAACGGCATCAGCGGGATGATCATCAGC